>JAEEGK010007558.1_pt1 | contig 25893 bp, 17 predicted proteins | sample 8958771 | NCBI WGS metagenome assembly JAEEGK01 (sample SAMN16246547, study PRJNA631951) | gut metagenome | biome: gut microbiome; feature: rumen; material: SC-attached | host: Bos | place: Iran: Karaj | collected 2018-10
TTCAAATAAAAGTATATTTAATCCAAATGTTTTAATTTTAAAAGATTCAGATTTATATAGATATATTGATTTCAATTTAAAATCATTTCAAAAAAAAAAAAGTAAGTCGTTAAATTATTTAGATAAAATTAAAAAAGAAGTAGAAAATATAAAAAATGGAAATAATAAAAATAATATAATTGAAATATATGTAAATAAATTAAGAAAAAAAGAAAAAAAAAGATATGAATCAGAAAAAAAATTCTCTTGTCCAAGTTTAGAAATTGAAAATTCAAAACTAGAAATTTCAAAAACCAAAAACACATATAAAAATCTTTCAAATATAGATGAATTTTTTGGTGAAAAATATAATAATTCAGATTCTTTATTTGAAAAATTATTTTTTCAAAAAAAAATTTCAAGAAATAATTTAATATCACAAAATGAAAATAATAATATAGAAAATGAAACAACATGTGAAAAAAATTCATATCGTTCTTTAGTTAAAAAACTAACAAAAAAAACAGCAACAACTGATGGAATAAGTGATGAAGAAGAAAAAAAAAAAGATAATATTACCAATTTTATAAAACTTTTTCCATCTCAATATGCAAATAGAATTCATAATAATACTTCTAATACAAAAAAAATTATATTAAAATTTAAAACTCCTTTAGAAAAATTATATAATAAAATTTCTAGTTGTGATAATAAGTTAAAATTTAATAAAACAATTAAAAATTATTTAAAAAATAGAGGAATAAATACAAGTAATGATGTTTCTGCTAGGGAAATATGTAAAGAATTTTCAGATTTAAAAATTAGACTTTTTAAGAAAGATTTCTTTAATAAAGATTATGAATTAAGAAAAATGAATGTTGATGATGAATATTTAAATTTAACTCCAAAACAAATTAATAAATTGAATAAAATCAAAGCTATTAAAAATGAATTACATAATTATCAAAATAAAATGGTTGAAATTTTTTGTAATTGTGATAAAAATGATAAATAATATTATATTTCAAAATATTAAAATCTTTTTTAGTTTTTTAATATTTTTGTAAATTATTTGGATAATTTTGATTGTTATATATTATATTTTTTTATATATAATTTTAATTTAATAAAAACAAATATTTTATAACTAAGAAAAAATATATTAATTAATCAATTAAAATGTTTAATCGAAACTATAATCAATTTTCAAATAATAAAATTCCAAATTATAAATCTTTAAACTATAATTGTGATGATTTAAATAGAAATAATTATAAAATTTCTCCTAACTCTAACTTTTCTTTTGATAATTTATCAACATCATATTCAAATAATAATAATTATTTAAGAAATTCAAATTGTTGTCCATGTGATTGTCATAGATTATGTAATTGTCTTTGTCAATGTCAAAATGAATTATCAGAATGTAATAATGCAAATTGTAATTTAATGGAACAATTAAAAACTTTACAAGATTGTTATAAAAAATTATGTGAAGAATATGCAAAAATGCAAAATGACAATTTAAATTATAGGAATGAATTAGTGAAAAATAATGATGAAAAAGATAATTATAATAGATGTTTAGAAATGCTTAATCAAAATTTTAAATTGTTAAATAAAATTTCTGATGGTATTCCTAATCTAAATGATAAAATTAAAGGAGATGTTAATTATTATTTTGATAAACCTTTTGAATATAAACATTTAATAGATAAATATTCAAATAGAATTAATAATTTAAATGATTTGGAAAACAATTTATATTCAAAAAATCAGCAACCAAATAATTTAAATAATAATATTTCAAATTTAGGGAATACTATACCAAATAATCAAAATTATGATCCATGTGCAAAATATATACCTACAAATAATTTTAATAATAATCAAAATAATGTTCCATTCACTAATTCTTTACTTAAAAATAATATAAATAATAATCCAAATTTTGATCCATGTTCAAAATATTTGCCTACAAATAATATAAATAATAATCCAAATTTTGACCCAAGTTCAAAATATTTACCTTCAAATAATATAAATAATAATCCAAATTTTGACCCAAGTTCAAAATATTTACCTACAAATAATATAAATAATAATCCAAATTTTGACCCAAGTTCAAAATATATACCTACAAATAATATAAATAATAATCCAAATTTAGACCCATCTATTAATTCTCTACTTAAAAATAATATGAAAAATAATCCAAATTTTGATCCCTCTATTAATTCTCTACTTAAAAATAATATGAAAAATAATCCAAATTTTGACTCATCTGGTAATTATATATCAAAAAATAATCCAAATCTTCAAAATTACAATAATATTGAACAAAATAAGAAGCCTGGAATATTATCATCTAAATCTTTTGGTAAACCTTTATCATCAGGGATAAAATTAAATGATATTATTAATCCTGGAATTAATAATAATAATGAAAATGAAATATTAAAAAATAAAAATAAGCCAGAAATTCCACAATACATAAAAGATGATATTAAAAAAGATTTATTAAATCCTTTATATAAACCACAAGGACCATTACAAAAATCTGATTTTACAAATAGTAAATATAATATTCCAAATAATAATTTAAATAATAGTGATAAATTATTAATAAGTCAAATACCAAAACAAAGTAATTTAATAAATAATGATTTAAAAAATAAAAAAGATTTACAAATAAAAACATTTCCAAATGATAAAATAAATTTATCTGATAGTGAATATGGAATAAATAATAAAGTAAAAAATTTAAATAATAATAAAAAAGATAACATTAGACAAAATAATTTTCAAAAGAAAAATAGTGAATCATTTAGAAAAAAAGATAAAAATTTAAAAAGAATTAAATCATATGAAAATATTCCAAATTTTACTGATGGAAATTGTTGGGCTTGTAATTTAGGATGTTCAGTATCAACAACTGGTTATAGTCCAATGAATTTTTCTCCATATGATTCAACTATAAAAAGAAGAGATGTAACTCCAATAAAAGAAGGAACAATTTATGAACAATATACAAGACATAAAAGAAGTAAAAGTAATAAATCAAATGGTAATTAAAATATCTTAGTTTTATATTTAGAGTAATATTGTTGTTTTTTTTTTGGAAAAATTATTTTTAATTTAATTTTAAAATAAAAAATTAAATATTATAGTTTTATTTATTTATTTATTTATTAAATTAAATTATAGGACGCTCAAATAACATCCCTTTATTGAAAATAATTAAATTTGTATTTGAGGATTAATTTTAAAAATTTTAATTCCTAAATATTTTGTAATTTCATTACTTCTAATTATAATAAACATTAATAATTCAGCAGATAACATAGTACCAACACCACATAAAATATATAATTTATCCCTATATAAATTAAAAACAAAACTAATCAATAATAAAGCATTAATAAAAATAATAAAATAATTCCCTTTTATTGTATCAGCAGTAACAATTCTAATTTGTAAATCCATTGTAACTCTAGCAAATAATAAACACATACAACCTAAAACAGACCATTTATACAACTCATAAAAATTAGTAAAATAAACACTATAAATAATAGGAAGTACAATAACATTATAAAAATATAACCAATCAAGAAAAATTTTCAAACATTCTTTTATACCTTTTTTTTTACAAGTATGATTAAATAAATTATAAACACAAGAAATTCCACCTCCAAATGAAAATAAACCAATTAATTTACTAATAGTAAAATTACTAAAAATATTATAATTAAGCCATCTTTGTCCAAAAAATCCACAGAAAATAGCAAAAGAACTTAAAATAACATTTCCTTCATCAGTAGCATTAACAATAGGAAAATGTAATTCTCCTAATTTATATTCTTCATAAGTCATAGCATAAAAACCTAAAATTAAACCAATAAAAACAGTAACAGAATAAAAAGAATTATTACCAAGTAAAGCTAAATGAGATAAATTAAAACAAGTTAAACAATTAGTAAAAATATCACAACCATGATCTAATAACATTCCAAAAGGAGAAGATGAACCAGTTCTTCTTGCTTGTTTCCCATCTAAATTATCTAATATTTGATATAGAAATTGAGTTAAACCAATTATTATACATGTACTTGATTTTAATTCATTAGAAAAATCAAATCCTGAATCAAAAAATGTTATTGATGCTGCTATTATGTTACATCCTAATGAAAATAATGTTATTATATTTGGAGCTAACCATATTGGAAATATATTTACTACTTTGTTTAAACATGGAGACATACATTTATTATATAATAAACTAGCATCTGAAGTTTTATATTGGAATTTTTTCATATTTTCTAAATTTTCTATTTCTATTGGTTTGATACACATTTTAAAATGTTTTTTTAAATTGTTTTTATTTTTTATTTTTTTTTTATTTAAATTATTGTTTTTTTTAATTTAAAATATTTTTTTTATTATTTTTTTTTCAATATGGAAAAGAAATATCAAGAATTTTTAAAATATGATTGGAAAAACTCTGAAGAATATAAAAATTATTTTAATCAGTATGTTTATATTTCACCTCCGATTACTGGAGATAAGATTTTAAAAGCTAGAAAAAAATTTTATAAATTAAAAGTTGATCCTGACTTTGATATTAATTACGTATATGACGAACCAAATAAAAGACGTGATAATAAACAATTAAAAAAAATTTCATTAACTCAACATTTTTTTTGTGCAATTGAAGGTGTATTATGGTGTACTTATTTTATGAATTTATTAATGCCAAAATATATTTTAAATGTTGGAATAATTGTTGTTGCAATGAGATTTTTAAGATTAAATTTTTTTAATTTTTTTGATTTTGAATTTTATTCTAAACAAATAATTTTATGTGATCAATATTTTCATTTATTAATTTATGGTTTTTTATTAAAATTAGATAAAATAAATTACTTTAATTTATTCCCTTTTACTTGTACTGCTATATTTTGTATTAGTGAATATTTGGTTGAATATTTAAGAATTTTTCAATTTATGAAAACTTATTTTCAAAAAGTTGTTGATCATAAAGATAAAGTATCACATGCAAGAGGATTTTCATATATAATTATAGGAATTTTATTAGTTCCAAGAATTTTAATTGGTTGGACTCCTTTTTATAATGGTATTATTTATTGTGCTTTTTTATTTTATTTATTTTATTATGAAAAGTATGTTTCTATTTCTTTTCAAAAAATCAAAAATAAATCATTAAAAAAAAATTAAATTAAAAGAATAATTATTATTTATTACACAAATAACAATATTGTAAACACTATATAAAATTAAAAATAATTATTATTATTATAAATATAATAAATCAAAATAGGAAATTATCTTTTTTTAAATACTTTTATTTTATAAAATCATATAATGAATTTTGCATACTAATATTATTTTTTGAATTGTTTGTTATATATGAATTTTGATTTGATTTAATAGAAGATATATCCCATAAACTAATATCTTCTAATTCTTTTTTATTATTAATATAATGTGAAGGAAAGAAATTTAATTCTTCAATATTTTCATTTATTTCTTTTTTATATTTTAATCTATTTGGTATTAGTTTATTGAAATTATTAGTTTTTGAATCATTTTGATTTATAGGAAATACAATCTTTATTTTCCTTTTTCCTTTATTATTACTTATTTCTCTTTGTTCTTTTTTAGAATTGTTTTCTTTTGAATTCCTTTTTGATAATGTTTTATTTGTTCTAATACTTTTAGTAGTGTTATTATTTTTATCACTATTATACATTGTATCACTTTCTTTTGTTATTATACTTTGCTTATCTTTTGAATATTTTTTATGTAAAATATAATTTGCATTTATTATATAATTTCCATTTTTTAATTCTTCTATTCCTTTTAATAAATTATTAAATATTTGTTCTTCATTTTTTTCAAATTTTAATGCATCATCTTTAGTAATTTTAAAATTAGAAGAATTAATTGTTTTAAAATATAAATCTGGAATTTTCTTTATAACATTATTATTAATTACAATATTTTGTTTATTAATTATATTATTATTATGTTGTTTTTCATAAATAGTTTTGGTATTTTTTACTATATTTGGTTTTAATTCTTTCTTTTTTTCTATATTATCTTTACTCAAAATTTTTTTATTTTTAAAATCATAATTTTCGTAAATTAATTTTTGTTTTTGTCTTTTTTTTTCAAATCTATCATTAAAAGGGCATGTTTTAACTTTATTTACTTTCATTCTTTTTATAAAAAATATTAAAGATCAAAAAATAAGAAAAAAATACAATAAAATTTAATTTTAAATGATTATTATGAAATTATTATTTTTTTTAATAGATTTCTTTAATTAAGCATAAATAGAGTAAAAAAATTAATTTAATCAATTTTAAATTTAATAATTTATTTAAATGGATCCAAATTCAGGAGTAGAAAAAAACACAAACATGCCTCCAAGATTAAAACCAGTTAAACCAGAAGAAAAATTAAAAAATAATGAAATAGGAGTTAAAACAGATATAAAAGGTTTTGATATTAAAAAATTTATAGATAAAATAATTTATCTTCTCATAATCAAAAAATTACCAAATTTAATATTAAAATCAAGAGGAAAAGGAATTCAAAAATTAATATCAATTCAAGATATTTTAAGAAGAAAAATTTTAGGTTTATATATAATCCAAAAAACATATTCAACTTCTTATATAAGTGAAAAAGAAAATAATAAAGAAGTAAAATTACCTTGTTTAGATGTTATATTATCAATTGAAGAACCATCTGATAAAACTGAAGGATTTTTTTCTCCTTTACCAATTGAAGATTTAGATAAAAATTATATTGATCCAAAAAATCCAATTAATTTCCAAATGAATTATCAAAGAAATAGAGAAAATAATTTTAGAGGAAGATATAGAGCTGGTTTTAGAGGAAGAGGAAGAGGAAGAGGTAATTATAATTTGAGAAATAATAATAATTTCAGGAGAGGAAATTATAATATGAGAAATAATTATTATAATCAAAGAAATAATTATTATAGTCAAAGATATTATAATTATAATCAAAGAGGAAATTTTGAACAAAGAGATTTTTATAATAATTATAATCAAAGAGGTAGAAATTTTAGACAAAGAAGATTTAGAAATAATAGAGGAAGATTTAATAGAATGAATGATAATAATAATTATAGAAGAGAAGATGAGGATTATAGAGGATTTAAGGGAGGAAATAGAAATTATTAACAATTTTATAAAAATATAATTGAAAAAAATGTTGAAATTTAATTTAAACTGATTAAATCTTATTTTTATATTTCTTATTTAAAAAAATAATTTATATGTTTTAAAATTATATCATTATAAAAAAACAAATGTTAATAAAATAAAAAATTTAAGCAAACATAATTCAATTAATTATATCAAAGAAACAACAAAAGAAAAAATATATGTAAAAATAAAACAACCTTTTAATAAAAATCCAATAAAAAATTAAATAATAAATGGGTAATCTCAACTTAAAAAAAAAATATAAATATTTCATAGTATCAGACATTCATGGTTTCTATGATGAATTAATGACATCATTAAATGAAAAAGGTTTTGATTCCCAAAACAAAGATCATTACTTAATATCATTAGGAGATGCAATGGATAGAGGACCAAAAAATTTAGAAGTAATAAAATTTCTAAATAACTTAGAAAGAAAAATATTAATAAGAGGAAATCACGAAGATTTATATCAACAATTAATTGATAGAAAAGGTTCTCCTTTACCATATGATATATCAAATGGAACAATTGATACATTTTTACAACTTCAAAATTTAACTTCAGATCAACTTTCAGATTTAATTGATGAAAAAATAAAATTTCCTGAATTAAATCCTGAATGGTTAAAATATACTTCTAATTGTATAAATTATTATGAAACTAAACATTATATTTTTATTCATGGATGGATTCCTATTAATAAAGATGAAACTTATAATAAAAAATGGAGAAAAGCTTCTAAAGATGATTGGGATAAAGCAAGATGGATTTCTGGTATTGATATGAGTAAAAAGAAAGTTTTTTGCCCTGAGAAAACTATTGTTTGTGGACATTATCATTGTTCTGCTTGGCATATGGTTTTTGAAGGAAAAGAAGAATTTGAAGATTTTTCTCCTTATATTTCTGAAAAAGTTATTGCTATTGATGGATGTACTGCAAAAAGTAAACAAGTTAATGTTATTGTTTTGGAAGATTAAATCAGTTTTTTTTTATTTGGTTTTTTTTTTAGTTTTTTTTTTATTATTTTGTTTTTTATTTGTAGATTTAAATTTTTATTTAATTATATTTGAAAATTATATTATTGTATTATTATTATTTACATTTATTTAAAGTAAAAAAAAACAAAAATTTATTTTTGAATTTTCTTAACACCATTTAACATATTATATACAATTAATTGATTTTTTGATTTTTTATTTTCAATAGGACTTTTTAATTGATTTTTTAAATATATTTGAACATAATTTGGGGGAATATAAATTTTTCCTGCATTATTATTATTAAATGATTTTATTTTTTTCATAATTATTGAATTTTTTAATTGATTAGGTTTATTATATTTTATTTTTTTATTTTCAACATTCCTAATTATTGTTTTCATATTTATTGTCATTGTTGTTTTTGAAGTTAATTCATTAATTTTTTTATTTTCATTAGAATTACTTTTATAGCACAATGAAGAATTATTTTTATTATTTCTTGATTTTTCAATATTTTTATTAAAGTTTTCTTCATTTTGAAATCCTCCATTAATTAAAATTTGATTATTATTTTCATTTAATTTTTTATGTTTTGGAATCTTTTGGCAAGTAGTAATATCATTTAAAATATTTTTATTTATTCCACTTATAATACTAGAACTTGCTCTATTTATTGTTTTTTTATTATGATAATTTTTATAATTATAACTTTTATTATTAATTAAACTATTTCCTAAATTAAATTGTTGTACTTTTATACTATATTCTTTTGCTCTTTGTGTTCTACTACTTGAACTTTTATTTTTATGTTTTTTTTTATTAATTGATGAATCAATATTTTTTTTAATATTTGAACAACTTTTTGGAAATTTATCTGGAAAATAAGATAATGTTGTTTTATTTATATAATCTGGAATTAATGAAATATTTTTAATATTTCTATTTTTCTTTTTTCTATAATTATAATTATAATTTAATATTGTATTTGGAGGATTATTTTTATTAATATTTGATTTATTATTTCTTGTTGCTGAAAGTGGTTTTTTTATTGTATTAATTGAAGAATCTTTTGTGTGATTTTCATTTGATTTTTTTATACTATTATTAAATTTTTTTTCTTTTTTCACATTATTTGATATTTTATTTTTATTGTTTGAAACATCTAAAATATTTGATTCTTGAATTTTTATATCATTATTATTAAATATTGATGAATTCCCAGTTTTACTTTGGTTAATATTTGAAGTATTATTTCTTGTTTTTACATCCTATTAATAATAAATAGTAAAATTTATTTTACTTGTTCAGAATATCTAAAAGAATTTGGAATTTGTTGTTTATAAATTTTTTCCAAACAATGATATAAATCAATATATCTAAAATGTGCCCCTCCTTCATAACTTTTTTGTTCATTTGTATCTCCATAATAAATTCCTTTATATTCTTCCATTTGGTCTTAAATTTAAATATAAAAATTAATTAATTTTTATTCTATGAAAAATTATTTTAAGTAAAATAATGAATTTTAATATATGATTTTAATAATTATTATAAAAGAGTTAATTTTTATTTTATCTTTTTTGTACGAATGTTCAATATAATAATTTAAACTGTTTATATTAATATATTTTTAATCTTTTTGTTTGATGAATTGGAAGCATATATGAATTATCAACATTATACATTTTTTGATATTCAAAATAATTTCTTTTTCTTATTTTAATAATAGGAATAGGATTTATTTCATCAAGTTTTAATTCAATAGAATAAATAATAGAATTAAGATCAAGAACAGGTGACCATTTTTCTTTTTTTAAACAATTTATTTTTAAATTATTTTCCTTATCAAATAAGTATTCTAAATATTGACCTTTAATATAAGTTATAATAGGAGGAACAAAAGGATAATCTTCAAGAAATATAATTTGAAGTTTAAATAAATTTTCAAATTCAATATACATAATAAAATCTTTTCCATTATCACATTGTGAATATGGTGATATATTTATTTTATATCTATTTGTTGTTAATCTTTTATTTTGAAACACAACTAAATCATTTTTTATTCTTGATTCAGCTTTTGAAATTATATAAGGTCTATTAATCATATGATAAATTGGATAAATTTTATTTGTTTTTTTAATAAAATTATTGTTTACTTCAGTATCAATGTCCATAATTTATAATTTTATTTAAAAATAAAAATATAAACCATTAAATAGTCAAATAAAGTTATTAATTTATATTTTATTATTAAAAAAGTTAAAATTAAAAATACAGTTAAGCCATTTTATTAAAATTAATTATTTATTTTTATACATTTTTTCATATGATTCTCCACTACTATCAGTATCATTATAATAATCATTATTTTGATTATGATGATTAATAGTAAATTCTTCCTTTGGTAAAATAGGTTCATATTTTAATGGATTTTTTACTTTATATTTTCCTTCTTCTATAATATTTAAAAGATAGTTATTTTCTTTATTTTCATTTTTTCCATCATTAAAGCAAAATTTTGATGAATGCTTTCCTCCACATTTATAACAAAAAATAGTTTTATAAATATCCTCATTTTTAATATCTTTAAATATTCTTTCATTTAATTTTTTTTTTTTTAAATAATTTTTATTACTATTATTATTTTCATAATTTAATCTCCTAATTTCATTTTTAAAATAATTTAAAATAGAATAAAAATTATCTTTATTAACTCTAAAATTTTTAATATACCTAATATTTTTTCCATATTTATCATTATCATTATTATCATCATCAGAAGAAGAAATAGTTGCATTATCAGAATCATAATCACTTATAATAAAAGGAGGTTCTTCAAAAGGACAAATAAAATGTTTTTTCCCACAAAAATAACATGAATCATTTAAATTAATTTTATTAATAATTGGATTAATTAAACAATCTTTATTATAATGTCCATAATTATTACATCTATCACATTTTGGTATTTTATTATTATTTTTATTTAATGGACATGAATTTGATTTATGTCCTTTTTTATTACAAATAAAACATTTTATTTTTGGACAATTTTTGTGAAAATGACCTTTTTGATTACAATAAAAACATCTATCTATTATTTTTTGGTTATCTTTTTTTTTCTTTGATAAATTCCTTAATGAGGATTTTTTAATTATGAAATGTTTTGATTTTAATCTACGTTTTTTTTTCTTTTGAAATTTAACATTTAATTTATTTGTCTTTTTACTCAAGTCCAAAGTGTATGAATTTTTATCATTTTCATTCATTTTATTTAATGAAAGATAAATTTTTCAAATTTCATATTTTAAGAAATGATTATTAGAATATATTATAAATAATTATTATAATTAATATTTAATTTAATTTTTAGAAAAGTTATTATTTAAAAAATAATACAAATAATAGATTTATAAATCTTTTAAACAATCTTCTAATGTTTGTTTATCCAAAATTGAAGTACTATCTTTTTTCCAATAATTTAAATCATTATATTCTGCTTTTTCTTCAATAATATTACTTTCATTTTTTTTATTTGAAATATTATTATTTTCATTTTCTTTTTTATTAGTACCATAAATTATATATCCTGTTTCTTTTTCATTATTATTAATTATATAACTTCTTTCTATATTTATTTCATTTTCATTTTTTATTTTATCTGTATTAATTTCATCTGTTTCTTCTTCTTTTTTTTCCTCATTTTTAATAGTATTTCCTTCTTTTTTTGATAAAATATCTACTAATTTTTCTCTTAAAACAGGATTTTCTTTTGCTTGTTTTAATACACCCATTAATTTAATTAATAATTGAGTTTTACTCATTTCAGTATTTGGTTGACTTGAAGGAATTGGACCTTCTTTACATAAATTTTGTTCATATAGTTTAACTGAAGGAGATATAATTTCATTAATAATCTTTTTAAAATTCTCATTATTTTTTAAATTGTTTTTTAATATTTCACTTATTTCTTCTTTTTTCTCTTCTTCTTTTTTCTCTCCTTCTTTTTTTTCTTCTTTTTTCTCTCCTTCTTTTTTTTCTTCTTTTTTCTCTTCTTCTTTTTTTTCTTCTTTTTTCTCTTCTTCTTTTTTCTCTTCTTTTTTCTCATCTTCATTTTTTTCTCCTTCTTTTTTTTCTTCTTTTTTCTCTTCTTCTTTTTTTCCAGATTCTACTTTCATTTCAACAACTTTAAAATTTGAATTTGATATTGAATTTTGATTTGAATTTTCATCTTTTACAAAATCAAATTCACCTTCTTTTCTTTGTGATGTTGGATCTTCAAAAATTTTATTTCCTAATATTGCATTTAATTTATACATTATTTCTATTATATGAGGATATATTCCATTTTTTATTTGATTTTTTGAATTAAATGAAAACATGCTTTTTTCTTTTAAGAAATGTTCAAACATTTCATTTATTTTTATTTCTTCAAATAAATATTTTGTTAATATTTCATGTTTTTTTTCATTATTAAGATATAATTTAATAAATTTAACAAATGTTATATGATAAATATTATTCCATTGATAATTAAAAAAAAAATCTAAAGATTTTTTTATAAAATTATTTCTTATTAATATGTTATCAAATTGTTGACATAAATTTTGAAGATAATTCATAATATTTATAAATAATTCTAAAATAATTTGATTTATAATTCCTAATGATTTATAAGGTTGGTCAAATTGACCTTCAATTAATATTGAATTTTTTCTTTCATTAAAATTATTTATAATTTTAGGTAATGTTAAAATTAAAGTATCAGAAAAGTTTTTTCTATTTATATCAAAATTATCAGGTAAAGGAATTTTATTAATTTCAATTTGTTTTAAAATAGAAATTAAAAAATTTAGAATAGATGAATAAGCATTAGTAACTTCATAAGTATCATTTGAATTAATTTCAAAACTTAATAATTCAAATAAATAATTATAAATATCAGGTATATCAATAAATAAAGCTAAAATAGTATTTTCTTCTATTAATTCGGTTAATAAAGAACATTTTACATCAATATCATAATTAATATTTTCAATTTTTATTGTTTTAAAAAAATTTTGTATTAATTTATTTCTAAAATTAGCAATTTCATCTTCTTTATTTTTTTCTTCATTTGATAATAACAAACTTTTTATTTTAAGTAATTTAACAGTTAAATTAGAAATAGATTTTTGATTTGAGTGTTCAATTATTTTTTCTAAAGCATCTTTTCTTTGTAAATATAAATATTTAATAATTCTTGCAGTATATTTATCAATTAATTTTGACATTACATTTGAAAAATAAGAAGATAAAACATCATTAAGTTCTTTATTATCATTCATTACAAAGTTTAATAAATCATCTATTAATTCAAAATTATTTTCATTCTCTTTTTTTTTATTATTTTCATTATTTTTATTATTTTCTATTGATTCATTTTTTTTTTCTTCATTTTCCTTTTTTTTATCTTCATTTCCATCATTAATATCAAATACTTTTTCATTTTCTTTAGCTAAATTTTCATTTTCATCAATTTTTATATTATTTTCAATAATATTTAAAGTATTATCAACTTCTTCTTTTGGTTCATCTTCTTTTTCATTATTAACACTTTTATGTTTTTCTTTATATTCATTATCATTTAAAACAAAATAATCACTAATTAATGTAATATCAGAACTTAAAATATCATTTGCTATAAAAGGATATTTATGCCCAATTATTTGATCATCATTTTCTGCTTCAATTGTAATATATCTAATTAGTTTTTTTATTTTATCTCTATTAAAAAATTTAAATAATTTATTATTTCCTGTTTTTAAATCAAAAACTATGTTTGGTTCGTCTAATAAATCTTCTAATTTACAATCACCTTTTTGTAATTTTTCTTCTAATGTAGAAGAAATCATTGATGAAGTTCCTGGGAAGAAAGATTGAAAACTAAATGGAAACATATTAGAATAATATATATTTTTTTAAATTATAAATTATTTAATAAATTGTTTTTTGAAAAAAATTAAAAAAAAATTATTAACTTATTATAATATTTCATTAATTAATGATTTAAGCTAAAGATACCTTAATACTCAAGTAAAGAAGAAATGATAATGTAAGTTCATAAAATTTCAATTTATTTTTTCTCAAAACTTTCCACATATTTTCTCTAAAAAAACCCATATTTTCTTTTAGAAAATATAACTCTTTCCATTCGATTTTCTTTCTTAAAAAATTTCCCAATTTTTCCTCTAAAAATTTATTTTTTTTAAATTATAATTTAATGTAACCATTTTTTAGGAGAACAGGATTTCGCCAAAGAAAAATTGAAGAGAATAAACCTATCGTAATAGTAAAAGATTTAAAAAAAGTGATGGAAAAAGCAGGTCAAGATGAAAAGAAAGAACTTTCAAATATAGAAAATGAACTTAATAAAATTTTAGAACTTTATGACAAAAAGAAAATAATAATTATTCCAAATACTGAAAAAATAGATAATAATATTAATGATTCAAATAAAGAAAAAAAAAATAAATTACAAAATAAAAATACATCTGACAAAAAAGAAGCTAATTCAAAATTCAATTATAATATTGAATATAGTAGAAAAGAGTTTAAAAGACCTGATCATTATATTATTTATTCAGAAAAAAATAGATTAGAGAATTCAAAAAGAGAATATGAGGCAACTGACACTGATATAAATTTTATTCCTCAATTTGTTGAAAATTCAATTAAAGTTGAAGATTTAGAAAAGATAATATGTTTATTAGAAAATGATATTGGAACAGGAGAACAAATCCCACCTGAAAGAGTTAAAGAATTAATTAAAGAAAATTTCCCTAAATATGAAGAATATATTGAAAAAATTTCTAATTATTTTTATACAAGAAGAGAAATATTTAAAAAAAGTCTATTAAGGAAATATTGGAAAGAACAGAAATCAACTGATAAATATATTACTACAACTTTTAGAAGAAGAGATAGAGAAAAAATGAAAACTAGAAAAAATAAACAAAATGAATCAGAATCACTTGATAAAATAAAAGATGTGAAAAATTTATTAAATACTTATATATTACAAATATTGACTTTGATGAATCAAAAGGAAGATCTCAATAAATTAAGAATAAAAATAAAGGATTATATTTTTAAATGTGAAATTTCAAATTTAAAAAGAGAAAAATTACCTAAACAAATTGAAGATTCATGGAAAAAAGATCAAGAAATATTTAAAGAAATACAAAATTCAATTGATAAGCAAAAAGATGAATTTATTCCTCCTATGAATAAAGTTTATAATAATCAAATAAGTGAATCTGATAGTACTTCTCATCAATCTTCTTTAGTTACTGAAAATATTGAAAAAAAGAAAAAACAAAAAGTTTCAAAGATAAAAACTGAACATAAAATTATTATTGATAGTTTAAGAAATAATAATACTTCGTTACAAAAAATATTAGAATTACCTGAACCAGAAAAAAGTGATGATGATGAAAATAATTTAAAATTAAGAATTAGATTTAATAGAAGTAATATGATTGTTGTTGATAGATATATTCAAAATAAAAAATCATTTAATCCTTTTAATGATTCATTTAATAATGAGGTTTTAAAATTAAAAAATTATGATGAAGATTTAGTAATTGATATAAATAAAGAAAGAAATTTTGTTGAATTCTATAATAAATATTTAAAGAATTCTCTTGATTCTTATTATTTATTTTCAGATAGTGACAATGATTCTGATAATTTTCAAAATCAATTAAAAAGTTTCCAATCTTCACATAAGCAATTCTTAAAACAAAAAAGAGAACATAGTTAAATAATTAATTGTTTAACATACTAATTCGAATTTTCAAATAAATAAATTAAATAGATATTAAAATATATTTCTCTATATATAATATAAATTTAATATTATTCATCAAAAAAAATATTTAATAATTATAACAAGACTAAATTAAACGTAATATTAATAAAACAAAAATAAAAATTTTAAATTAAATAGAAAAATAATTAAAAATAAAAGAAAAATTATAAAAATAAAAATACAAAAAATAATTATTAAATCCATAACTCTAAATATAAAAAAAAAGAAAAATATAAAATAAAAAATGGAGCAAGTTCAAGAAAAGAAAAATAAATCTAAATCAAAATCAAGATCTAAATCAAAAAAAAAGGGAAAACAAGAAAAAAAAGAACCAGAACAAAGATATCTTTTTTCATTAAAAACAGATAATCGTCACAATATAAATATGAAAAGAATGGGATTTAAAAAAGATGACAAAGTAAGACAGAGATTTAGAAAAAAAGAATTCAAAGTGTCAAATCCTTTAGGTAATTATTACTTTCCAAAAATACATGAGCGTTCATGGTGGCCAAATGGGGTTTATATAGTAAAAAGAAGATACAATGAAACTGAAATTGGTTTAGAACATTTTTATGAAAAAAATAATGTTGAACAATTAGAAGATAATCCACTAAAAGGAACAAAAAAAAAAGATAATGAATTTCTACAAGAATTTATTGAATATGATGAATTAAAAAAAGGTAAATATGTTATTACTATTGAATATTGTGCTTCATGTGATGAACATTCAAATATTACTCAACATTCTGATGAAGTTTTTAAAAATTTAGCTATGGATTATCAAAAAATAATTCAAGAAAGATTTCCTTTTATTCAAGTATTATTAAAACCAATTGATGTTGAAATTATTAAATCTGAAAGATTTAAATTACCAAATTTACCTAAAAATGGTCAAGCTTATGATAACTTTCCTAAAGTAAATGAACAATTTAAACAATGTAGAATTGGTGCTTTTGAAATTCAAATTTGTTGTAAAGATTCTAAAGGACAAAAAGATGTTAAAATCATTCATTCAAAATTAAAAAGTAAAACATTTCCAAAAGTCAATCAAGTACTTGAAAAAATAGTTTCATATATGCCACAATTTTCATTAGAACTTATATTATTTGATAAAGAAGATTATGATGATATTGAAAAAATGAATGATATTCAAGTTAATATTTATTATTATAAATCAGACATTATAAAAGAAATATCAGATGATGCTGAAATGGAAATTGCCAATTTTATAAATCCAAAAAATCGTCTTGAAAAAATGAGAATAACAAGAACAATGAATAAAGAAAATGCATTTAAAGACGACAATATTGATAATAATACTCAACGATTAATGAGTGCAACTACAACTTCATTTAGAGCACAAACAACAACTGGAATTAGACCAAAAAGTCAATATACTGGTTATAATACAATGTATAATACTACTGAAAATGATTTAAGTAAACAAAAAGGAAGATTAATTCAAAGAAGATTTTCTAAAATTGAAGAAAAAGAATATTATAATGAAAATAAAGAAGAAGATAATAAAGATGGGAAAAAAATTATTAAAGGAAAAGGAAATAAAAATTCTGAAAAGGAAGAAAGTTTAAGAAAAAGTAATTTAACTAATGAAGAGAATGTAGAAGATGATAGAAGTGAAAGTGTATTAGTTAAATTTAATCCATTACCTTATGATACTTATTTAATAGAAACAATTGAAAATAGTAATTTCAGTCCAAGTTTAACTTTATTAAAATTTGATAGTTTACCTGAAGATGATAAAAGTCTTAATACAGTAACAAAATATATTGGATTAATGCATCAAACAAGATCAATATTCTTAGTTTATGTTTTTATTGAAGAAATTAGAAAAGTTCCAAAAAATAATGGTAATGAAAATAATCAAAATGAAAATCAAAATGGAAATCAAGATTATTATGAAGAAATAGAACAAATCCCAGTTGATACTGCAAATATAACAATATGTAAAATAGAGAATCCAAATAGTAAATATGAAATAAAATTAAATAGTCAAAATATTTATGAATATAAAACAGATCCAGGTGAATATAAAATAGTAATTGAAAATAAAGATTGTGAAACTCTTCAAATGAAAGTTAAATTAGAAAAAGGATTAAATGAAAAAAATTTCAAACTTCAACCACAAAAAGCTTGTGATTTAACATTAACAGTAAAAGAATATTACGAAAAAGAAGAAGAAGAGACTGAAGAAGGAACAAATATTGAAAATAAAGAAGAAGAAGAAATTGAAATTCGTCCAGTTAGAAATGCAGAAGTTCAAATTTTGAAAAATCCTGATATATTATTAATAGAAGGTATTACTAATAGAAATGGTTTAATGAAATATGAAATAGGAAAAGATGATAATAGTTTATCTATTGTTGTTAATAAATTTGGTTATTTCCCTTCACAAAGATATTTTACTAGAAATGAAGATATTGAAATTGAAAATGGAAAATATATTGTTAATATGAGTATTATTTTAATTAGACAAAATTTACTTTCTAAAAGTAATAAAGTTTTATTTATTTCTTATGCAAATACACATAAAAAATTATTTACTTTTGAATATTCAAATATTGATGAAAAAAATAATAAAATTATTCAAAAAGATTTTCAAGAAGATGAAGGAATATTTTTAGGATTATTCCATTGTACTAAAAAAGATAATGAAGAAGAAGAAGAAGGAAATGAAGATAATAAAGCAAATGAACAAAGTTCTCAATATGATAGTAAGAATATATCAATAATACCACAAAATGCAAATAATGAAGAATTTGATGAAGAAACAAAATATGAAGAAATAATAAGAATTGGTATGAAAGTAACACCAAAAAGTATTCAATCAATGGTAAAAAAGAAAAAAAAAGAAGGAGAAGAAGAAGTAGATAAAAATCAAAATGATGAAAATATAAAAGAAATGACAGTAGATGATATAATAGAATATTTAAGAAAAGTATGTTGTCAAGCTTTAGTTTATACTAGAATAAGTACATTTTCAATTAATTTACCAAAAGTATTAAATAGACCAGAAGTAGAAGATGATAATTTAGATAAGAAAAAAAAAAGTAAAAAAAATAAAGAAAAAAAAAGAAATGATAATGCAATTCTTCCATCAAATGGTCTTTATTGGGATATTGGTTGGATTGATGCTAAAAATACTCTTTTTTATGAAACTTCATTATATAATGATATTGATAATGTATTTGAAAGAGTTTTATACTTTGAACAATTTATTGAATTTTTACAAATATTTATTGATAAAAAAATTTATGATACTTTATTTGAACATTTTGGATTTAATCAAAGTGTTTTAACTGGAAGAGATCGTTACTTACCAAAAGTTGATTTTGTTAATCGATGTAATAATATGTTAACTGATATAAATGAAGTTGAAAATAATTATGATCAATCACCTGAAAGATTAAAACAATTAGAAGAAAATAAAAAAAAAAGAAAAGAATTTATTGAATTTTTAAGTAATATTATGTGTGGTTATGATGATGAAAATAATATTCTTGATGATTCAATTTCTTTGTATTTACTTAAAAAGAAAATTGCTTCTAATTTGAGAAATTTTGAAGATTTTAAAGAAGATGATTCTGGGAATGGAGATTTTATGAATGGATATTAATGATATTTAAATAATTTCTTTTAGTTATTTTTAAAATTTTAAAACCAAGAAATAATTTTTTTTTAAAATATAATATGGATTAAAATATATTTAAATGTATTTTATTAATATTTATATATTAATGTGTTATTTTTATTATAATTTATTATAATTTTAATGGGGAATTATATCTAAATTAATATTATTTTTTTCAATATTATTATTGAATTCTTTATTAAAAGAATCTTTTATATTAATCATTTTTTTATAAAACATATCATTATCTTTATTGAGTATATTTTTTAATTTTTTTTCATTTTCTGTAATAATTTTATCTAATTTATATGTGTAAAATTCACCTAAACTATTATCAATTTTAGTTTTATTTAATGAATATAAATTAGTTTTGTTGTTGTTTTTATTGAATTTTCTTTCATTATAATTATCATATGTATCTTCAATATATTTATCAATATTTTGACTAGAAAGTTGTCCATTAATTGAATATACTGAATTCAATAAAATATTAATTTCTTCTAATTTTTCATCTTTAAAATTTTTTTTCTTATCACCTTTTTTTATCCTCTCAAAATGAATTAATGATTTTTTTATAGGTATTAATTTACCATTTTGATTATTTATTATTGAATTTTGTTCATTTGAATTATTCATTATATTATCACTACTTAAATTTTTTTTATTAATTTTTTTTAATTTTTGAAATTTTTTTCTAAATTTATATTTATCATTTTTTTCACTTATTTCAATATCAATAGATTTTTTTAATTCATCAAAATCTTTTTTTAATAACGGATCAACTTTTTGAAGAATTTTAAGATTTTCTAAATGTGTTATAGGATTAAATTTAAAAAAAGCATTTTTTAATTGTTTTCTATACATATTACTTATATAAGCAAAATTCTTAATTTTTTGCTTTTTTAAATTTTCATTATTTAAATAATTATATTGTGATATATTTTCATTATTTATATCTTTAGATTCATTTTCATTATATTTTTTCTTTAAATATAAACTTGTGATTCTACCTATTTCATTTGTTGAATTTTTAACATAATCAACATTTTTTTTTGCTTTTCCTAACATTTTTTTTACATATGTTGATACCTCAAATATGTCTTTTACTGATGAAGCTTCTTTTACTTTTTTACTTTTATATAAATAACTTTTATTTGTATTTTTTTCATTTTTTTGTTCAAGTAAAATCGCTAATAACTTTTTAACTATATTTGAACGATATGCTATTTGAGGAAAAATTTTATCACTTAAAATAGTCCTTTTTTGAGTCCATATTCTTTTATCAAGAATTTCATTATTTTCTTTTATTATATCTTTTTTATTAATATTATCACCACCTAAATAAGAATTCATATATAATAATTAATATTTTTTTCAAATTAAAGAATATTTCAATTTATTAATTTAATAAAGAAAAAATATTAACTTTCGAGTATATTTTAAAACATATTTTTAAAAGGCTATATAATTGATAAAAAAATCACTTTTTATTTAAAAAAAATAAAATTTTAAATAATATTTAATAATTTTGTTTGAATTATATTATTATTAATAAAACAATGGAAAATGATAATTTTGGTAATAATGACCAATCAATATTTGAAAAACTTGAAAAAATAGGAAGTGGAACATATGGAAAAGTATATAAAGGAAGATTAAAAGAAACAGGTCAAATAATAGCAATAAAAAAAATGAAAATTGACATAGAAAACGAAGGAATACCATCAACAGCATTAAGAGAAATAACAATATTAAAAGAATTAAATCACAAAAATATATTAAAAATAATAGATGTAGTATGTGAAGAAAACAAATTATATTTATTATTTGAATATTTAGATTATGATTTACAAAAATATATGCAAATGGCATTAAATAATGAATTAGGTAATTTTAAATTTACAAAAGAAATTATTCGTTCATACATTTATCAAATAATTGATGGAGTATCATATTGTCATAATAGAAAAATATTACATAGAGATTTAAAACCACAAAATATATTAATTAATAAAGAAGGACAATTAAAAATTGCTGATTTTGGTTTAGCAAGAACTTTTTCTTTAACAGAGAGACCTTATACAAAAGAAGTTTTATCTTTATGGTATAGAGCACCTGAATTATTATTAGGAACTGATATTTATTCTACTGCAGTTGATATTTGGTCTATTGGTTGTATTTTTGCTGAAATGTATTTAAATCATCCTCTTTTTTTAGGTGAGAATGAAATTGATCAATTAACTAAAATATTTGAAATTATGGGAACACCTGATAAAAATATTTTACAAAATTTGAAAATTAATAATAATTGTACTGATGAAAATTTTCCTATTTATCAAAAAAAAAATTTAAAAGATGTTATTTGTGATATGGATTTAAATGGTTTGGATTTATTAGAAAAAATGTTAGATTATTTACCTGAAAGAAGAATTAGTGCAAAGGATGCTTTAAATCATCCTTATTTTAATGAGATTAAAAAAAACAAAATTTAAATTTTTTATAAAAAAATTATTTAAATTATTGTAAGTAGATTTTATGTTTAATTTTATCATTTATGATTATTTTTATATGATTAAAATCAATTTATTATCATTATTTATAATCAAAGTAAAAGTTTAAAATTAAAAATTTTAAAAATTATTTTTTATTTTTTTACATATGTCTATGGCTTCATATGCAGAATTAAAAAATCAATTAAAAGAATTAAGAGAATCTAGAAAACAATATTTACATATTAAAACAAATACAATTAATAATTTAATAGAGGATAATTCAAAAAATAATATTATACAATCAGAAAATATTAATGATAATTTAAAAGAAATTGATCAAGAAATTGAATCATTATCATCAATAATAAAAACTTCTGTTAATATAGCAATTTCAATAATTGCTCCAATAAAAGAAAAAGAATTAATTATTAATAATGTAAATGGTACAATTGATATTTTAAATATTGAAAAATCAATTAAAGATTTATTAAAAAAATTAGAATCTGAAAATGTTATTGAGAAAAAAATTCAAATTATCTTAGATGCAAATAAATATATTAATGTTAATCCTAGTATATTTCAAAATTATCATGAACAATTTATTAAAAAAAGTTTAGATGTTTTAAGTTATTTAAATACTGGATATAATTCATCTAAAGAGAATATTAATTTTAATAATCCTGAAAAAGAATCAACAGATTTTATTAAAGAAATGGAAAAAAATTCAATTTTAATTTTTAAATTAACAAATAAATCAGATTCTTTAATATCATTATTTGAATTTTTATCAAATTTTATTTATAAAACAAATTGTTCTGATAATAAGATGAAAGAAATAACATCTGAATTAGAAAAATTTAATAATGAATTTGTATCAGAAGATGATATAATAAAATTTTCAGATGATATTAAATTACATATTCATAAAATATTTAAAAAAATATCACAAAATATTCATGAAAGACAAAATACTTATTTAAATTTACAATCATTTCAAACTAATGAAAAACAAGAACCTATATTATTAAATTTAATAAGTAAATTAATTAAAGGAAATGAAAAGCCAATATCATTTTTATTACAAACAATTATAACATTATCTAAATATTTAGAAAAAGGAAAAGAAAATTGTGATATAATATGTAAATTTTGTAGTGATATTTTATCAGAATGTGAAAAATTTAAATTTTACATTACAGTATTAACAGAAAAGTTAAAAGTATATTATAATATAGAAATAAAAAAAAACGAAAATGATGAAATTTCTTCTTTTTTCAAAAACTTCAATTCAATAGTTTATGATATAGGTGAAAAATATTGTAATAATGAAATAATTTTCATGAAAACACAATTAATAACATTTTTTGAAGAAGAATCAAAAAAATATACTGAAATATTAGATACATTATTAAATAGTAATTTCGATAATTTAACTGAAAAAATATTTGATTGTATAGAAGATACTTTTTTTATTTTAAAAACAAGTGGTCAAAGAGCAATTAGTACTTTAAATTTACAAATGACACTTGCAATTATAAATCATATTATAGGAATAATTATAAATGAGGATTTATATACTCTTTTAGATATTAAAATAAGTTCTATTTTAATTAAAACTGAAGATTCTAGTAAAAATAGAATTGAATTTGCAAAAAAAATTCAATATTCTTGTAGTTCTGAACCAACATTAAGTAAAAAGAATAATTTTGGAAATTTATTTTTAATTAGTTGTTTAGATTGTATTGATAGAGCTAATGATAATATTTCTGAATTATTAGAAGATTTAAAAAATTCTATTTTTCAAGATATTGTAAATTCTAAAATTTTTGATTCAGATGAAATTAAATTATTTCCAAATGAGGATAATTTAATGGATAAAAAAATATTATATTTTAAACCTAATGAATTAGAAATGATTAATTTAGCATTTAATGAAAAAAATAATATTCATCAAAGATATGAAGATTTCTTATCAAAAAAAATACAAATATCATTTGATTTTTTTTATATTCAAATAAATTCATTAGTTGATATTTTAAATTCAACAAACTATTTAATTGATCAAAATAATATTGCACAAGCTGAAATGATTGAAAGTTTTTCTGGAAGATTTATTTCAGAAAATGAAAAAATTCTTCAACAATGGAATAATCAATTAAGTGAACATTCATTAGATAAATTTATTGAATATTATTCTGAATATGTTGCTAGTTATATGGAAAAAATATTAATGAGAAAAAATTATTCAAGTTATGGTGTTATTCTCTTACAAAAAGATATAAATAAAATTGCAAATTATTTTCAAGGAGATAAATTAATTTCTATTAGAGAAAAATTTAATAGATTATTTGATATAATTAGTGTATTAAATTTTGAAACTAATGAAGAATTAATTGAACATTTAAAAAAATATGATGATATAAAATTAAAATCAAGTGAAATTGAAGCTCTTAGAAATTTAAAAAAATAAATAAAAAAATAAAATAAATATAAAATATATAAAATCAAATTAATATAAAAAAGTAAAAATAATAAAATAACTTGATTTAAATCAAAATTATAAAAATTTAATGTTCAAAAGGAGTATTAATCTCATCATTTCCTTTGTTTTCAATTTTAGAATATTTTTTCCAATGTTCAAATCTTTTTCTTTTAATTCTATTTTTTATTTGATATGCAACATAAGCATTAATTTTAATAAATAACCATCCTCTTAAAGCATTTAAACAACAAGGATCTTCATTTTCTTTTGTTAAAGATAATTCAAATGTTTCTACTGGTTGTTGTTCTATTGTTTTTTCAGTTTTATCATCTTCTATTCTTTTTTCTAAATCTTCCATTATTTTATTTTCATTTATCAATGGAATATTATGTTTTGTATTATCATCTATTACATTTTCATAATTTTTATCCATACTTTCTTCTGTGTTGAAATTTATATAACGTGGCCTTTCTTCTAAGGCTTTTAATATTTCTTGTTTTTGTTTTTGGTCTTCATTGTCTTCTTTTATTTTGCTTTCTTCTGGTATTTTTTGTTTTATATTTAGGATTTGAGAATTTATATGGTTTGGTGATGGTTCAATTTCATTTATATCTGATTTTTCTTCTTCTTCATCTTCATCTGTTAATAAAATATTTCTAGGTCTTTCTTCTAATGTTTTTGAAACATTATATTTATGTCTTTTTTCTTCTTCTAATTCCTTTGGTTCAATTATTGGTTCTATTATTTCACCACCTCCTATCATCATATCATTTTCATATTCATTTTCCATAAATTCACCTCCACCAATCATCATATCATTTTCATATTCATTTTCCATAAATTCACCTCCTCCTATCATCATATCATTTTCATATTCATGTTCCATAAATTCTCCTCCTCCTATCATCATTTCATTTTCTAATTTATTATCCATAAATTCACCTCCTCCTATCATCATATCATTTATACTTTCATTTTCCATAAATTCTCCTCCACCAATCATCATATCATTTTCTTCTTTTTTAATTTCAGGAGTAATTAAATCTTTTTTTATAATATCGTATATTTCTTCATTTTCATTATCTTCAATAATAACATTTCTTGGTCTTTCTTCTAATGTTTTTGAAACATTATATTTATGTCTTTTTTCTTCTTCTTATTTCTTTTGTTCAAGTTTTTGTTCTGTTATTT
>JAEEGK010007560.1_pt1 | contig 25890 bp, 9 predicted proteins | sample 8958771 | NCBI WGS metagenome assembly JAEEGK01 (sample SAMN16246547, study PRJNA631951) | gut metagenome | biome: gut microbiome; feature: rumen; material: SC-attached | host: Bos | place: Iran: Karaj | collected 2018-10
ACACAAATTCATTAGGAATTTTTCCATCTTTTTTTTTAAAAGGTTTAGAATTAAATGAGTATAATGAAAAACAAAAATTAAATTATAGTTGGGAAAAAGAGGGTCTCAATCTATTGTCAAAAATATATTTTTCAACAGAAGATATAAAAATATATAAATCACTTCTTATAAAAAATTGTATTCCTTTAAAATATAAAGGAGAATTTTGGTATATTTCAACAGGAGCAAAACAAGAACATTTTGATAATCCGAATTATTATAAAATATTATTAAATAATTATCCAAAAGAAGTTTCGTTACCAATGAAAAAACAAATTGAATTAGATATAAAAAGAACTTTTCCTGAAGATGAATATTATCAAAATAATGAAAATTTAAATAAATTACGTAATGTTTTATTAACATATTCGAAAAGAAATTTATCAATTGGTTATGTTCAAGGGTTTAATTTTATTGTAGGTAGATTATTAAAATATTTAAATGGTGATGAAGAAAAAACTTTTTGGATTTTTGTTAAAATTATTGAAAATATTTTATCTATTGACTATTATAGTGAAATGGCTGGTGTAATGAGCGATGTTGATATTTTATTATGTTTAATGAAACATGAATATTTAAAAGATTTAATTAATAATTTAGATGAATATTTTTTTATTTATTTAAAAAATATTATTATGCAATGGTTTTTAAGTTTATTTATTTTAAATTTCCCAGAAAATTCTCAATTAATTGTTTGGGATTTTTTTTTTATTGAACATATTATTGTTTTTTTTAAATTAAGTATTTATTTAATTAATCTTGTGAAAGAAAAATTATTAGAATTTAAAGGTTTAGAAGAATTTAAAAATTTTTTAAAAGATTATTTTGAAAATTTTAATAGAAATGATGAAATGATATATCATTTAATGATGAAAAAATATAAATTCGATTCAGAATTTATAGAAATAAATAGAAAAGATATATTAGATATTTATATAAAAAATATAAATTTAAATAATGATTTTAAAAAAAATATTTTAATAAATAAAACAAAAGAACGAACTGATTATTGTGATTTAATGTGGCCATATTGTATTTATGAATGTGAAAGTTACTATAAAATTATTGATCATTTAGTTTTGAGACCTGCTCTTCCTTTAAATATTATTGAAAATTATATGGAAAAAGATTTTGATGAAAATGATGATAATTTAGTTTTAATTAGAGATAATAATATTGATATTGATTATGAAAATATTTTAATAGAAAGAAAACATCATGTTTGTTCTGAATTAAAAAGAGCAAAAATTCAAAGTGAAAATTATAAAAATAGTAGTGAAAGTTTTTTAAGCACTGGAACAGAAAAATCTGAAAATGAACAAAAAAATGATTATTATATTAAAAAAAGTAAATATAAAAAATTAAGAAAACTAAAATGTGTGAGTAGTTTAGAAAAAATTCAAAATGAAAAAAATATATATAATTTCGATGTTTTCTTACAAAAATTTAATAATAAATATAATAAAATGTCACAAATGAATTCTATTATATTAAAACATTCTTATGATAAAGATAATAATAATAATCAAGGAATTGATTTAAATTTTTATTATTGATTTATATTATTTTATTGTATTATGTAATATATATAATTTTTTTTAAATTATAATTTGTAATTCTATAAATATATATCTTAATGAAAAATCTATTTAAAGAAATTTTTTTTAAATTTTATTAAATATAAATAGAAAAAATATTAGAAATAAATTGTTAGAATTTATTTTTTTATAAGATATTTTAAAAAATATTTTTAGTAATTTAGTTAGTTTTATATGTTTTAATTGAAAAATTATTTACAGAAATATATATTATATATTTAATTATATTTATTATTATTATATTAATTTAATAAAAAATATTTATTTTATATTATTTTTTTCTTTTTAGAATTTAAATCTATTTTCATATCTAAATTATCAGATTTAACTTTTTTTAAACAATTCTCACAAATTTCATAAATTTTATCATAATTATATGTATAAAATTTATTATATAATGGGTTACTTAAAAAACTTTTCGTTTCTTTTCCTTTAATAAATATTCCATATAAAATATTTATTATTTCAATAGTTGTAATCATCATATTATTTTGAACTTCTTTTTTACATAAATTTTCAATATCTTTAGTAATGTTAATTAATTCTCTTTGAGTATCAATTTCATAGATAGGTAATATTATATTTCTTTCTTCTTCATTTCCAGCTAAAATAATATCATATTTATTTTCATTATTATTATCTATAAAATAAGTATTTATTTTATTTTTAAATTCTTTGTTATAATCTAAATAAGAATCATAAATATTAAAACATTTAATTTGAAAATTTTTATTAATTGAAATATTACTAAAAGCATCAATATTATTTGTTGAAAATTGTCTAAATAAAATATAAGAAGTATTTAATTTTGTTATTAATGTATTAATATAATTAGATAATAATTCATTAATATAATTTATTAAATTTTTATAACTTTTTGGAATTGAATTAATTTGTAATAAAATTCCTTCATCTTTAGTTTCATATGAAATTTCTTTTTTATTTTGCATTTCATATAAATAATTTAATAAATTTAAATAATTTATATTTAATTCAAGACAAACTTTTATTGTATTAAATGTATAAACTTCATTTTTTATATTTGAATTTTTTATTATAACATTTATATTTTTTTCTATTTTAGCTAATTCATTAGGTAGAGTTTTATAAAATCTAATTGAAATAAAATTAGGAATAATTCCTTTGAGTTCAAATAAATTATTATTATTATTTAATGAAGGATTTTTTGATATATAATATAAAAATATAAATTGTAAATTTTTTTTTATATCAAAATTTGAATATATTTTATTTAAATTAACACAAATAAATTGTGGAAAAATTATATTTTTATTATTATCATTATTATTTTTATTACTTTCTTCTATATTAATACTCTCTTTATAAGAACGTTTTATAATTTTATTTTTATTATTATTATTATCTGAATTATTAATAAAATTTTTATTATTAAAAATATATTCAATAAATTTATAAATTTTACTTCTATCAATATTTTCTGCATAAATATTTTTTCTTTTAAAAAAATAATCTTCATCATTTAAAAAAATATGTGTATAAACTTCTTTATTTAAAGATTTATTCAATAAATTTAAAAAATTTTCCAAATTATAAGGAATATCAAAAATAACAACTAATTTAATAAATTTTTTTGTTAAACAATAAGAAAATGCATGAGTACTAACTAAAATTTTAATTTTATCTTTCATAAAATTATTTTGTATTATTTGTCTTTCTAATTCATCTTTTCCACTATGATAACTCGAAGCATTAAAACCATTTTGATTTAAATAATAAGCAACTTTATTTATCATTTTTACATTATTACAAAAAATAACAATTGATGAATTATTTTTATAAAAACTTTGATTTTTTAATAAATTTATTAAAGCAATAAATTTATTTTCATCTTTTGAAATATTAATAAAATTATTATCATTTAAATTACATGAAATATTAATAGTTTTTTCAATATTAAAATATTCAATTAAAAATTCATAATAAAATTTTCCAATATTATTTGATAATAATAAAAATGAATTTGGTTTAATTTCATTAATAATAGTTTTTAATTGCATATAAGTAAATCTAAAATTTATACTATTAAAAGGACAAGCAAAACAAGCTTGTTCAATGACAATAAAATTAATTTTTAATTCTTTTAAAAAATTAATATTTTCAATAATAAATCTTTCTGGAGTAACAAATAAAATTTTAATTTTTTCTTGTTTAATTGCATCAAAAATTTCTTTTCTTTGAAAATTAGTAGTAAAAGAAGTAAGAGAGGCTCCGGGTAAAAAATCAGGTAAATTAGTTAAATTATTTGTAATACTTGAAATTAAAGGAGAAATAACAATTGTTAAACCTTCTAAAACTAAACTACTTAATTGATATATTAATTTTTTTCCTTTGTTCATTAAACATATTGTATATTTATTATTTAATATGTTTTTTATACATTCTAATTGACCTGGTAAAAAAGATTTATAATTAAAATTTTCTTCTAAAACTTTTAATAAAATGTCATTTTCTAATTTCATTATTTCTTCTTCGGTTATTTGTTCTTCTATTATATTTTCTGATTCAGGAATTAATTCCAATTGATTATTATTATTATTGTTATCATTATTATTTTTATTTTGAGAAAATTCAATTTTTTTATTTAATTTATTTTCTTCTTTAATTTGATTTAATTTTTCAATTTTTAATTTATTATCACTTAATAAGTATTTAAATTCTTTTGATAAAAATTTTAATTCTGTGTCTAAAGGAGCACATTTTCTTAAAGAAGATTTTAATGCAGTGGTTAATATTTTATTATTATTTATATTATTATTTTTAGTTGGAGTAATATCTTTTTTTTCTTCTTCATTTAAATTATTTTCTTTAAAATAAGCTTCACTAAAAATTGGAACTTTTTCTTCAATAATTTTTAAAATATTTCCTTTTGAATTTTTTATTATTTCATCTTGATCATTTTTAAGTGTTTCAATGTCTTCTAAACCATTTTCACCTTTTCCTTTTAATGTTGCATTTAAAGTATTATTTAAAACATTTTTATGAAATTTATAAATTTGTTTTATTTTATTTATTTTGAATTTTCTTATATTAAATTTATTTACACGATTTTTAATATTAATTTGATTTTTTTTTAAATTTTGTCGAATAAAATTTTTTCTTTCTTCGATTTTTTTTGATTTATTGTTGTCTAAACTATTTGATTTTTTGTTGTTTAATTTATTTGGATCTTCATTTTCTATTTCGTTTATAAAATTATTAACATTATTTTTTATTGTTTTATGAGATTGTTTTAATTTATTTTTAATTAATTTTTTATTTTTATTTTTATCACCTTCATCATCTGAATTATTATTTTTAAATTTTAAATTATTATCTATAATATAATGTGAATGAGGTTTAAAATTTTGAATAATTTTTTTATTTTCAAATTTATTATTATTTTTATTATTTTGTTCAATTTGAATATTTTTTTTTGAATCATTATTTTTTTTATTTAATATTTCAGGGTTTGTTTTTTTTGCTAATTCTTTAATTTTAATTTTTTTATCTATTAAAACAATTTCTTTTGGATTTATTTTTGGTTTGGATAAATTTATTTTTTCTTTTTGTCTTTGTTCCATTGTTAAAAAATTTTCTTGTAAAATTTTTGAGGGTAATGTTCTTTTTAAATTATTATTTATATTATTATTGTTTTTTAATATAATATTTTTTTTATTTTGAAGACGATCTTTTATTTCATTATTGTTTTGTTTAAAATTTGTTTTTAATTGTTGAATTGCTTTCATTAATATATAAATTTAAAAATTTTTTTAAAATTTAAATTTAATTTATTTTTCAATTAATTATCATAAAAAATATAATTATAAACCAAAATATAAAAATTTATATAATTTTAAAAAATAACAATAATAAATTTAAACAATTTTTAATTAATTATTTTTATAATAATTATTAAATTTTTATAAATTTATATAAATATTAATTAATCTTATATGATATTAATTTTAAATATTTATATTATTTAATATTTATTTTGATTATTTTATAAATTTAAATGAAGACTTATAAAAAAAATTATATTTATAAATATTATAAATTATTAAATTAATATTTTACCCAATTTAAATAATCATTTTCGTTTTCTGATTTTTTTATTTTTTTATCTTTTTTAATTTTTTGCTTAAAAATTAATTTATCATATATATCAATTTTTTTAATAGGTAAAAATAATAAATTTTCAATTTTTTTATTAAATTTATATGAATTATTTAATCTATTTTTAAATGCATTTAATTGATTCAATTTACTTTTTTTATATTTTTTATCTTTTTCAATTTCTTTATAAACATATTCATATTTGTATTTTGTTTTATTATTATTTTTATAGTAATGAGATAGATTAATATAATGTAATAATAATCTTTCATAAAATTTTAAAATATATGATAATTTATTTGTTTTTTTCCCAAAATTTATTATATATTCATTTTTTGATTTTATATTTAAATAAAAATTAGTAAGATTAAAATCAATTTCTATATTTATTGGTAAATTTGTTAAAAATTTAATTAATTTATTTAAAATTAATCGATTAGAATGTTTATTTGAAAATTTTTCACTTTTTAAATAATTATATTTTTCTAATAATTTATTATTTTTATATTTATTTATTTCTAATTGATTTTTTAATAGACTAATTTGATTATTTATGTGTTTTTCATTTTCAATATTTAATTCTTTAATATTATTTAAACTATTATTTAAATTTTTTTTAATTTCATTATTATTATCAAAAATTTTAAATAATTCAACAATATTTCCTTCAATATATTTCAATTGAGAAAAAAATTCTTCTACACTCTCAAAAATTTTAGGATTATTATTAAGTTGTATTAATCCTTTTGCTTTTAATTTTCTAAAAGCTAAATTAGGATTTTGCATTACACTTTTTTTTCTTGATATAAAAATTTTTTTTTCATTATTATTCGTTTTTTGATTATTATTTAAATCATGAGTAATTTGATTAGTATTATCAAATAATGTATTTCTATGAATTGTTTTTTTTTTTAAATTTATCCCATAATATAATAATTTTTCATATGGAATATCTTTTAAATTATTTACTTTAAATTTAATTTTAATTAAAAATATTTTATATTGTTTATATAAATCCAAAAGTTTTTCTAATTGATTTATTTTATTTTCCAATTTAATATTTATATTTTCTAATGTATATTTATATTCTAATAATTTTAAATCTTTTGTTTTTTCTTTTATTATATAATGATATAAATATATAATATATTGAGAAAAAAATTCATAAAAAATATTAAAATAAATTTTTAAATTATTTAGTTTATATATTCTATTATCTAATTTTTCTTTATCATTATTTTTATCTTCGAGTTTTTCATTTAATTTTTCAGTTTGAATTTTTTTAAATATTTTTTCTTTTCTAATTAATCTTGATGATAATAAAAAATTATTTAAATTATTTTGTTCTTTTAAATTTTTATTTAAACATTCAGATATTCTTGGATTAAATTTTAAATATTTTTTTAAATTATAATTGTTGTTATTGCTTCTTTTAGAATTTGCTGTGTAACTTGAAATAGTATGAATATGATGATTATTATATTCATTTAAATTTAAATATTTTTTATATTTTTTATGCGTTTCAGTTGTTGATAATGTATTTGAATAATAATTAGAAGAATTTGTAATGTTATTATTATTTTCAATTTTTGTTAAATAAAAAATATTTGAATTATTATTTTTTATAGTACTATTTGAAATAGAAAAAGATAATGGTTTATTTGATAATAATTTTGGTTTTGTTATTAAATTATATTTTTTTGATAAAACATTTGTATGAAAAGAATTTAATAAATCTACATTTTTTAAAAATGATTCATATTTTTCTTCTAATAATTTTTTACGAAATTTTATTGGTTTATTATAAGATAACATATTAAAAATAGAATATTTATAGTTTTGAATATTATTAATAGAAGAATAATTTCTTGAATGATTATAATGATAATTCATTAATTATTAATTAAATATATTTTAATTTATAAAATAATAAAAATGTTAAAAGAAGAAATAAATGAAGAAAATGGTGAAAAAAATTACTTTATTGAGTGTTTAGAAAAAGATGAAAATTTAAAATCAATTTTAGATACAATCGAACAAATATTTGCACAAAAAGAAAATAAAGATAACTTAAAATTAAATGAAAATATAATAAATAATCATAAAAATTATGAAATTCCTTTAACATTCATTAAAAAAAAAAAAATAAATAACAAAAGTTGTTTTTTATATTTAATTAAAAAATATATTAAATCAACTAAAAATAATGAAAAAAAACTTTTATTTTTAATAAAATTATTTTATAATAATCTTTCATTTAAACCTAAAAATTATCATGAATTTTATCAATATTTATCAAAAATATTATATTTTAAGCCAAAAATAGAAATTGAGCAACATATTTTAGATAGAATTTTAAATATAATTAAAGTAATTTATAATTTAGATGAAGAAATTAATGAAAAAAATAATATTGCAAAAAATTTTTTTTATATTTATCAAAATAATAGCATAAAAATTAATTTAAAAAATGAAGAAATAGAAGAAAATGATAAAAAAAATTTTTTGTTTGAAATTTCTTTTGCTTTTAAAATTAATAATATTATTTTAAACGAAAATAAAAAAATAAGTATAATAAAATTTATTGGAATAAATGATGAAAATTATGAAATTTCTTTAATTGATAATTTTATTAAAATGAATGATGAAGATTTAATAGAATTAAATGATATAGAATTAAAAAATATTATTCAATTTAGTATTTTTTTATCAAATACAAAAAAAGAAGATAATTATATTATTATTATTAATTCTAAATATAAAGAAATTGATAAAAATTTAAAATTTACTACTAATTTAGAAATAGATATATTATTTAATAATTTTTTAGGAAAAATATATTTTATATTTGGAATTTATGATAAATTTAATCAACTTGATATAAATGTGTTAAAATGCATTTTTATGAAATTAACAGAAACTCATAATGATATAAATAAATTTTTTAATTTTTTAACAGAATACTATACATATAAGGAATCAATATTTCTTTTCATACCTGATAAAATATATAAGAATAAAATAAAAATTAATAATAATGATAATAATAATATTATTATTATTAATAATATAGATGATAATAATAATAATATTGAAGATAATAATAATAATATTGTAGATAATAATAATATTGATAATTTTAATATTATTGAGAATAATGAAGAGATTTATAATAATAATATTGATAATAATAAAAATAATAATAAAAATATTGATTATAATAAAGAAGAGATTAATAATAATATTATTATTGATAATAATAATAATAATATTGATGATAATAATGAAGAGATTTATAATAATAATATTAATAATAATAAAAATAATAATAATAATATTGATGATAATAAAGAAGAAATTAATAAAAATATTAATAATAATAAAAATAATAATAATATTAATAATAAAAATAATAATATTATTAATAATAATATTAATATTAAAAATAATAACAATAATAAAAATAATGTAATTATTACTGATTATTTTAATAATATTCAAATTATCTATGCTAATAATATAAATATATATGTAGTTAATAATAACATTGATAATATAGGGGGTTTTATTGTATTTATTCCTTTAATAAATTTTATCTTATCAAATAACAAATTAATGAATAATTCAAATAATATTATTAAATTATTAAATTACATTAATGAAATTCAAAAAAATTTCGTTTATAGTTCAAATTATGAAATATTTATTGAAAATTTAATAATATTATATCAAAAATATTATGAAATTATTAAATTAAATTTAAAAATTAATGAAACATTTGATAATATATGTTTTAATAAGCCATATATTAAATATTTATTCGAAATTAAATTATTACTTGACAACAAATTTTATGAAAATAATGAAAAAAATAAACAAAAATTTTTAATTATTATATATACGTTATTTTGTGAATTACAAAAAAATATAGAAAAATATAATATAAATGGAATTTGTAAAAATTTATCCAAAATTTTACAAATTTTAAATAATGATGAAGAAAATATTGATATAAATAATATAACTGATTTAAAAATTCTTGAAATATTGAAGAAAAATATTTTTTTACATAAAAATAATATATTCATCAAATATTGGTTTTATTATTGTTTTTTTTATTACTTTTTAATAAGAAATTATAATAAAAATAAAAATGAAAATGATAAAAATAATTTAAATAATTTAAATAGTGAACAAATATCAGATGATATTAAAAATGATTTAGATATGGATTTTTTTTTTCTAATAACTTTTATAAATAATCCAAATATGACTGAATTTAATAGTTTAGATGAAGAATATCAATTCTTTTTATATTATTTAATTAAAAATTTTATTGATAAAAATGAAAAAATTGATATTATTGAATATCCAAATAATCACAAAGAAAAATTAATTGAAAAAACAAAAAAAGAAAATATTAAAAAATCATTTATTAAATTTTTATTTATTCCAATTCCAAATGATAAAAACAAAATACCATTTAATTATTTTTTTAAAGAATATTTTGAAAATAATTTTGAACAAGCTTTCATGTTTTTAATAAATTTATTAAATATTGTATTCGACAATGAATTAATGTTAAAAGATTATATTCTTCATTATATTATAGAAATTATAGAAAAAAAAAAAGAATACTTAAATTCAAATGAATATATTATATTAAATGAAGATGAAAGTTTAAATGAAAATATGAATAATGAATATATTTCAATAAAAAATAAAATTGATCATTTTAAAAAATATGATATTATTTATGATGAAATATTTTCAGAAAATATTATAAAAGAATGTTTATTAAATAATAAAATCAATCAAAAAAATTACAAAAAATTGATAAATCATTTATTTTTAAATAATGGATATTGGGATTATAATAAAAACATTGAAAACAATAAATATAAATATAAAATTTTAAATTTTATAACAAATGATTTTAAAAAACCTTTCATAACAAAAATTATTGATTTAGATTATTATTTTCCCAAATTTTCTAAATATGACGGAAAAGAAACATATAAAAATGAAACAACTTTATTTCAACATAATTATAATAAAATATATGATTTAAATTTTGAAGATTATGATTTTAATATTTTAAATCTCATTGAATTAACTAATGAAGATATTATTAATTATTTTATAAAAAAATATAAAATAGACGGGAGTAAAAAATATTTAAGAAATTGTTGCTTAATTAAGCAATTATATCATATTCATGGTTTTTTATTATTCAATCAAAAAAAATTAATTTTTCATAGTTTTATAAATAATGAAATGTTTGGACCACAAATATTTTGTCTAAATTATCCAAATAAAAATAAATGTTTTGGACAGGTTTTTTGTTGCCCTAAATATGAAGAAAATAAACATTTAGAAATTCCTATAAAAGATATTTTTTATATTTTTTTAAGAAATTATTATTTTAAAGAAACTGGAATTGAAATAATTACATTTTCAGGAAAAAATTATTATTTTAATTTGAATAGTAAACAATATAGAGATGATATAATAAAATTTTTTTCTGAAAACAAAAAATTTAATAAAATTTTATTAAAAAAAGAAAAAGAAAAAGATAATTCAAATAATATTAATAATTATTTAGCTTTTATTCAGTGCGAAGAAGGAAATAATGAAAAAAATGATGTTATTAAATATATTTCATTTTTAAAAAATAATTATAATATATCAAATTATAAATTATTAATGCTAATTAATTTATTTTCAAATAGATCTTTTTTAGATTTATATCAATATCCTATTTTTCCATGGATAATTTATAATGAAAAAAATGAAAATAACAATAAATATATAATAAAACATAGAGATTTAAATATTTTAATGGCTCAAATGAAAATTCCTAATTGTAATTATAATTTAAGAATAGAAATGTATAAAGAATCATATGAATTAATGTTATCGGAATTAAAAGAAAAAAAATATAAAATTGAAAATATTTTTAAAAGTGAAAAAATAAATGAAGTAAAAAATTACATTAAAAATGAATTTATTGAACCTTGTCATATTTCAAGAGCTTATTATTTTTCAACACATTATTCAAATATAGTTTATACGTGTGGATATTTAATTAGAATATTTCCTTTTTCTTTTGGTTGTATTGAACTACAAGGAAATTATTTTGATATATTTAATAGATTATTTCATTCTATTCATAAAAGCTTTGAAAATTCTTGTAATCAAAAAAGTGATATAAGAGAAATTTTACCAGAATTTTTTTATTTACCTGAAATGTTTTCAAATAAAAACAAATTAAAATTCAATGATGTAAATGAAAATAAATTTGAATTTCCTTCAATAAAAAACCCTTATAAATTTTTTAATGATTTTGAAAATAATAATAATAATATTAAAAAGGATGAAAATAATCAAATTAAAAATTCAGATTGTGAGTTTGATATTATAAAAATAGATAATAATATTCTTTATTTTATTAATTATATAATATTATTTAATATGTTTTTAGAAAAAGATAAAAATATAAATGAAAATTTACAAAATTGGATAAATTTAGTATTTGGAAGTGAGCAAAAAAAAATAAATAAATCAATTATGAATTTATTTAATCCTGAAAGTTATTTAGATAATCCTTTAAATTCAAAAAAATATTTAGATTCAAAATATTATAAATTATTTTTAGAAAGAGTTGAATTTGGAGTGATTCCTAGACAAATATTTTTTAAAAAATCTAAAGAAAAAATAATTAATAATTATGAAAATAATACATTAAATTTTATTAATGAAAAAAGTGAAGATAAAACTAAACAAATTGAAAAAGTAGTATATATGAATCAATTTAATAATTGTATTGAAGTAATATTTATAAAAAATGAAAAATTATATTATTATAATGATAAAGATGTTAAAATTAAATTATCTAAATTTAAAATATTATCCGATTTTAAATATAATAATTTAATAATTCATTCTTATAAATATGATTACACATTTGTGGCATGTGATGAATTAATTTGTATTTACAAAAAAATTTCATATAAATTTGATAAAACAATATTAGAAAATCAAATCACATCTTTAGAATTGATTGAAAAAAATATAATTTTTCTTTTATGTGGAGATAAAAAAGGAAATTTATTAATTTTTGAAATAAATATATCATATTTAATCAATCTAAATGATATTAATCATTTAGATGATTTTTTGACTTTAAAGAAAAAAATATATAATTCTTTTAAAGAAATAAATTTTATTAAATATAATGATGAATTAAATTTATTTTTAGTATTATCAAAAGATAATTATATTAATTTATATGTTCCTTATACATTTAAATTATTAAAAAATTTTCAAATTCAAACAAAAAATTATTTAAATTTTGCTTTTTTATATTCTTTTCCTATTCCTTATATATTAACATATGATAGTTGTGATAAAAAATTAATATTTGTTACTATTAATGGTGAAAAATTTAACAATTTGAAATTTAAAGGGGATATAATTTTACCATATTATTATAAACATTTAAATTCTTATTATTTATTATTTTTAGCTAATAATAGAATTTTATATTTAAATTTAGATTCATTGGAATTCGAAACTGATAATGTAATAAATGATAACAATAATATTAATTATTTTAATTTAGAAACAAATAATATTTTATTATTAAAAAAAGATAAAATATTTAATTATAAAATAAATTATATAAATAAAAATAAAAAGAATATGATGAATAGATTTATTATTAAAAATATTTTTAAATGATTTATTTGAATTTATATAATTAATTATTTAATCATTTAAAAATTTATATGTGGGTGTTAAAAAAAATATAATAATTGATTATTTTAATTATTTTTTTTTATAATTTATTTTATTTAAATTAAAATATTTTAATTTATATTTATTTTTTTAAATTCAATTTTTAAAATATTAATTTAATAAATAAAATAAATAATTAATGAATCTTCAAGAAAATAATCAAAATTCAAATTTATCAAATTATATAATAGATTTAATTACATTATTAAGTAAAGAAAATAAAAATTCTTATTTAATTAATATAAGTAAAATTTTAATAAATATTGAAAAAATTTCTAAAAATTTTATTGAATCATTTTTTGATGTAAAATGGGATTTAACATTATTTTCTCCAAAAATAAATAAAAATACAAATATAAATAAAGAAAGAATATTAACAAATTTTTTAAATAATAAAACATTAGAAGGAAAGGATGGTGATTTAATAGATTATTTATTAGAAAATTTAATACAAAATAATTATAATGAAGAAATAAAAAATTGCTATTTAAAAATTTTATCTTTATTTATTGAAAATACATCAATTAATTCAAATTCTTTAAAAAAATTTTATAAATTAATAATTGATGATTTAAATTTAAAAAAAAATTATAAATACGATGAATTTTATAATATTTTAGATTTATTTGAAATTATTTATGGAACTAAATTTCTTAATGCAAATGGAATTTTACCAAAAAATTATTTTATTTTTTTTGGAAATAATAATGGAATAAATTTTATTGAGAATAATTTTGATTATATAGTTATTAAAAATAATATTAATAATGAAAATAATATTATTTTAATAAAAATATCATTTCGAAGTATATTTCAATCAAATGAATGTAGCTTGATTCAAATTATTCAAGATAATATTTTTTTAAATATTTTATGTAAAAAAAATTGTATATATTTTAATAATGAAATAATTTATATTTGCAAAAATGAAGATTTATTTTTAGATTTATTTTTAACTTATTTTGATGGATTTTTAACAATTTCAATAGACAATCAAAAAGATAAAAAAATTATATTCAATTTTAAAGAAAAAATAAATATATCATTAAAAAAAACAATTAAAATAAATTTATTAAATAATAAATTTATTGGTGAAGTTTATTCTATTTGTTTATTTTATGGAATTTATTATTCTAAAATTACCAATTTTTTTTTAAATTTGTTTGAAAAAACTAATTTTAATAATATTCATAATATTAATAATATAACTAAAATATTATTTAATTTTATATGTAATAATATTAATAATGAAGAAAACAATATTTTATTAATTAAAAAATTAATAGAAAAATTATTTATTTTTCATCCCAGTTTTAATAATGAAAATAATAATTCAAATATTTATATAGAAAATAAAAAATTTTTATTTGATATTTTTAAAAAAAATAAATTTAAAGTTGATTTTTTTGTTAATATTTTTTATAATTTTAATATTAATAAATTTGATGGAATATTTAATTTAATTCCTTTAATTAAGATTATATTAGAAAATGAAAAAAATTTTTTTAGTGAAGAAATTATTAATAATAATAAAGAAAATTTATTATATAAATATTTAAATATGATAATTACTTTATATAAAAAAAATAAAAATATAAATAATTTTGATAAAGCATATAAAATTATTTGTTATTATTTAAATCAGTTTGATGAATTAAATTTATTTAAAAATGAATTAACTTTTTTCAAAATTCAAGAATTTATTTTTTTAATTAATTTTAATGATATAAATAGTTTATTTGAATATAAATTATTCTTTAAAAATTTTAATTTATGTAATAAATATGTAAATAAATTTGAAAAAATATTTTTTAATATATGTGAAGTTGCTTTATTTAATATAAAAGAAAATAAAATTGAAAAAGCAAAATATTTCTTATTATCTTTATTTATTAAAAAAGATATAAATTCATTTAAAATTGATTTTTCGAAAGATGAATTTCGAATTTATAAATTTGATTTAGAATTAATAAAAATAATAATTTATTTATTAGAAGAAAATAAAGGAAATTTTTTTTATTGGATTTTTGATATATTTTTAAATTATTATATAATATTAATTAATAGTGAAGAAGATAATTTTAAGTTAAATATAAAGGAATTAACAAATGAAATAAATATAATTCAAAATTATGAATTTTTAAGTTTTTTTGTTAATAATCTTAAAACAAATAATTTCTTAAATTTATATATTTGTGATTCTTTTCAATTTTTTATAATTTATGATATTTATATAATTTATAAAGAGGAAGAAAATGATGATAATAAAATTATTATAAAATATTTAGAAGATACTTTATTTAAATCTTTAAATAAATATATATTATGTTTTTCAAATTCTTTTTTGAAAGTAATAGAAAATAAATCTGATTTAAATATAAGTCCTGAAGAAAAAATTGATTTAATTTCATTATATAATTTTTTAATATTAAAATTTCCAAATTGTGGAAAAAAAACATTTTTTAATTATATTGAAAATTTAATTTTTGATGAACAAAATTTAAAGAATAATATTATAAATGATGAAAACAATATTTTTATTTATTTAATTGAAAATTATTATATTTTTCTTTTATTTTCTCCATTAATTATTGAAGAAAATTTTGATAATTATTTTCAAATTATAAAATCACTTTTTGTTGAATTTATAAAATTTTTTAAATTGTTTTATTTAATTTATTTGAAATTATCAAATCTAAATAATAAAAATATAAATTTAACTAAATACGAAAATATTATATTTTATATATATAACATGAAATATAAACAAAAAATTATATTTAATTATATACCAGAATATATAAATATAAATTATATTAAAAATAAGGAAAGTATTGATGTGATTAATAAATTGATTAAAATATTATTAGATAATAAAAATTTATATTTAAAATCTATTAATAATTATTTAAATTTTAAATTATTATATGAATATTTAAAAATTCCAAAATTATATAAAAAAATTTTAAAGAAAATAACTATTTATGGATTATGGAATTTTTGTTCGGATTATAAATATAAAATATTAAATTATTTAACAAATGATTTTAAAAAACCTTTATTAACGAAAATATTAGATATTGAATATTATTTCCCTAAATTTTCTAATTTAAAAGACAAATATTCAATTTTTAATAAAAAAAATGAAATAAATAAAATATTTAATTTAAATATTATAAACGATGATAATAAATATCTTAAATCAAATCAAAAAATTTCAAATTTAGAAAACAAAGAAGATTTTTTTTATAATTTAATTGATTTAAATTATTATCATAATTATATAAATCAAAAAATTTTATATGATAAAAATATTTTAATACAAAATTGTTGTTTAGTCAAATTATCTCATCATATAAAAGGTTTTATATATATAGAAAAAAATAACATAATATTTAAAAGTTATAATAATAATTCTAATAAAAATATTTGTTCTAAAATTAATTCAAATGATAAATGTTTTGGTTCAATTTTTAATTGTCCAATTAAAGATGAAAATAAGGAAATAATTATTAAATTATCAGAAATTAGTTTAATTTTTATGAGAAAATATTTTTATCATAATTCTGCAATTGAAATTTTTACTTTTTATGGTAAAAATTATTATTTTAATTTTCATGATGAAAAAGATTTATTATGTTTTTATAAATCACTTCAAAAAATAAATTTTTTTGATAAAAAAATGATTGAAATAATAAAAAATTTGGATAATAATAAATATTATATAAATAAAAAATATTTAAATTTAAATTTTCCTTTTTTGGAAATTAAAGAAATTAAAGATAAAAATTTAATTTCATTAGATAATTTCATTGAACAATGGAAAAATAATAATATATCAACATATAAATTTTTAATGATTTTAAATTTATTAGGTAATCGTTCTTTTAATGATTTATATCAATATCCAATTTTTCCATGGATATTTTTTTCTAATGAAGAAAATGAAAATGAAAATAATATAAATAAAAAAAATAAAAACTTAATGAAATATAAAATATTAAATTTTGATAAAAATTCAAATTATAAAATAATTTTAAGACCTTTAGAACTTCCTTTAGGACAAATAGATTTATATCCTGTATCAAAATTTAGAATAAATAGTTATAATGAAAATTATTTAAATATAAAAAATAAATATTTAAACTCAAAAAAAAATTTATATGATAAAGATAATATATGCTTAGCATTTCATTATAATATAAATTATTCAAATCCTCCAAAAATATGTAATTATTTGTTAAGAATAATTCCATATTCTTTTTTAAATATAGAATTACAAGGAGATTATTTTACAGATCAAAGTAGAATATTTAATAATTTATATAATACAAGTAAAAATGTTTTAACTTTAATAGGAGATATTAAAGAATTAATTCCTGAAATTTATTATTTACCGGAATTATATTATAATATTAATGATTTTAATTTTAAAGATAAAAATTTAAATTTAAATAATATTGAATTATTTAAATTTTTTGATAAAATAAAATTACCTAAAAATAAAGAAGATTATATTAATAAATATTTTTTATTTTGTAAATTTTGTTTGGATTTACTTGAAAATGAATGTGTTTCAAAAAAAATAAATTTATGGTTTGATCTTATTTTTGGAAAAGAACAAAAACCTAGTAATCCTGAAAAAATAAAAAATTTATTTAGACCTGAATGTTATTATGAATATAGTCCTAATTTTAATTATTTATCAAAAGATGAAAAATTTTTTTTATATCAACAAGTAGAATTTGGTTTAATTCCTAAACAATTATTGATTAATGAATATTTTCCTGAAAAAAAAAAACAAAATTTTCAAAATTTTGAAAAAAATACAATTAATAATTATATAATAGATTTTAATAAAAATTATGAAAAAAATAATATTAATCATTTATATTTTGTTAAAATATTAAATAATTTGGTATTTTTAATAAATTTAGAAAATATTATTATATACAATGATAATTTTAATTTAAAACAAAATTTATATTTAAATAATATTAATAAAGATTATTTTGAATTTAATAAAAATTATAATAATAAAATTGTTTATTCTAAAAAAGATAATTTCTTTATTTTATGTGGAAATAATTATGAAGAGCTCATTTTATTCGATATTAAACAAAACACTTATTTTGAATTTAATATAATGGAAAATAATTATTTAAATTATTATGAAAATTTAGAAGAAAAAAAAATAATTTCAAAAAAAATTACTGCTTTGGAATTAATAGAATTAATTAATACTTATTTAATTTGTGGATGTTCAGATGGAGATATAATAATTTATAAAATTGAATTGAAATTAATTAATTCTTCTCATAATTTATTTGAAATTTTAAATTTTTATAAGGAATTAAATCATCATATGAATGAAATAACATTTATAAATTATAATTATGAATTAAATTTATTATTAAGTTGTTCTAAAGATGGATATATAAATATATATACAATAAATGAATTTAAATTATGTAATTCAATAAAAATAAATGGTTTTCCTAGATTTGGTTATTTAATATGTGATTCTATTTCATATATATTTGTTTATGTTGATGATGAATATTTTCAATATTATACAATTAATGGAATTCCAATTATTAAAGAAAAAAATTCATTTTCAGAAATAAGTAATCCGATTTTATTTAAAAATAATAAAAATGAATATTGTTTACTTTTTTTAGATAATCAATTAAGAAATATATATATAATAAATGTATACGAGAATAATAAAATAAAAAATTTATTAAATACAGAATATAATCAAATACATTCTTTTGATTTATCTGAAGATCATAAATTTATAATAAGTATTGATATGAAAGGACAAAATTTGTATAAATTTATAGATAATAAATGTAATTTTAATATTTATAGTGATAATATTTTATCATAATATTAAAAAAAAATTATTGTTGTATATTATATATTTATTTAATTTTAAAATGTAAAAAATCAGCTTATATAAATAAAATAATAATATTAAATTATTAAAAAATGAATTCAAAATTATAAATAATAAAAAAAGTAAAATTTATTTAATTATTATTAATAAATATTATATAAAAAATATTATTAATAATTTATTTATTATTTGAATTATCTTCAAATAAAGTATTATCATCATTTTCTTCAACTTTTATATTATTATAACTATTTTTTTGACTGGGTTTTTGATAATTATAATTATTAAAAGAATTAGCAATTTTATCATATAAATTACTTATTCCAGTAATATCAAAATCCAAACTAAAATCTAAATATCCACTTTTAACTAAATAAATAAATATTCCAAAAATTATTAAAAAAATAATAAAGATATATAATCCAGTTCCAGCTAAAAAAAATTTTTTTGGACAAGGAACAATAATAGGATCAAAATTTAATCCATTAATACAAGTATCTCCAGGTATTTTTCTATATCCTTTGGAAATTTTATAAGTTCCATTACAATTAATTGGAGGTTCATGAATACTTACTTTTTGTTGTTGTTCTTCTTCTCCTCCAATTTTTTGACATATAGCTCCAGGCTCATTTCTTGCATATCCTATATCACATTGATAATCCATTTCAGTACAAGGACAATTACTTTTAGTAATTTTTCTTTCAAAATTCAAAGTATTTAAACATTTTGTATTTGGTTTTCTTCTTATCATTTCTATTTTATGTCCTAATAAACAATCTTGACCTGCTCTTCCATCTGAGGGAGACCATATTTCATAATCACTATCAGGTGTTCCTGGTTTATCAGGATTTCTACATTGAGGATATACATTTTCAAAACTAACTCCAACAGCTAACCCTTTTTTTTCTCCTTTATTTGAAACCTCTCCATAAACTATAAAATTATGACTTTTTGAAGAGGGTTCTATTATAATATTTCTAATCATAAAATTTCTTACAGCTATATTAAATTCTTCCCAGCTATAACCTTCATCAAATGAATAATATATTTTATTAGTTGGTTTAGTATTTGATGCCATTACAATAATACCTCCATCATCACCTATTTCATAGATATGACTTCCTTTTCTTACCTCTTTCCAGTTTAATCCTCCATCTCTTGATAAAAATGTTGAAACATTTTTACTCAAATAATGACCTACATTTCCATTACCAATTATTATACCTGCTGCTGAACTTACACTATAAAAAGGTGGGTAATTTGAAGTTACTCCAAATAAATTTAAAAAGCAATAATTTCCACAATTATATTTTTTACCATTACTATCTCTTTCAGGAGCTTTTAATCTTTGCCAATCACCCCCTCTATTAAAAGTAATTTGAGTTTTTATATAATCTGTATATTCTCTATTTGATTTACTGTGACTACCTTTTTTTTCATTTGATTTTTTTTTACTTTTTCCCATTTTATTTAAACTTTGTTGATGAACTTGCATTTCTTTATAATACATTTTCATAAATTTCCCACTTATCATATTTGCTATATAAACTCCTTCAACACTATTAACTTTTTCAAAATCACATAAATCATCAGAAATTCTAACTGCATGTTTTAAACTCAAACTATAATGTAAACCTCTTGGTCCTGAAGTATATATATTTCCATAAATTGAATTTTCACCAAAATGGTTAATTAATAAAAAGACACTATGAAAAGTAGAATCTAAAAATGTATAACTATGTTCATATAAAGTTTTTAGATTAGTTTCAATTAATTGAAAATCATATTTAAAATGAGTTGATTTTGAACCTAATAAAAATACTTCTTGTGTTTCTTGATCTGAAACAGTAGCAACAAATAAATAATGATTTGTTAATAAAAATTTATTCCCTTTACTAACTAATAAAATAGTTGTTTTAAAAAAGTCATCAGAATAAACCAAATCAACTTTATAATTCCATCCTAAATCTTGTTGATGACCTGTACCTCTAGGTTCATATGTTAATAAAATTCTTTCTTTAGGGACTCCTTTATCAATTTGTTCTTTTTCAACTATACCCCAATTAAATTGAACAACATATGATTTAATAGGTTTCCAATTTTGACCTAAATCAAATGTAACAAAAATTGCTTTATAAATTTTACATGGTTCTTTTGGAAAATCTTCACAAGATGTTAATGCACTTGCTAATCCCCAATTTCTTTCGGTTGGATGGAATATAAATTCTTGGATTCTTCGACCATGATTTAATACATATATATTATTAGCACAATTTTCTCCTATCCAATTAATTCCTTTTGTACCTAAAAATATTAATAGTGTTTTATCTGCTGGAGATTGAATTATTTGAGTTACTAAACCTTCTTCTTTTTGATTGTTACTTAATTCATCTTTTGCTACGTTTGAAAATGTTTCTGATAATTTTATCCAATTCATACCTTTATCAGATGATTTATATACTGTGTTTTTATTTGTTATTACAAAAACATATTCATTATTTTGACCACACCATACTAAATCATTAGGTGATGAATCAAAAGTATATTTATTATAATCAATATTTCCTGTTTGAGTTTTTATGAAAGAAAAAAATATCAATAATAGAAAATGATGAATATTATATTTATAATTAGACATTTATAAATAAATAATATTTTTAATTTTTTAATTGAAATTAAATTTAAAATAATAATATTATTAAAATAAAAATAGTAATAGAAATAATAATTTTTATGGCTCAAATTGAGAAATAAAAAATAATAAAAATAAAATTTAAATTTAGTTATAAAAGTTATTTATTAAAAAAATCTTTGGATTATTTACAAAATTCTAATATTTAATTTTAAAAGTTAAATATTAATTATTAAAATTAATATTATAAATATTATTAATTTAAATTTATATTAAAAGCCTATAAAATTATATATAATATCTATAGCTAAAACAATATTTATATATATCAATATTAATATAATATATTTCCTTAAGAAATATGTTAATTATTATATTCAACAAAAATTAACATAATTTTTGATTAGATATATAAATTAAATATTATTAAACATTTATAAATAAATTTTAAATTTTTATACAAAATTTAAAATTTAATTCAAAACATTTTTAATAGAATTAATATAATTTATCTTTAATTGATAAATTTTATATTTCCAATTATCTTTTAAAATTCTTGTAAAATATACAAAAATATCTAAATTATCATTTGATTCGTCATTTGTCGAAAATGTACAATCATTAGAAATGATTTCATTCTTTTCTTTAGTTCCACAAGAAAAATTATTTTTAATTTTATCGTTTTTTTTGTTGTCTATAGGAATTACAAAAATCGAATTTCCAAAACAATTGTATTTTTCATAATTTTCTTTTATATAATTTTTAATCATTTTTTAATAAAATTATTATTTAAAAATTTTATTATATTAAATAGATCCAAAACTTCATCTAAAATATATAATAATTTTATATAAAAAATATTCATAAAAATTTATTTATTTAAATAAATTTTTTTAAATTATTTTAAATATTATTTTAAAAATGAATACTGTTAAAAAAATTAAATAACTTTAACTTATTTAAACCAGTCTAAGAAAGGATCTTCGCTTTTTTTGATAGAAGGTGCTTCAGTGTCAGAGTCAGGATAAGAAGAAAAGTTACTAATATCACTTGAACTTTTAACTTTAGGTACATACATAGGAGGAATTTCTTTTGCTAATAATTTATCCCAATCCATTTCCTTAAAAAATCGATGATTTTTAATATCTTTTACACCACCTTTTAAGTTACCATATCTTTTTGTTAAATCACTCTCTAATAAATGTTTAACAAGACTTTTTGCATTAGAATCAAACCCACTTGGAAATCTAATTTTACCTTTTAAAATTTTTTGATAAACCATCATAGGATCATCATCACTAAATGGATCTATTCCTGCTATCATTTCATATAATAAAATACCACATGTCCACCAATCTACTGGTTTACCATGTCCTTTATTTAATATAATTTCTGGTGCTAAATATTCAGGTGTTCCACATAATGTATAAGTTCTTCCTTCAACTATTTTTGCAAATCCAAAATCTGTTAATTTTAAATAACCACTTTTATGAATTAAAATATTTTCCGGTTTTAAATCTCTATAAATAATATTTTTTGAATGAAGATATTCAAAAATAGTAATAATTTGAGCTATATAAAATCTTGCTTGATTAACTGGGAATCTACCAACTCCTCTAAGATATGTAAATAATTCTCCTCCATTAATTAATTCAATTGCTATATATAATGATCTATCATCTTGTGTAAATCCCTCGAATGTTATTACAAAAGGATGATCTATCATAGATAAAATTTTTATTTCATTTGCAATATGGTCTGCTTGTTTTGATTTTAATATCTCAACTTTTTTCATAATTTTTAATGCAACATAATTATTTGTTCTTTTATTTTTTGCTATTCTTACTCTACCGAAAGAACCTGTTCCTAAAGTTTCTCCGATGTCATAATCCTTAAGATGCATTAATTTGACTTTCTCTGACATATTGATTTAATTATAATTTTATAATAAGTTATTTTATAAAAAATTAAATAATTTTTTAAATATTAATAATAATATTATTAATAAATAAAAAAAATATACAAAAATTTATTTAATTATATTCAATTAGATTGATATATAATATAAATAAAAAATTATGGATCATAATCAAATTATTAAAGAACAAGATGATCAATTATTTGAAATTGAAAATTCAGTCAAAAAAATTAAACAAAATGCAAAATTAATAAATCAAACTATAGATGCTCAAAAAGTTTATATAAAAGAAATGGATGAAGGAATGGATAAAACAGAAGAAAAAATGGGATTTGCAATGAAAAAAATTGGAACATTATTGCAAACACAAAATAAAGGACAAATTAAAACTTTTTTAACACTTTTATGTGTAGCAATAGTTTTATTTTTAATTTTAATATTTCTTTAAATTTTTATATTCAATTTTATTTTTATAAATTTAAAATTAAATACACATATTTAAAATAAATAATTTATTTTTTAAATATTTATGAGTGATGATATTGAAGAAGATTTTAAAAATTTATCTTTTATAGAAAAAGAAGAACATAGTGCTTGTGATTTGGAAGAAAGTATTAAAAGTTGTTATTTAGCAATAAATTCAGAATTTTATAATACAAATGAATTAAATAAAAATAAATTATATAAATCAAAAACAAAAACAAATATTTTTCAAAAAAGTTCAAAATTTAATATTAAAAAAAATAATAGTAAAAAAGAAACTTCAAAATTAAATAGTAAAACAATAGTAAAAAAACAAAATAATTTAAATTTAGATGAGAAAAAAAAATTTAAAAGTAATAATGATTTAACAAATATTCAAAAAAAAACTATTAGTTTTAAAAACAAAGAAAAACCTCAAATTATTCAAAAATCTAAAACAACAAAATTAAATAATAATATTAATAAAAACTTAAATAAAAATTCAAATAAAAACATTTTAAGTAATTCTCATAATTTTAATTCAAAAAATAATAAAAAATTATTTCAAAAAAAACCATTTGAAAATTCCCTAAAAAAAAAAGAAAACTCAATAAAAAAATTTGAAGATATGAAAAAACAAATTTTTTCTATTTTCGAAGAAAATAATAATTTATTAAAAACTCTTCCAATTCAATTAAAAAAAAATGACGAAGATTTTTCAAAAATTTTATCAGAAGCACAAAACACATATGAAAAAGAAATAGAAGAATTATATAACAATCAAATTAAATTATTAAATGAAGTTGATAATAAATATAATAAAGATATTTTTGAATTAAAAAATTTATTAGAAGAAGAAAATTATAAAAGTAGCAAAGAAAAAGAAAGTGATATTAAAGCTTTGTATTTAGCTCTTCAAAATGATAAAGAAAATGAAATAAATAATATTAATAAATTAATTGATGATAAAAAAAATGAAATTATGAAAAAATACAAAGAAACAATTGATTATAATGATTTTTCTATTGAAGATAGAAGTGTTATAATAAAAAATGAATTATTTGATAATTTTATAAATAAAATACATGAAGCTCTTTATCCAAATAAAATTAAAAAAAAAGAAAAAGAAAAAATTGAAAATAATGATGTTATTATTGAAATTAATAATGATGAATTGTTGGTATAATAGTAGATTTTATATAATTATTATCATTTTATTTTATTATAAATATATTTTTTTATATTTAATTATTATTAATTAATTATAATTATTTATATAAAACAATATAAATATAATTTTTTTGCATATATATTTTAAATTTTAAATATATTATTAAATAATATTGTTATTAATTATTTAATTAAATTTAAATAAAATATCAGATATTTTAATTGGGGATTG
>JAEEGK010007561.1_pt1 | contig 25890 bp, 18 predicted proteins | sample 8958771 | NCBI WGS metagenome assembly JAEEGK01 (sample SAMN16246547, study PRJNA631951) | gut metagenome | biome: gut microbiome; feature: rumen; material: SC-attached | host: Bos | place: Iran: Karaj | collected 2018-10
AAACTAAATTATATTTTCAATGTTGTTATTATTGTAATATTAATAATTATAAAAAAGGTGAAGATGATTATTTAATGAATTTACAATTTAAACAATTAGCTGAATCTCTTTCAAAAAGTTTTGATATTAGTGAAAATAATAAATAAATTATTATAAAAGAATGATATTCTTTTTAAATTATTATTTATATGAGAAATTGTATATATTTATATTATTTGTATATGGGAGGTAGTTAAAGTTTTATAGAATATATAAACTTTTTAAAAATTGAACATATATAAAAAATAGAAAATTAAAATATTACTCTTTTTTTCAATATATTTAATATACAACAATGAAAAATATATTTTTTTAATTTATGATTCCTTTATTTAATCTATTTATATATTCTTTTCTTTTTTTACTTTTTTTTATTATATATTTTTATGGATTATGTAATTCTTTAATCTATTTTTCTTTGGTGAAATTATTTTTTGAGTATTAAAGTAAAAAAATGATGATAAGAAAAATTTAAGCTTTTTTTCAATTATATTTTCATCAAAAATATCTTCAACAACCATATTTATTATATTTTCATTTGGTTTTTCTGGATTAAAAGTAATATTGTTTCCCATAATATTAATTATTGAAGTATAATTATTTTGTTTATTTATCATTGTTGTACCTATATCATTTATAATTTCATCTATTTTATTTTTAATTGCTCTAAAATTTACTAACTTAATGTTTACTTTTATTTAATCTTATTATTTCTTTTTATCTTTTATTTTTTCATCAATTAAATCTTTATTTCTATCATGAAGAATTAAAGATGATATTGATAAATGTTTTAAATTATGTAATTTCAATATTATTATTTTTGAAATTATAATAAATAAATCATTACAAAAGATATTACTTCTCGTATTATCATAAAATTATCTTTAATAATTTGTAAAATATGTTCTTTTAATTAATTAATTGATAATTAATTGTTTAAAACTCTATCATTCATTAATGATTTTCAATTTCATCACTTAAAATATCTTTACCACAATTTAAATATGGTAAATAATTAATTTATTATTTTTATTATTATATTGATGTTTGATGATTTAGCCGATTTTGTTTTTTAAAAATCAACTGAAAAAATTATTTGATTATTATAATTATTATTTTTTAAATTTGTTTTTAAGGGATTAAAATATATTTTTTGGATATATTTTATGCTAAAAATATTCTTCTTTTTAATTCCTGAAAAATTAATAATCTTCCTAATATTTATTTTTCCTAATTGAAATGGATAAAATTTGTTTAATTATATTTTATTGTTACATAAAAGGAATTTCCATATTTTTAATACCAAATCCAATATAAACACTTCCAAATAAATTAGTATTAGCTTTATGATAAGAAAAATAACCAAGCCAAAATATATTCTAATATTAGAAACAGTTTTATTAAAATCTGATTAATACTCCAAGCACATTTTAAATAATCATCTAATAAACAATCTAAAAAAGAAAAATCAAATACTGCTTTTCTCATATCAATCATATCTCTTTTATTTTAACTTTCTATTTTTCTAAAATGAAAATAATTATCTATTTTTCCTAATTCATCACTTGATAATCCTTCAAATAAATCACATTAATATCACATTTTAATTGCTCAAATGTTGTTTTTAATTTTATTTGTTCTTCTATACTTAGACTTACACAATTAAATGCTGATATTGATTTTTATGTTCATCTATTCCTGTGTCTATTAACATTTTTATTTTTACAAGTTATTTTTCTTTGTTTTTTTATATATATTTATTTAAATTCTTATTTTTTATTCTTTTTAGAATTTTTTAAATTAATATTTATTTTTTTGTCCTCTTGATTATTTAAAGATATTTTATTTTTGAATATATATAATATTGAGTTAATGTATTTTCTATTTGTTTTTTTTATGATTTACTAGAAATTAATTATCTTTTATTATGTTGTAATCTTTTCTTTTCTTTTATTATTCAAAGGAAAAATATTCTTTGAGATTTTTCTTTAGGTAAATTAAGGTAATAAAATATATATATTGATTAAAAATATCTTTAATGAATAAAAATCAATAAAAAGCAAAAAAGTAATTTAAAATGAGAAAAAGAAAGAAAAAATAATTATTCATAGTTTTAATTTATACTTTAATAATTCAAATAATATTAATATAATCTTTATAAATGAAATTAAAAGACAAAATTCTTCAAAAACTAAATTTATTCTTAAATGTAAAATATACACATTTATTTTTTGATATATTAAGAAACATAAAGCAAATATCACTTGAAGAAGAAAAAAAGAAAAAAGAAAAAATGTATAAAAATTATTTTAATGAAAGAGAAAGAAATGATATTTTTTTTTGTTTTCATAATATATTAAAATCTATGTATCAAAAAGAATTTTATAAATCATATTATTATTCTCATTTAGAAATATCATATTTAAAAAATAAAGCAAAATTATATTATCGAAGATTAAATATAATCGGAATAGAAACAAAAAAAAAAACTGAATATTTAATAGAATATTATATTCAATTATGTAAAAATGAAATTAAACAAAAAAGAAATGAGAAAAAAACATATGAAACAAAAATAAAAAGAAAATTAAAAAAATTAAATCCTTTTAGAAGTAAAAGCTTAGGATTTCATTTAGAAAAAAAAATTGAAACTGAAAATGAAAAAAAAGAAGAAAGTAAAGAAGAAGAAATAAATATTGAAATTGAAGAAGAAAAAAATGAAATGATTAATATATTTATCGGTAAATTTGATATAAAAAAAATATTACAAAAAAAACAAACATTTAAAAATAGAAAAGGTGAATTTGTTAATGCTTTTATTTTCAATGATTCTGAAAAAAGAATTAAAAATACACAAAGTAATAAAATTATTAAATTTATTTCTCCCAAAAAAAAATTAGATAAAAATATTATTTCTCCAGTTAAAGTTTATATAGAACAAAAAACTGAACCAAAAATAAAAAAATATAATAAATTGATTAGTATTGAAGATTCTGAAAATGAAAGTAAATTATTATTTGAAAAGAAGTTAAATATTAAAAAAAGTTTGGTTGATAAAAATAAATTAGGTTATTTAACTTTGAATAATCATTATCCTTTAAATAAAAGAAATAAATATTATTTAAATCAATCTACTTATTATATCAAAAAGCCAAAAACAAGAAATTCTTATTTAACAAGAACAATAGAAATAAATAAAAGTAATAATTTACCTAGAGTTTATTCTATATTTAATAAATCAAGAAACCTAAAAAGTAGTAAAAATTCTTCCCAAAAAAGTTTATATTTTTTATCTAAAAATGATTTATATTATTAATATTATTTTATAAATAAAAAAAAATATATTTTTATAAAGAAGATAATATTTCTTTTCATTAGAAAAAATATATATTAAACCTTTTAAAATAAAAATTTTTTTTATAAGTGATAATAATATTAATAAATATTACATCCATCATTACAAATTTTTTTATCTTTCCCTTTAAGATGAATAAAATAAATTTGAAAATCTTTTGGATTTGATTTCCAAACAAGAGTAAAATTATTAAAATTAACTTCTTGAATAGTAGATTTAGGATTAAAACTTGGCATATCACTTTTAGGAAAACCATTTTTTTTAGAAGGTTTTAAACCATAATTTGTAATTTCATTTTTTAATCTAAATAAAACTTTTTCTTTTTGAAAATTATTATTAAATTCATTTAAAGCTCTTTCAATAATATTTTCTACTTTAGACTGATTACTTACTAATAAATTTATATTTTTTATTCCTTCTCCAATAACTAAGTTTATTGTTATAAAAACCATTGAAAAATTTTCTAAATTATTATCTGAGGATGTTGAAGTGTTTTGTGTATCTTCATTTTCTACTTCTTTTCCAAAACTTTTTTCTATTGAAGAACTTATTTTACTTTTTGTTCTTTTCTTCTTTTTATTTGCTATTTTTTTCCATTTTTTTTTCTTTATATCATTATTATTTTTCTTATTATATCCTAATGAATCATCATCAACATCAGAAGACATATTTATTTTAATATTTTAATTTTTTTTTTATTTGTGAAATTTCAGTAAAAGAAAATAATAAAATTATTATTTAATATTTTATTTCTAGAAAATAATTTTATAATTTTTAAAGAATTGATTTTGATTTGATGGAAAAGAATAAAAAATAAAAAATGTAGTATTTTTATTTTAATATAAATAAATTTAATATAACATTATAAAATATACAATAAAAAATATAATTTTTAATCTTAAATTTATTAATTTTCTAGAAATATAATTATAAATGCAACAACAAATTTGCCAAAGTTTTTATACAAATGGATATTGTAAACACGGTAAAAAATGTTATAATATGCATATTTCTCCAAATATGAATCCTAATTTTAATGTAAATATGAACCCAAATAATTTTAATCCAAATATAAATCCAAATATGAATAATATGTATAATATAATGAATAATAATCAACCTCAAATGCCAAATATGAATGAAATGAAAAAAAATAATACAAATAATACTTGTTTTTTTTTTCTTCAAGGAAATTGTACTAAAAAAAATTGTGTTTATTTTCATGGTTATGGAAATAAACTACAATATATTTCATATAATACTGTTCTTCCAAATCAAATATTAAATATTGAATTAATATCAGAAAATAAATTTATTTTATGTGATGAACACACTTTCAAAATATTTCTTTTAGGAGATTCATTTAATCAAATTGGAGAAACAACTTTACAAGAAGGAAAAATTAATAAATTATTTTATTCAAAAGGTAAAATAATTATAGTATTTATTAAAGAAACATTGTAAATAAAAAAAATAAATTAATTTACTCAATACATAATATAATTTATATAATATTTTTATAGGTTATCAACTCAAAATCAAATATTAATCTTTACTGAAAAAGGAAATACATCATTTCAAACGAATAACATAATAAATGATATTATAGAAGTAGGAAATAATATTATATGTGTTGGAAAAGGAATAATAGAAGTTTTACAATATGATGAAAATCAAATTCAATTAAAAAAATTAGGAGAAAAAAACTTAGGAAAAGAAGAATTAACTTGTATTACTGTAATTAAAGGTTTAGTGTTTATAGGACATAAAAATGGTAAAATTTCTGTTTGGGATGAATATTTAAATAATAAATTAACTAAGGATTATCATAAAGATTTTATTTGTAAAATGATTCATAAATATGTTGATCAAAATACCAATTATTTAGTTACTGCTTCTTTAGATCAAACTGTTTGTGTTATTAATTTAGATAATAATATGGAAATTACTCTTCAACAAAAATTTGATTTTCCTATTAAAGATATTTATAATATTTTTGATTATGAAAATAGAGATAATTTCTTTATTGTTTTATCTAATGGAAATATTGTGGTTTTAGATGGATCTTTTAATCAAATTTTTGAGATTAAAACTAAAAGAAATTCTATTAATAGAAAAATTATTCCTTTAATTAATAATAATAAAAATGATTTTATTGGTGATTATTTACTTATTAGTGATAATGGATTTGTTGATTTGTTTAGATGGATTAAAGAAGATTCTTTTGTAACAAAGAAAAATATGAATCATCATAATAATCATAACAATTATAGAGGAAGAGGTAAAAGAGGAGGTTATTAAATAAAATAAAAAAAATAAAAATAAAAATAAAAATAAAAATAAAATAAAAAAATAAAATTAATAAAAGAAAAAAATAAAAAGTAAATATTCAATTTTATTAATTTAAATAAAGAAAAAGGTATTTTTAAAATATTAAAAATAAGATAAAAAGTTAAAAAATGAAAGGCCATAAAAAATATATAAGTAATGTAATATATGAAGAGCCAAGTTCCCAAGAAATTTCAAATTCTCATTTAAAAGAAAAAAAAAATAGTTTTTCGTCATCAGAACATATAAGGAAATCTCCTTTTAAAGAAAGGCAAAAAAAAAATGATATAAATTTTAACACTATATTTCCTATTAAAAACGAAGAAGAAGAAACTTTATTTTTAAAACAAGGAATATTAAATAATTCATCTTATGAAAATAATGAAATCAGTTTATCTGAAATTGATGGTGGATTTATTGAAGGAAATACAACAATAACATATAATCAAGCATATAAATATTTTTGTAATATAGATTATTCAATGGAAAAAAAATTAATAGTAGTAGAAGATTTTAAAGATGAAAATTGCTGTTCTAAAATATTAATATGTGGTAATAAATTAAGATTAAATTCAAATTTAAAAAAAGAAAGAGAATTAATATTTTGCATAGCAAAAATAATATATAATGAAAATAAAGATATTCATTATTATATATTAACCACAATATATTCTTTTTTAACAGGAGAAAATATTTGTCCTAAAAAAGGGAATCATTGGGAAAAAATAGGTTTTCAAGATGAAGATCCAATGAATGATTTAAGATCTGTTGGAATGTTTGGTCCTTTACAAATATTATTTTTAATTGAAAATTATTCTAATTTTCTTCTCAAATTTTATAAGTATTTATTAAAATTTAAATGTGAATGGCTTTTTGTTATTTCTTTATTAAATTTAACTAAAATTACTCTTGATAATTTAAGAAATGGAAATTTAATTCATGTTTGTAATCGAAGAAATCAGGTTTTAAATGTTGTTAATGATTTTTATTGTGGGTTAATTTTTCAATTTTCTACTTATTTAGATTTACCAAAAGAAGAAAAATTAACCGCTGAATTTATTTCTAATCAAATTGAAAATTTAAAAAAAATGGGAAATAAAATTCCAAATTATATTCTTTCTAAAAAATCATCTTTAGATGATTATAAAAATTAATAGTTATAAATATAAATGAATAATACATTAACTAAAAATAGCTCTTTTAATATTTATTTAAAAAAAATAATAAATTAATATAAAAAAATTTGATAAATTATTCAAAAAAAAATAAATAAAAAAAAAGTGTTTTCTCCAATAAATCAGAAATATTGTGAAAGAAAAGAAATATGTGTGACAAATCCATCAAAGCCTAATAATCCAATGGAATATGAAGAAGAATTAGTAAAATTAGAGAATGGCTCTCAATATAGTGGAACAGTAAAGAATGGAATGCCAAATGGATTTGGGAAAGAATATAGACAAGATGGCTTTTTATATTCTGGTTATTTTAGAAATGGAAAATGGCAAGGACCAGGAAATATAACAACTGAGAAATTAGATGTTTATCATGGAGAATTTATTAATGGGTATTTTTGTGGTATATAAATTATTATAATTCATATATTTTTATTATTTTTTTATTATTGAATGTTTTTTTTTCATTTATTTTTTAAAAAAACTTAAATTATTATTTTATTCATTAAGTTATTTATAAAAATTTATGGCAATGGTTTATGAAGCTGTTTTTAAGGAAAAAATTCCTGATTATAATACTGGACCAGGGGATTATAATATAAATCAAACTGATATAAAAACAAATATAAATAATAATATTAAATCTCATAAAAATAGACCTCCTTTTAATCAAAGTTCAATAAGAGGAAATAAGGAAAAAAAAATAGATTTAACAATATTTAAAGATGAAAATATTAATTTAGAAAATCCAATTAATTATTATGATAAAAGAACATTTAATACATATTTAAATGATAAAACAACAAAAAATATTTCTTTCTTATCTTGTCAAGAGAGATTTCAGAATAAAAGTGAAGAAAAAGAACATTTATTAGAAGATTTGAAATTATTAGAAGAAGGTTCTTTAACAACAAATTATTCAATTCCATATGAAAAAGAGAAAAAAATGAAGAAGAAATTTAATAGAACTGAAAGATTATATAATAATTTAGGAAAAAATCCAGAAAGTGAAAAAATAAAGGAAGAGTATATTAAAGAAAAAAATAAAAAAAAATTAGGACCTGGAGAATATGATATAATGCCAAAATGGAATAAAAATATAGTTAAATGGAGTGGATTAACAGAGAAGAGAATAAAAGTAGAAAAGAAAGAAAAAAATAATAAAGATAAAGAGAAAGAACAATTGAATATAAACTTACAAAATAAAATAATAAATATGAAAAAAGATTTATTTCATTCAATTCAAAATAAAAGAAAAGAAATATATTCAGATTATATAAAAGAAAGAATAAAAAATATAAAAGAACAAGAAGAAGATAATGATAAATACATAAAAACAGGATTATTAGATAAAGTACAGTTAAGAAATAATAATATTAGATATCAATATTTTGGAAGTACTTCAATAAGAAAAAGTTTAAGTCCTCATTCAGAAACAAATGAAAATATTGGTCCTGGTTCTTATAATTTAAATAATAATACAATTGAAAAAAGAAGTATGACAGGACCTAAAATAAATAAAAGAAAAAATAATGATAGGAAAATTATTTATAAAACTAAACCTGGAATTTATGGTTTAGTTATTAGTAATAATGAAAATATTTGTGATTTAGAAAATAAGAAAAAATTAAATTTTGATGACTTATATGAAATTGAAAAAGATTTTAAATTTGGAAGTCAAGAAGTTAGATTTACTAATAAAAATTATAATATTAATACTGTTGGTCCTGGAGAATATTATAAAGAAAAAAGTTGGATTAAAAATAATTTTCATAATGATTTAATTAATAATAGAGAAAATAATATTAATGTTAAAACTGCACATAATTTATTTTTTAATAAAAATGATTTTCCTGGTGCTGGAACATATGAAATTTCAAATTCAATTGAGAAAGATAATAATCAATTAATTAATAAATTTAAAAATAATAAAGTTCCTTTTAATTCTAATACGCAAAGATTTTTTTATGATATTTTAAAAAGAAAAAATCAAATTATTGAAAATAATAATTTTAATTTTTATTATCCTAAAGATAAAAAAGTTATTGGAGGATTAATTACTCCTGAATCTAAACATAATAATTTAAAAAGAAATGAATTAGAAAATTGTTCTAATGGTCCCGGACAATATTTATTAGATTCATTTTTTGATTGGAATAAAAAGTCTTATAATATTAAATTTGCTTAAAAATAATTTTTATTTTTTTTTTTAAATTTTTTTAAATTAAAAACAACAAAAAAAAGTTAAAAAAAAAGAAAAAACTACATAATAATTTTATATAATAATTCCCCAGCAAAAATTAAGAAAATAGTTCCTCCAATAAACATAATATTTTTAGTCGAAATTTTTTCACAAATATAATTTCCACATATAATACCTAAAGCACAAGTAAGTAAAAAAGCTAAAGTAGTTCCTAAAATAACACCATATAAATTATATATTGCAGCAATAGTAATAGTTGCAATTTGACTTTTATCGCCTATATCACTAAGCAAAAAAGTAAAAAATAATGCAAGACATAAACCATAAGTTTTATTATTATTATTATTATTATAATTATCTTTCTCTTTTCTTCTTGAAAGATTAGGTGATGTTGCTTCTGTTTTTATATTTTCTATTTCATTATCATCTTCTATCATTAAATAATAATCTTGTTCTTCTTCTTCTATGTTTAATTCTTTTTGAGTTTCTTCAAATAAATTTGATATTCCATTTTTTTTTTCTATTGTTTTTCCTTCTATTATTGATATTATACCAAATGTTAAAAAAAGAGAAAATGCTATACAATTCATTACTGTTTTATTTATTAAATATGGTAATATATATCCTAAACCTATTGAAAGATAATTCATTATTAATGTTGCTGATATTGATGTTATGTATAATAATAAAGGAGGAATTTTAGATGTCATTAATATTATTATTATAAATGTTTTATCTGTTATTTCTGAAAGAAATATTAAGAAAAATGATGATATTGTTGATGATAAAAACCCAGGATTCATTTAAATATAATTTATTTATTTTTTATTATCAAAAAATATAAAAAAATCAAAAAATAAAAATAAAAAAATATCATATAAAATTAGAATAAAAACAATCCTAAAATAGGAATTATAAAGATAATATTTTTCAAATAAGTTCCTTGATTATAGTCATCAGGACATTTAATAGTGAAATTAACATAAGTGATATTTTTGCATTCAACAACAGAATTATTATCATATTTCCAACTAGAAATATATTTAGTTCCTGTAGTATCTTCTTCTTCTTCAGCATCGAATTGAATATTATCATCATCATCAGTATCAGCATTTTCATCAACATCAGCTTTTAAATAACTAATTAATTCAACTAAAAGTGGTCTTGCCATTAATGGATTTCCTCTTTTTCCTTGAGGTAAAATACATTTTTTATTTTCTTGTTTTTTACTACAATATGAAGAAGAATAATATTCATGAAATTTAGCTAAAAAATTTTTAAAGTATGTTTGATTATTTAATAATATGCAACTTCCTTCATCATCAAACACAGCACAATTTGATAAACTATAATCTGAATAATAAGTTGAACTTCTTGGAGAATTATAACATGTTAAATTATTTGCTAATGTTTGATAATAATTTCTTCCAAATTGATTATAATCATCAAACATATGTGCTGAAGTATTTGTAAAATAAATTAAATCATCATTATATAAATTTTCTAAAAATATTTTCATTGCTGATATATTTACTGTTAAATCTATACAATATTCTGCTGTTATGTCTATGTAATTATAATTATATGTTAAATTAATGTAACAACATGATTTTGATATACTTGTACATTCTTCAGGTGAATCTATTGTTTTTATACTTTTTTTAGGATCTTGAAATATGTTTTTTAATAAGCATTTATTTGCATGACTTACTGATTTGGAATATATTATGTAAAAGAATATGAATAGTAATATTATTTTCAAATTGATTCTTTTCATTTTTTTTTTATTTTAATTATAAATGAAAATTTAATTTTATTATAATTTTATTTAAAATAAAATAATTTTTGATTTTTTATATTAAAATCATATTTGTTTTTTTTTTTATTTTTTATTTATAATTATAAGTAATATCTAAAAAAATAATATTTTGATTAATCTTATTATACAATGAAAAATAAATTTTTCTAAAAAAACTCTCAAATAATAATTAAATAATAATTAAATAAAATTTATTTATCAATATCAGAATCACTGTTTTTGCTTTCTTGTTTAGGAGAAGTTAAAGTTTTACAATTTTTTTGAAAATCATCATTAATATTTAAATCACTAATTTCATTCATAATACTTATAGTATGTTTTTTATTACCTTTTCTACTTCTAAAACTTAAAGATTGTTTATTTAAAGGAGAAGGAGAAAGTGATTTAGTTTTAATTTTTAATTTAATTTTTTCTCTTTCTCTTTCTTTCTTTTCTTCTCTTTCTTTTTCTTTTTTTTCTTTTTTCTCTTCTTCTTCATTTCTAATTTTCTTTAAAACAGAATAAAATTTATTTTTATTATCCCATTTAATAAAAGCATTAACAAAATCATTACCAATAATATTTAATTTTTCAATATTAATAGGTTCAAAAGTATTATTATCCCAAAAGTATTTATCAGTAACATTCATAATACTAGTTTCAAGAGCATAAGAAAAAGAAATTTGAAATTCATTATAAGCAACAGCTCTTGCAGTTTTTAATTTAGATTTAGCAATAGTATATTTTGCACCATTAATTTCATAATATTTTGCTTCTTCTTCGAAAATTTTCATAAAAACTTTTTCTTCATAATAATGATAATTTTTATGTGTTTCTTTCCCAATTAAAATTATTTTCCCATTTACTTTTTTTTTCTTAGGTGAACAACCATATAAAGCACAATTAGGCATTTTTGAATGACCATGAAAATCACAATAAAATAAAGTTTTATTACAAAATAATAATTGCTTCGAAAATAATATCGTAGGTGAAATAGTATTTCTAGGATCAGACCACATTCTATTTAAATCTTTTCCTAAGAGATTATTTCTATAATTTCCATTAATAACTCCATCTGGATTTAACATTGGTATTATTTTAAATATATATTTATTTCTTAAATCTGAACTTTTTTTATCTAAAAGATTATTTATTACACTTTCTATTACATATGAACCTACTGTTTCTCCTGGATGAACTCTACTTGTAAATATTATATTTTGACGAGATTCTATTTCTTTTAAAGAAGAATTAAAATTTGTTATATATATTATATCTAATAAATTATTGGATATTGATTTATTTAATGTTGAAAATTTTATTTTGTTTTTATTCTCTGATTTTATACTTAATGAATATAAATATTCTTGTAATGTTGTATATGTATATGGATAACAATAAGAAAAAAAAATTGGGGTATTTAAATTTTCCTTTGTTATATAATAAGAAAAAGTTAAAGTGTAAAATGTTGAATTGGAATTATTATTATTTTCTTTATTTAAAGTTTGTTCATCGTCTTTTTCATCATTTTCATCACTTACATTATTATTATTCATATTAGTTTGAGGTGTTATTGGAATTGAATTTGGATAATAAAAAACATTAAATGTATTTCTTGTCCATTTATCATTTTGATTATATACTAAAACTTTAACATTGGAATTATTATCATATGGAATTTTTTTCTTTATAAAATTTAATATATTAAATTTGAAATTTCCTTCTTTTTTACTTTTAATATAAAAATAAAACCAAGAATAATTTTTTTCATTATTATAGTCTTTTCTCATTAAAATATCATATTCATTAATTTCTTTATTATTTAAATCAATAGCCATTCTTAAATTTCCTTCTTCAAAAAGAGAATCAAATAAAATATCTTCATTAGTATTTTCCTCATTGAAATTTTCTATAAATTTACCATTATTTTCATTAATGAAAGCTTCAATTGAAGTAGGATCACATTGAAGAATATTTAATAAATAATCATAATTAATTGGATTATTAATTTTATTTTTTTCTTCTTCATCATTTGAATCTGTATATACTAATTTATTATTTGGATTTTCTGATTTATATGAATTTAAATGTTGATTGTTTAATTCAATGCATTCTTCTAATGTATATATTTTCATATATTCATTTTTATTGTTTTTTTCAAAACCATCTAATTTTTCAACCTTTATATTTTTTAATTCTTTACAAACTCCTATTTTTGGCTTTTTTATTATAAATTGATTTGATAGTGGAGATGTTAATAAATTATTTAATATTTCTGGAAATGAATATTCTGCTTTATCCATTGGATTATTTAATATTATTTAAATTAAAATTAGAAAATGTTTTATTTATTTTTCAAAATTAATATTTGAAATTTTAAATTTGTTAAATAGAAATTAAAATAAATATGTATCATAAAATAAGAAAAAGAGATTTTTCTTTTTATTCAAAGTCAAAAATAATAAACAATGAAAATCAAAATCAAATTTTTTTTCCTCAAAAACCGAAAACTCCAATAAAGTTATTTAATAATAATAAATATACAAATAAAAAAAATTTAATTGCTTATTGGGAAGAAAGAAATAAAAAAAAAGAAGAAAAATTAGAAAAAATTCGTAAAGAACGTTATGATAAAGAATTTGGAGAATTAAAAAAAAAGCCAAAAATTAATGAAAATAGTAAAAAAATAATGAATAAATTAAATAATAGTGAAAAAAATTTAATAAAACATAATTTGACTTTTAATAATATTAAAACATTACAAACTAATAATAATATTTTAACAGATTATTATAAAATATTTAATAAAAGGAAACTTGAAAAAAATTTATCATTAAAGTCAGAAAAACGAAAAATGAAAATAAGATTAAATTCTAATAAAGATAAATCTAATATTAAAGAAGAAAATAAGAATAATAAAGATTTATATTCATATTATTATTTATATGATGCAGAAAAAGTAAATAATATTAGAAATATATTTCATAATTATTTAAGTTTTAAACCTTATCAACAAGAAAATTATAATAATAATTATAAGAAAATTTCAAATAATTATAATATTTATAAAGAAGAAAAATTCTTAAATGAATATTCAAAATTAAATAAATATGATAATTCATATAAAAAAGTAAATCAAAATAAAAATATAAATTTTGAAATGAATAATAAAGGAATTAATAAAATTAATTATAATGAATTTTCAGATTTTTCAAAAAAAAAAAATAATAATAATTTAAATAATAATAAAAATATAAATAACTGTAATGAAAAAGAAAGTGAACAAAATAATTTAACAATAAATAGAAGAGAAGAGGATTTAGAAAAATTTATGTTATTTACAAATAATTTAAACCTTATTATTAATAAGGAAAAACCTAATGTAAAAAAACAAGATTTAAATCAAAAACAAAATCAATTTTCAAAATCTTCCATTTTAAGAAAAACAAAAGAATTACCTATTCAAAGCCCTGAAATTAAAGATCTTTAATGAAATAACTTAAATTAACTTTTCAATTTTTATAAATATTTATTTCTAATAATTCTTAATATAGAAACAATAATAATAAATAACCTTAAAATAAACTAAATAATAAATTTAAGTTAATATAAGTTTTAATTTTTTTTTAAAAGAAATTTATAATGGATTTAAATAATATTATCTTCTTTAGAATTCAAAAAGAAAAAATTATAATTCAAATATATAATTAAAAAAAAATATATTTAACTTAATATAAACTATATAATTTTTTTTTGTGTTTGATTAATTATTAATTTTTTTAATAAAGATTTTATAAAAAATCAAACATGAAATGCAATTCATTTCCCTTTTCACTTATTATTATATTAATTATCATTAAAAACATAAAAAATCATTTAATAAATAATTTAAATGAAGAAGAAGAAGAAGATGTGTTAATATTATATCCCTATGAAAGACAAAAGTTTATATTTTTAAATGAAATCATATTTTCTTTTAAATGTCCATCAAATGGAAATATATATTTTAAATTAGAAAAAGGAAATGATTATTATTTGGCAATTACGTTATATAATAATTATTCATCATTGATAAAAGATACAAGAAGAAGAAAAGGATTAGAAACATTCAATTTTGGAAAAGATATTACAAAAAATAAAATCGGAGTTTTTGAAAATAAGCATAATTTACCAGAAATATATTTTATTGTATATCAAAAAGGTGGTTCAACAATATCAAAATATCTTGATTATATTACTCTTTATACTGAGAATGATACTAATATTACTATAGATGCATATTATGAAACAAATAAATGTTATAAATTTTCAGATAATAGAACATATCGATTTAATTTTGAATTAAGAGATTTTGAAAATTATTATTTACAATATCAAATATATTCAAAAAGTCAAAAAAATATAAGTTATTATTTTAAAGATAAAAATGGTGTATTAATTAATAATGACACTATATCCTTTATAAATATGTATTCTAATAACTCTCTAGAGAAAAAACAAACTTTTTCTGTTAATTCTTCAGATGATAATAATTATGAAATTTGTTTTGATTTTTTAGATTCTCAAGTTGTTAATATTACAAGAGAATCAACTGAATATTCTACAATTATCATTTCTCCTGGAAATTTTTATTTTTTTACAGGTACTGAAAATATTCAAGTTGGAAAAAAAGGTCATTTATTATTAACTTTTAATTCTATTAGTCATAATATTACTATTACTTGCAAATTAAGTGATATGAAAAATCCTAATATTTCTGATTTTTCTTTCATTGATTCTTCAAATTCTGATTGTGAATACTTTAAAGATAGTTATGCTTATGAAAATTATCATATTCATTATAACAAAACACATATAAATAAAACAACACTTTTAATTAAAGTTACAATTAATTACAATTCTACATTTAATAAACAAATTTTTTCAATTTATAAAAGTTATCCAGAATATGAAATAAATGCAAATAATGGAGATTATGAAAGGAATATTTCATTATTTAGAAATCCTTATTTTTTTAAAATGAAAATTGATGATTATAAAAAAGATACGAAAGTAATGTTATTAACAAATGATGACATAACAATGAATGTGATATTAGGAAATTTCACAAAAGATAATTATAAAAAATATTCAAATAAAATTAATCACATTCATATTCTTGATATAAATGAATTAAAAAATAAAGAAATAAAAGAAGTTAATATTATGCTTCATACTGCAATTCCTCATCAAAAATGTTATTTCTTACATAAAATTTATGATAATCATACTCATTTTATAATTAATAATGAAAATACAAATAATGAGAAAAGTTATAAAATTGAAATTAATGATTGTATTAATGATCAATTTTATTATATTGGATTATATAATTATGAAAATGATGAAAGAATTGGATTTATTGATTATATTTATGGAATTGGAGAAAGTTATTATTTAAATTATGTAAATAATACTTCGTTAGAAAAACAATTTAAAATTTTAAAAAATAATTTTAATTCCCTTTTAAATAATATTTCTTTATTATCAGGTAATTTTGAAATTGTTAATGTTAATTGTACTTCTCCTATTTTAGCTTATTTAAATATTTATCCTTCTATTGAACAAAATATTGAAGGAGAATATGAAATAAAAGAAGGAGAAAAGTTTTCTTTTTTTTTGAAAAAATTTAGTGAATATAAAATAATTCTTAATGATGATTTATCTAAAAAAGATAAAGTATATTATGAAATATTATTATTAAGTAAAGAAGAACAAACAGTTTTCGTTCATATAAGTGATAAAATATTTAATATTACTGAAAATGAAATAATAAGAGACTCTTTTGATCCTAAAATAAATAAAGAAATTAAATTTATTAGTTATAAAAGTAAAGCTTTAGTTCAATTAAAAATTGGAATTTGTGATGATAATAAAGATTATTATATTGGAAATTTAAGTGATACAGAAATAAAAACAGAAAAAAAAAATTTAATTTTAAATTTAACAAAAGAAGATATATTTAAAGAATTACAAATTCATTTTCAAAACTCAAATTCAAATCAAAGAATTTGTTCTTATTTTGGTTATGCTAAATTTCCTTTTATTTTTTATCCAAAAAATAATTGTTTTAATAATACAAATAGTATTTCAATTTCATATCCTTTTGAAAAAATTATTAATAATAATGATCAAAAAAGTTATTATGAGAATGATAGTTATTTATTAATTTTTTCATTTGAAAATACAATAAATAAAATTCAATTAATTAAAAAGGATATAAAAAATCAAATAATAATAGATCAACAACCTTATTTTTTCTATAATAATAATGAAAATAAGACAAATTATTTTAAATTAAAGTCAAATAAAAATTATACAATTAAAACAGGAATGGTAATTTATATTTCATATTTTAAAAATGAAGGTGAAGGAATCATAGATTATTCACTTTCATATGGAAATACAATAATTAAAAAAGAAAAATTAATTTCAAATGACACTGGAAGAAAAATATATAATTTTAAAGACAATTTCTTAGATTTTGATTTAGAAATTAATTCTAACTGTTCTTATAATCTTGTTTTAAAAAAATATATTTTAAATGAATCATATGAATTAAATTTAAATAATAGTTTTGAAATAAAAAGTGTAGAAAACAATTTCACCGCAAATAGAATATCAGAAGAAAATATAAGTTATTATTATATTACTGGAAATGAATATAAAGATGTAATAAATTTATCTCATATAAATGAAAAGGAAGAAATACAATGATGAAAATACAATAACTTTCCCAAAGCCAGATAAAAAAGATGATTATTATTTAAATATTATAGCAGTTCAAAAAGATAATTATAAATTATCATTCTTATATAATCCATTAAAATTCAATAAAGAAAAATCATCAGCAAATGAGATATTTATTGCTTTGTTTATTTTTATTGTTATAATATTAATAGTAGTAGTAATTTTCAAAAAAGGAAAACTTGATGATGCAATAATTACTGAACAAATTCAACCAGATATTCCTTTGGTTCAAACTTAAAAGAAAAATTAAAAATTAATGAAAAATTTAATAAAAATATATTAAATATATTTTTAATCAAATATTAAATTAATTAAATAATTAATTTCATTAAAAAAATGAAAGAAAAAAATAAAAAATTTCATAAAGAATATATATCAATTAACGAATAAAAAGATTATAAGTATATTTACAATTTATTTAAAATAAATTTATATTTATATAAGAATAAGTAATTATTTATTTTTAAATGCTAAAGGTAATAATGTATTTTTTTATAATACATTTATATATTTAAGAATATATTATTATTTATTTTTATTTAAAGGAAAAATTATATTTTAATTTGGAAAATATTTGATTTACAGAATAAATATTTATTTATATTTTAATAATAAATAAATGAAGTAAAATATATTTTCTTTTTTAATATTAAATAAAATGGGGAATAGCAATTTATCATGTGAATGTGTAGACAATATAGGTCGTGAAAGTATAATAATTGATAGTAATATATTCGAACAAATAAAAAATTCAAAAGAAGATAATAGCACAAATAAAAGAGAAATAAAAGATAAAATAGGAAATAAAAAAGGAAAAATAAACAATGAGAATAAATCAGAAATAATAACAGAATTGAATATAAATAATATAAATAAAATTGAAGAAAAAAAGGAAAAAATTGAAGAAAAAAAAAAAGATGAAATGTCAAGACAATCATCAGATAAAGTTTATACTGATATAAGTAATAGAAATTCAGAGAAAAAAAATACTAATAAAATAAATAAACCAAAAAATTATAAAACAATATTAATATATGGTGAACATGAAACAGGAAAAACAAGTTTTGTTTTAAAAGTATGTAATAATAAATTTGATATTTTTTACATTCCAAGTTTTTCAGATGAAAAAACAACTAAAAATTTAATTTTAAATTCTAAAAATTTTAATATTGAATTTATTGTTTCAAATGAAACTTCAATAATAAAAGAAAGTGATTTATATTTAATTTTTTATGATTTAACTTCAATAGAAAGTTATAATAAAGCAAAAAATTTAATTATTGAAAAAATATATAAAATGAATCAACCTATTTTTTTAATTGGAAATAAAAGTGATTTAAGAAATAAAATTAATATTCCTGATTTAAAAGATTTTTCTCAAAAATATTGTTTTGATGAAGTGAAAATATCTATTAAAGATAGTATTGGAGTTTCTTCTTTATTAAAAAAATTTGGAGAAATATTTAATTATGATAATGATTAGTATTTTAATTTCAATCAATTTTTTTTTCTTTTTTTTAAAACTTTATTGACAAAAATAATCAAAAAAGAAATTTGTAAAAAAATAAATTATGTGTTATATAAAATTTCTTAAATGATTTATATTTATGAAATATTAAATATTAATTAAATTTCTTTCTTTTCATTTTTTTGATTATAAAATATTTTATAATAATTTTTCCTTTCATTTGATTGAGTTCTTGTATTTTTTTTTAATCTATTTGTTAGAAAGGAATTTTTATTTTCTGAATAAGGAAAAATTTTTTCTTGTTTTTTAATAATATTAATTTTATTTTCATCAAAAATTCCATCAATTAAAAGTTTATTATGTAAAAATTTATTTAATTTTCCATTATTATCTGTTATACTAAAAGTTTTTATTTTTTTATTATTATTTCTTTGATATGTTGTTTCAGAATTTTTTGATAATATATTATTTAAATTCCTTGATTCTTTTATTCTTTTCATAAATTCATCTGGTGAAAATAAATTTCTTTCTTGAGTTGATGACATTAAATTAATTTTAATATTTTAAAAATATTTTAATTTATTTATTATTTAATATAATATCTATTAAATTAAGGATAAACATATTTTTTTTTAATTTGAATTTTACTTATTATGTTCTGTTCTTATTTTAAGAAATGTAATTTTATTTGATTATGTTTTTTCCTTTAAAATAAAAGTTTTTTAATTATTAACTTTTACTCTGTTATTTTTTTATTTAATTATATTTTTATTTTTTATTTTAAAGGTTTTAAAAATATTATTTTCTCAAACAAAAATGTTTAAAATTTGTAATGCATTAATCTTATTGTTCTTATTTTTAGACTATTTATTTTCATTTTGTTTTTCAGAAGAAGAAACTAAATTAAATATTACTGAGAATTATTTAAATAATACGAATAAGACTTATTTTCATTTAGATAATAATTTATTAAAAAAAAAGAAACTTTTTTTTCCACAAAATCTTATAAATAATAGATTAAAATTACCCAAAAAAACTAAAAAACATAACAATCATAATTATAAAATTATAAAAAGTAATAATTATAAATATCCTAATTATTTATTAAAAGAAATAAATAATGATTATATAAGGAAAAAATTAAATGAATTAGTAAGAAAAAGTGAATATGAAAAAATAAATAAGTATTCAAATACAAAAATAAAAGAAGAAAGATATTCAGAAGAATATAAATTTTATGTAAATAAAGAAAATTTAGGTTTTGATTCTTTTTATACTTGGCCTTTATTTATTAAAAAAAATACTCAATTATATGAATATAAAAATTCAAATATAGAAAAAATAATAAAAACAAATCCTGAAGAATTAAAAATAAATGTTCATCTTTGTATAATTAAAAAAGTAGAATTTAAAATATATAATCCAGATTCATTTAATAATTTAATTATTAATGAAATAAAAACTGATATTTATCAAGTTAAAATATTTCCTTTAAATCATGATAAAACATTATCATTACCTTATACTATTTATTTTAATGTTCCTTATGTTTTTCAATTGTTAATTTTAGGAGATTTTGCTCAAATAATAAGAGGAAATTTATATATTTCATTTAATAATAATCAAATTTTATTAATTCCAATTTATATAACAAGTAAACAAAATGAATATAATATTTATCCTATTTATAAATATGATTTACCAAAAGGAAAAACTTTTTCTTATTCTATTATTGTTAATAATCCAACAAATAATATTTTAATAGTTAAAGATATTGTTCATTATTTTAAAAAAATAAAAATTTTATGGCCTAATGGAATTTCAATTACTGATAATTCATCTTCTATTTCAATTAATATGCTTCAAATTAATCCAAAGTCAAAAAAAAATATTATTTATCTTAATTATGAAAGTTTGATAGAAGATTATGAATTTAATTACATTCATTTAAAAATTAATAAAATTAAATTTATTATTCCTGTTTTAATTGGTTTTATAAATGGAGATATCCAATTTTTTCCAAGTTTTTTTAATTTTGGATTATGTAATATTGCTCCTAAAAGTAAAGATAACATTAAGAAAATAATTCCTTTAGAAATAACAAATTATTACTTGAATGAAATAACAATAAAAAATATTTATTTAAACATAGAAGAAAAATTTATTGAATTTGATTATTTTTTTAAAAATAAAAAAGTATTGTTAAAACCAAATGAAAGTATAAATTATGGTCAATTAATATTTAATGGTCAAATAACAGAAAATAATCCAGATTTATTGGATTTAGATATATTAAATAAATCAATAACAAATTCAATTTTTATAGAAGTAAGTAATTATACTCAATCACTTATAGAAATAAATTATTCTTATTTTTTAATAAATGATAAAAATAAAAATTATTTTATCTCTAAAAATTTTGAATTTTCAAAAAGAGAATTTATAATAAAATATAAAGCTTCTCATTATTTAAATTTAGAAATGAATTTAAGAAAAAAACCAGGTAATGCATTAATAATAAATATTGAAAATATATTATTTATTAAATATAAAAACCCTTTAAATTATTTTGACAGTAATTCAACTGAAATTCAAGTTAATATTTATGATATTGAACATATGGAAAAAGAAAGATATTTTTTTTTCCCTTTAAAATTATCTTTTAATTTATTTACTTTAATTCCTATTAAATTAGATAATTCTAATATTGATTATTTATATTGTGGAAATAAATTTATTACTTTTTCTGATTGTTTTAATAGTAATCAATCTTTATTATATAAAAATATTTTAAAAAAAGAAGAACCTTATTTTTATGCTAAAAATAATATTGATATTGTTATTGATGGAGATAATAAAAAAGTTTATTTTTACCTCATCAATGAAAATTCTTTTTCTAAAAGTATCACTGATATTAAAATAAATGATAAATCTATAAAATTAAAAATTGAAGATTGTATTCTTTTCAGTAAAAAAAATAAAAATATAGAATTTGAGAAAATTAATATTTTAAAATTAATGAAAAAAAGGAAAAAATATGAAGATGAAATAATTCCATTAAAAATATATAAAAACTCAGCTTTAAAATTTTCAATAAAATTAAATATCTTTAAATATAAAGGTGAAAGTAAGATAATTTTTTTTTTTAAAAAGCAAAAGACATTTACAATAGAAATAATACCAAATATTTTAAAAGGAACATTAAATTTTACTCCAAGTATAATAAGCTTTAAGCAAGGATTTTATGGTTTAAATCAGACAAAAATAATAAGTTGTAAATCATCATTTAATACATCAATAAATATAACAAATATAAAAAGTTCAGATAAAAGAATAATACCAACATTAATATCTAAAAGCATAAATAATAATAATAGAACAGAAGTAATTAAAATAATATTTATTCCTGAAAAAAAAGAAAATATAATAAATATAGATGAAAAATATATAACATATAGAGATTTATTCTTATGGAAAGAAAAACACAAATTATGGGAAAAATTAGGTAATATAGGAAAAACAGAAATAAACTCTAATTTAACTATATTAACCGATATTAATGAAGAAAATATTCAAATTAAAGCTTTTTTAACTAAACCAAATATATTTGAAAAAGATATTATTGATTTAGGACTTGTTCAAATTGGAGAAAATGAAAATATATTTATTGAAGGTTTTAACCCTAGTGATCAAGTAATGAGTTTTAGAATTGTTTTAGCAAGTGAAGAATTTAGTGATATAAATAATAATTCTATGTTTGTTAAAAATAGTAAATATCAATTTAATGGAAATAATTTTATTTTCATTATAAAATGCATATTTGATCTTAATTTTAATAGTAATTATAATGATATTATTATTTTAGAAGAAAATGAAAATGAAAATATTTTTGAAAATAATAAAGAAGATATTTTAGAAAAAATGCTTTTTTATTCTAATGAAAATATAAAGGAAAAAATATTAAATAGCACTCAAATTATATGTAAATATAAAAAAGAAATTAAAAATAAAATAGTTGAAGAAAAAAATATAAAATTACTTTCAGAAATGTTTTCAAATAACTTTACTTTAGATATTCCAATAGTAAAGCAAATGACAGATAATAAAAATTATTTAATAAATCCTAAAAAGAAAAAGACTAAAAGGAAGAATATAATATTAAAACTATTTTCAAAAGTATTTTTCCTAATAAATTCAAATTTAAAATTAATGAAAAAAAAAAAAAAAATAAAAGCAGATAAAAAACAAACATTTTATCTTCCCTTAAATATAACAGAAAAAATATATAACATAGAGCCAAGAACAAATTTTAAAATTGGTCCAATAATATTTTGTCCTTTAAAAACAAAAGATTATTCAGTAACATTATTTATAAAAAATAATTTAACAATATTATATCCAATAAAAATAAAAGGAGAAGGTGGTAAAGGTAAAATTCAATTTTTAAATTATAAAAACTTAAAGAATCCACTAATTAAATTAGAAAATGAAAATAAAGTTATTATTAATATAGATAAAAGTGTTTATTTAAAAGAATTAATACATCAAGATAATATTTCTAGAACAATAACTTTAAGAAATTCAGGAAAAATGAAAATGAAAATTAATAAAATTAGTATTGAAAATTATGGTTGTGAAGGTTATGGAATTAAAATATTATTATGTGAACAATTTAATTTAAGACCTGAAGAAAATATTGGAATTGATATTATTATTTCTCCTAATTATAATCTTTTATTAGTTGAAAGAAAAATTTTTTTCTATTCTGATTATCAAATTATTATTTTAAATGTTGTGATTAAAATTTCTGATGAATTACTTTTAATGAAGAATCAATTTATTAATTATAAAATCTATCAAAAAAATATTTTAATGACACTTTTAATTGTTTTAATTGGGAAAATTATATTTCAGTTAATTATTAATGAATTTAAAAATAAATTTGAAGAAAAAAATTTTGGGAATTTATTTCTTATTAATAATGAAGGAAATGAAAATTTAAATATTGAAAATTTATATATTAAAATATATAAAAAAACAAAATTAAACCTTGATGATTTTTCTAAAAAAATACAAGATAAAATAAATGAAGATTTAAATAAAAATGAAAATATTAAAAAACAAAAAAGTTATAATAATTTAAGTTCTATTGAAAATCAATCAATTTCAAGTAAATCAAGTAAAACTGATTTAGAAAGTTTAAAACTGAAAAGTGATTTAGACAATAAAGAAATTAAAGATGAAGGAAATAAACAAATAAGAAAACAAAGTAAAAATAAAAATAAAAGAAAAAATAAAAGACAAAATAAACCAATAGGAATGTTAGATGAAAGTAAAAAAGAAAATATTATTAATAATAAAAAAAATGATAATATAAATAATAATAATAATTATATTAATGTAAAAAATAATAATCAAAATATTAATAATAAAAGTAATATTAATATTATTTCAAAACAAAATTATTATGGAAAAAATATACATTATAATAATTATTATAATAATTATGAAGAAAATTATAATATTTTTAATAAAAATAAATTTTATCCTTATAAAACTTTTCAAAGAAAAAATAATTTTTCATATATAAATCCTTATCAATATAAAAAATATAATTATCAAAATAAATTTAATTTTAATAATCATTATAATAATGATTTAGATGAATTAACAAATAAAGATAATTTAAAAATAGAAAAAAATAAAATAGAAAAATCTCCTCAAAAACATAATTCTAATTGTTCAACTCCTGAAAAAATAATTAATACTATATTAAAAGATAATTTAGAAGAAGAAAATAAAGAATTAAAAAATTCAGAATTCAAATTAGAAGATTTAAACCTTGATAATTCAATATTTTCTGAAAATAAAAATGAAAATAAAATTGATAAAGAAAAGAATAATGAAATAAATAAAGAAGAACATTTTAATTTTATTAAATTTTTTGAAGGAAATAAATTAAATGAAAATGAAGAAGAATATGAAAGTAATTTAATATTAAGTGAAGAAAAAGAAGAATTTAATGATAAAATAAAAGATACTATGGATGGACCTTATTTTAATGATATATTAAATAATTTTTGTGGAAAAAAATTATTTGATTCTAATCCTTTTAGTAATAATTTTCATAAAGGAAAATTAGATGAATTAAATGCTAAATCAATTTATATTGATAATAATTTAAAAGATGAAAATAATAGTTTAGATGAAGATTAAGAAATAATTAAATTATTATTTTTTATCTATTATTTATATAATAAAAAATTTATTATTGTTTGTTATAATATTCTTTAAAAAAAGAAATATTTATTATATATTTAATCCATTATAATTTATTTTAATTTTCTTATTCATAAATATTATACAATATAAAATCTTTTTCATTGAATATACATTCAAATTATTTTCACTTATTAATATTAAATTTTATTAATTTTAAATAGAATTAAATTTATTTTAATGATATTAAACAAGTTAATTTTCACTTTTAACAATAGCATAATCACAAATAAATTTTTTAATAATATTAAAAAGAAATTGATTTGTTTCTTTATTTAATACTAAATCATGAGTTCCTTTAATAGGAATAATTAATTTATTAACTTTATCATTATCTTTTTTATTCCTAAAAATAGAAGTGAAATCAATATTATTTTGATTATTATTTATAATAATACTATTAACTTCATTTTCATTTAAACCGCTAATAATATCTTCAATATTTTTAAAAGGAATAAA
>JAEEGK010007562.1_pt1 | contig 25890 bp, 22 predicted proteins | sample 8958771 | NCBI WGS metagenome assembly JAEEGK01 (sample SAMN16246547, study PRJNA631951) | gut metagenome | biome: gut microbiome; feature: rumen; material: SC-attached | host: Bos | place: Iran: Karaj | collected 2018-10
CGCCCAGCTCGGCAGCCACGTCGCGCACCGACGGCACGCGCTCGTCCACCTGCCACTCTCCAGCCACGATACGCTCGCACAGCGTATCGGCTATCTGGAGGTATATCGGTTTTTGTTTCTTGAAGTCCATGGTCATTTATTTTTTTACTTGAATATCAATTCCTCCGCTCACTGAGTTGCATTCAATCGTGCAGGCACCGTTGCCGATAACCTTTTTCTTTCCCTTATTGACTACGGGCAGGTCGCTATGAAAGCTACTTATCAGCCCGTTGTATTCCAGTGTGATGCCGGCATCTTCAGGCACATAGAACAACGTGCTCCCCGACACATTGTTCAATTCTATATCCTCGGGCATTTTGCTGAAGGTGGCCTGCACATTGGTGCTGACACTATTTACTTCGATGTCTTTAATCTCACATTCGTTTAAGGTAATCTGCCGCGACACACTGTTCATCTCCAAGGTGCTGCAACACACACTGTCCATTTGGATGCTCTGACCGAGGCCGTTCATCTCCACTTCGTCCAGCCGCAACGTACGCGGCACACGCACTAAGAGATTCTTGTCGGGAAGATTCTCCCCTTGCGTCTTCATGCCGGGTATGCCAAACCGGATATTCAGCGTCCCGTCTGACTCCAGATAGTAATGCATCGTGGTAGAGTCGGTCAGAGCGTCTTCAGATGTCTCACTGATGGCCACCTCCGTGCCGTCGTAGGCTTCGATGGTGACTGTGCCGCTTACCCAGTCGATGTTCAACTCACTCACGTCAGAGGCGGCCAACATGGCACCACCCATCACGTAATACTTGGCATCCTTGCTGTTGCCTAACGTCACGTCGCCATACTTGTTCGTATAGTGCTCCATTAAATTCTCATAATCATTGGTGTTATGAAGCTTGCAGCCGCTCACAGCCATCATGCCTATCAGGGCAACACCAACGGCATATATTGTTCTCATGTGTGTCATATCTTCAAAATATTTAAATTATTAGTTTCTTAGTATTTCATATGTTTTAGACGGTAGCTGGCCCACCAGAAGAACACTGTGGTCAGCACTATGCTCCATGCCGTTGCAGCCCAATAGGCAATATTGAGGCTTCTCACCGGGTCGGCAGTTTCCAGGAACTCCTGCAGCCAGTTGCCACTTAGCATCATGGCACCCATAACGGGGGTAAGGATGATGTTCAGCACAAAGCTGATAAGCCATGTCCACAGCAGTGTCTGCAGCACCTTGTGCTTTTTAAAGATGGTATTGGTGAACAGGAAGAGTGCCACGTAGCTCAAATGACATAACAAAGCGTAAAGGACCACCTTCCAAGGCGTGAACACCTGAACCAGCATCAACGTGTTCTCGTTGACATTGGGGAAAGCACCTGACACCAATCCACGATAGCCATCCAATGCATCTGCCAGATAGTCGGTCTGCCACAGCCACTTGTTATAAGGGCCGAAAGGCAGCAGCGTCAAGAAATAGTCGAGCACCATACCACCCAAGAAGCACAGCAGCGGGCACACCACAATGGAGAAGAGCAGCATGCTCAGATACTTCTCTAACTTAGAGGCTGGCAACATGGCAAAATAGATGCCCTCCTTCTGTAGATTAGCGGTGCGATACATGCGCGACGGCGACACTATAGCAGCCAGTAACACCGACCCTGCGATGAAGCACCAACGCACCTCAGGTGCAATAGGGGGCATTTCCTCGATGCCGCTCAACGCCCACCACAGCAGCCATGCCAATATGGGCAACAAGGTAATAATCAGAAGCGATGTACCCGCATTCTGCCATATATTGCTGAAATCCTTACGGACCAATTTCCCGAAACGGGTCCAATCAAATGTCTTATTCATAACGGTTTATTATTTATAGTTTTTTTCTGAATAGTCTGAATAATCTGAGTAATCCGATACTTTATTTGAAGAGTTCTTTCATCAAGTGCTTGTTGCGAAGCACGGCATTGAACAATGCCTCGATGTTCACCTTGCTCTCGCTGCCGTCGTTGTTCACACAAACGTTCATGCAACCGCCGGGCATCTGCTCGGAATAGAGGGCGCCGTCGACAGGTGCCGCGTCGTACGAGAAGGTCAGCTTGCGGGTCACCTGGTCAATGCTGGCGTTCAGCAGCACATCGTCGTGCGTCAAGATGATGATGGGGTCAATCAGATTCTCCACATCTTTTACCTGATGAGTTGAGATGATAATCGTGGTGCCCTCGGTGGCACGCTTGGACAGCAGTGTGCGGAAGTCGGCCTTCGAAGGGATGTCCAACCCATTGGTCGGTTCGTCAAGCAGCACATAGTCGGTACCGAGCGACAGCGCACAGGCTATCAACGACTTTTTCTGCTGGCCGAACGACATCTCCTTGAACTTCCTTTCGGGCTCCACCTCCATCTCCTGCATCAGATGAAGGAATGTGCCGTAGGCATACTTGGGATAGAAAGGAGCCAACTCTTTCACATAATCCGACGGTGTGGCGTTGTCGGGTATGGTCACCTCGTCGGGCAGGAAAACGATGTTCTGCAACATCTCCGGCTCGCGGTCGAAACTCACGCAACCGTCCACCGTGCAGCTACCCTGCTGCGGACTTTGCAGACCACAGATTAATTTAAGCAATGTGGTTTTACCCACGCCGTTCTCACCCAGCAGGCCGTAAATGCTACCCGGGGCAAATGTCAGGCTGATGTTGTGGAACACCGCCGTTTTCTTGTAGGAAAAGTCCAAATTTCTAATCTCTATCATAACTGCATTAATTTTTTATTGTTTCTATTATTATTTTCTTTATTGTATTTCAATAATTTATCCGTTATATTGTCATAGTGTATTACCTTACTAATACACTGCAAAGGTACAACACTTTTTTGAATAAACAAGAACTAAAATGAAAATTTAACATTTAAATTCACGAACAACCCACCTAGTGCAATCACAACAAACTAATACACTGTATAATATACACGAACACTCATTTCAGAAAATATTCCGCTAGACCAGATTTTAACATTCCTGTCCCAATCCCCACCCTAACTCCCTTCAACCCAAATCGGTCATTGGAATGGATTAGCAACATGGAACGAACGGCGTTTGAACGACATTACTAAACAGAAATGCCGTTGCCCTGCAGGGCAACGGCATAGATAGTATTGACGATGGGAGAACGGTGCTGTCTATCGCGCAGGAAGGAGCTCGGCCATCAGGTCGTGTTCCATGGCTTGGGTGATACGCACACGCTGGAACGAGCCTATGGCAAGACGGCGGGAGGCTGGGATAAGGACTTCGTCGTCGACCTCGGGGCTGTCGAACTCGGTGCGTGCGATGTAGTAGTCTCCTTCGCGGCGGTCGACAAGCACACGATACTCACGCCCCACGCGGGCCTCGTTCTTCTGCAGCGATATGGATTGCTGAAGAGCCATAAGCTCATCCACGCGACGCTGTTTCTCCTCTTCCGGCACGGGGTCGCCAAGGGCTTCGGCAGGTGTGCCCTCCTCGGGCGAGTAGGCGAAACAGCCCATGCGGTCGAAGCGGGCTTCAGCCACGAATTGCTTCAATTCATCAAATTCGGCCTCCGTCTCGCCCGGATAACCCACAATGAGGGTGGTGCGGATGCTGACCTCGGGCAAGCAGTCGCGGAAATGCTGCAGTAGTTGGAGGGTCTGCTCGCGGTCGACACCGCGCTGCATGGAGTGCAGCAGGCGGCTGTTGATGTGCTGCAGCGGGATGTCGATATAGTTGCAGATGTTGGAGTGCCGCTGCATGGCTTCGATGGCATCGAGGGGGAAGGAGGCAGGATAGGTGTAGTGGAGCCTGATCCACTGCGCTCCGCTCTCGGTGGCAAGGCGGTTGAGGAGGTCGCCAAGACGGCGGCTCCCGTAGAGGTCTAGCCCGTAGTAGGTGGTGTCCTGGGCGATGAGGATAAGCTCCTTGACGCCTTCGGCGACAAGACGCTTGGCTTCGTCAACAAGTTCGTCGATGGGACGGGAGACGTGACGGCCACGGATAAGGGGGATGGCGCAGTAGGAACAACTGCGGTTGCATCCTTCGGCTATCTTGAGGTAAGCGTAGTGGCGGGGAGTGGAGAGGGCTCGACAGGATGTGAAGGGCGACGGCTGGGCGGTCTGCGAGGCAAGCCGCTGGACGTATGCCAGCAACTCGTCCCACTGGTGGACCCCAAACCAAGCGTCGACCTGCGGAAGCTCCTCCTGAAGTTCGGCACGGTAGCGCTCAACAAGGCACCCGGAGGCGATGAGCGTGCGGCGACGCCCGTCAGCATGATGGCGGCGGTTGAACCATGTACGGTGCTCCACTTGCTGCAAGATGGCATTGACCGACTCTTCCTTGGCATCGCCTATGAATCCACAGGTGTTGAGGATAACGACATCGCAGTCGTTCTGCATGCGGTCGAAAAAGAGGGTGTGCCCGGCATGGCGCAGATGTCCGGCGAGGTTCTCGGAGTCGACGGTGTTCTTGCTGCATCCGAGGGTGATAATATTGATTTTCACGGCAACAGACAGTTGTGAAGTTGTACGGAGGGGTGTGGCTACTGCTTATCGAAGAGACTGTCGACAAACTCGTCGGGATTGAAGACCTGCAAGTCGGTCATCTTCTCACCCAGCCCGATGTAACGGACGGGGATTTGGAATTGGTCGCTGATGCCGATGATGACGCCGCCCTTGGCAGTGCCGTCGAGTTTGGTGAGTGCGAGGGCATTGACATCGGTGGCGGCTGTGAACTGGCGCGCCTGCTCGACAGCGTTTTGGCCGGTGCCGGCATCGAGCACAAGGAGTACCTCATGCGGTGCATCGGGCATAAGTTTCTGCATCACCTTCCTGATTTTGCCGAGCTCGTTCATGAGTCCCACCTTATTGTGGAGGCGGCCTGCGGTGTCGATGATGACGACATCGGCCTTGCGCGAGATGGCGGACTGGAGGGTATCGTAGGCAACGGAGGCAGGGTCGGCATTCATGCCTTGCTGCACGATGGGGACGCCCACACGGTCGGCCCACAGCTGCAGCTGTTCGACAGCGGCGGCACGGAAGGTGTCGGCGGCGCCGAGCACTACGCTGCGACCTGCCAGCTTGTACTGATAGGCGAGCTTGGCGATGGTGGTGGTCTTGCCCACTCCGTTGACGCCCACTACAAGCACCACGTATGGCTTGGCAGGCAGGGGTGCGTCGAAGTCCTCGGGGAAGGGACCTGTAGGTTTGCGGAGCACGGTGGCTATCTCGGCCCGGAGGATGGAGTTGAGCTCGGAGGTGCTGATATACTTGTCGCGCTTGATGCGCTCTTGCAGCCTTTCGATGATTTTGAGGGTGGTCTCAACCCCTACATCTGAGGTGATGAGGGTCTCCTCAAGATTGTCGAGAACGCTGTCGTCGACGGTGCTTTTGCCGAGGATGGTTTTCGAGAGCTTGGCAAAGAAGCTCTCTTTGGTCTTATTCAAGCCCTGGTTGAGGGTCTCTTTCTTTTCTTTTTTGCTGAACAGTCCCATGGTGGAAGTGGTTTTAATGGTTGAACGATAGATGGGTCAGAGCCCCAGTTTCTGGTTCATGCCCGGGCGGATCTCCTTGTCGAATATCTTCTGATATTTGTCGAAGGGATAGCGCTTGTTGTCGCCAGAGGCAAAATACCAGAGAACGACGACAAAGTCGGCAGCCGTCTGGTAGCCTTGGACGATGGTAAGGCGGGACTGGTCGGAATTGAACAGCGCGAAGGAGGGGAAACCCATCTGTGTGCCGAGGATGGCCTTGGCAAAGCTATGGGTGGAGGGACGGCCTCCCGGGGTGGCGGCGATGTTGGTGTATTTGGTGCCGCGCCAAGTGAACTCCGAACTGCCTTCGGCGTTGAATTTGACGGGAAGGTAGTAGGTGTTGAGTATCTTGGCCACCACGGGGTCGGCAAAGGTTTCGCGGTCCATCTTCTTGCACCATCCGCACCAGGTGGTGTAGAAGTCGACAAAAAAGAGTTTGGCGTTGGATTTGCTGTCGGTCTTGGCAGCCTGCTCTATGGTTTTCCATTCCACCTGCTGGGCATGGACGTTACCGGCCAGGAGCAGGCTCAGGGATAAGAAAAGGAGTATTCGTTTTGTCATAGGTGTTGTATTTAAGGTTAATATATATTACCAATCGTATAACCAGTCCTCGTCCAGGTCGTCAGTCTTGGGGTCGTAGACCTCTTCGCGCTCTTCGCGGTCGCGGATACGGAAAAGCCTACCCAGCCAGTCGTCCTTCTTCGAGACGGCACGGGTGGCGGCGGACTTGTCCTCTTCGATTATCTGGGCTATCTTCTGGATGTAGTTCTCGACATAAGTGTGCGGATGGGTCTCGTCGTAATGCACTGCCGCGCCAGTATAATAGTGACGGATGATGCTGTCGTAGCTATAGCCGAGGCCCACCATGCGGATGGTGCCTTCCTGGCTGAGACCGACACCATGGCCGAAGCCGTGTCCGGAGAGGGTGACACGATGAGCGGCGCTGTCGTAGAGGACGGAGAAAAAGGTGGAGCGGAGCTGGAAGTCGGTACGTACACGGGTGAGGGGGATGCCGCAGATGCGCACCTTTCGGGTCGACTGGCTGAAGGTGAGCAGCTCGTTGCGGATGCTGTCGTTGTGGGTGTCGAGTTTATGTTTTGACGAGAAATAATTGAGCCACTTATCCTCGTTGACCACCTTGACCCACTCGCTCTGGCGCATGTGGTAGGAGAAGGTGTCCGGCACAGAACGCAGATAGGGCACGGCGGAACGCCACACGTCCTCGGAATTGGCGGTCTGGCCGCCGCTGTTGGCATGGAAGGGCGTTTCGATAAGATGGCCGAGGGAATCGACAATGGTCATCCCGCTGCTCATCATGGTGCCGAGCATGATGTCGGGACGGACACAGCGGTTGAGGTATGCCTGGCAGTGGACCTGGTCGCAGAAGTTGTAGCCCTCGGACGCATGCTTGTTGATGTTTTTCAATGCCCAGGTGCGGGAGATGATGGCCTGGACACGGAAGATGTCGGCTTGGTCGCCGTAAATTTCGGACTGCACAACCCCGGCGATATAGGTCTCGAACTCGACATCGTTGATGAGGAGGAGCTTGCCATTCTTACCCACGGTGACCTGGAGGTTGCCCTCGTAGGTACGCTGCTTGAGGTTGCGGGGATTGAGGCAGAGGATGCAGGCGGTGTCGGTGGCGAGGAAGTTGACGGAGGTGTGGTTGCCATAGTCGTAGCCATTGATGGCGAGGTGGACCTTGCGGCCCGCAGGGGTGAGCTCGACGGACTTGTCGTTGCCCACGGCAGCCTCGACAATGGTGTCGGAGCCTTGAATATCGTAGGTTCCAAGGTCGAAAGAGATATTAATCAAGTCGATGGAGTTGTTGGAGAAGAGACGCACTTTGACACGCTCGGCAGAGGCGCTGAGCGCAAGGAGGAGGAAGCAGAGTATGGCGAGGGTGTGTTTCACTTTTGTGCGATGCGTTTGATGATTTCAGTGGCGGTACGGTCAGAGGCGCCAGCATTGCCGAGAAGGGAATGGACACGCGCATAGCCGTCGAGGACGGACTGGCGATAGCTGTCGTCGGCAAGGATGCGCTGGAATTCCTGTTCAAGCCGTTGGGCAGTGAAGTCCTGCTGGATAAGCTCAACCACAACAGGGGCATCGGCGATGAGGTTGACGAGTGAGATGTACTTGATACGATTGCCTATCAGCACACGCGCGATGGCGGCAGAGACGGCATTGGCTTGATAGCACACCACCTGCGGCACGTTGAACAGCGCGGTCTCGAGGGTGGCAGTGCCGGAACAGACCAGAGCGGCATAGGCTGAGGAGAGCAGCCGGTAGGTCTGGTCGTAGACAATGGATACATTGGGGAGCCCTTGGATAAGGGGTTGGTAGAATCGGTCGCCCAAAAGGGTCATGCCCGCTATGACGAAGTCGCATTCAGGATGGTTGCGGGCCACCTGCAGCATGGGTGGAAGCGAGCGTTTGAGCTCCTGTTTCCGGCTGCCCGGCAGCAAGGCGACAAGCCGACGGGAGGGCGATGCCTGTATGGGGTTGTCGGCTGACTGAGCCTTGAACTGGGCAACAGCGTCGAGGAGCGGATGGCCTACATAGACGGCCTGGGGGAAGTGGTTGCGGGCATAGAAGTCCTGCTCGAAAGGAAGGATATAGCAGAGGCAGTCGAGGTTGCGTCGCATGCTTTTGATCCGGCCTTTCTTCCAGGCCCAAAGCTGGGGGGAGATATAATGGATATTGAGTAGACCCCGGTCGTGGGCAAAGCGGGCAATGCGCAGATTGAAGCCGGGATAGTCGATGTAGACACAGGCATCGGGCTGGAACTGGAGGATGTCCTGCTTGCAGAGATTGATATTCTGTGTGACGGTGCGGAGATTCCTCACCACCTCGACAAAGCCCATGATGGCAAGGTCGCGGATATGGCGGACGGGCTTCCCGCCTACCTCAGCCATGGCATCTCCACCCCAAAAGCGGAACTGCGCCTGGGGGTCCTGCCGCAGGATGGCACGCATGAGGTTGGCACCGTGTAGGTCGCCCGAAGCCTCGCCTGCTATAATATAGTACTTCATAATATCCTCGGCTGTTAGAAGGTGATGAACTTGTATCGGAGCATGGCCCACATGAAGAGTACCACGGTGACGAAGAATGTGGTGATAACAGCCTTGAGGGTGGTGGGATAGTCTTTGGCGTGGGCATAGTAGCGCAACAGCAATGCCGGAGGCACAAAGGCCACCGCGAAGAAGCGCAGATTATCCACAACGGGGTAATGTATCAGGACAAGGATGAGCCATACGACCAAGGCACATAGCAACTCGGAAACAAGGGTGGCTATGACGCCCTGGGCGATACTGTCTTTATTTAAGAGTTTCTTCATTTCTCGAAATATTGGATGTTCTGCAGGGCCTGGGTGTCGGTGAAGTCGGGTCTGATAGGCACTACCGAAACGTAGCCTTGACTGAGGAAATACTGGTCGGTGTCGTGAGGGGGATTGTCGCACACAAACTTGCCGGTCATCCACCAATAGGGGCGACCGATGGGGTCGGTGCGCCGTTCAAGACTGTCGACCCAGGCGGCCTTGGCCTGGCGACATACCCGTATGCCTTTTATCTGGTCGGCCGGGAGACGCGGGATATTCACATTGAGGGCGCTGCCTCCGGGCAATGGGTGAAGGAAGAATTGTTCAAGGATGTGACGGATGGTGGGCGTGCAGGGGGCAAAGTCGGTCTCAGGGCTATGGCTGAGCACCGAGAATCCGATGGCAGGAAACCCGCAGAGACAGGCTTCGAGCACCGCACCTATCGTGCCGCTGTAGATGACATTGATGGAGGCATTGCTCCCATAGTTGATGCCGGACAGGACAAGGTCGGGACGGCGGGGACAGAAATGTTCCACACCCATCTTGACACAGTCGACAGGCGTGCCGTCGCACGCATAGCCACTCCCCCCTGCCATCTCGACAGAACGGACACGCAAGGGACGGCTGGTGGTGATCGAGGTGCTTAACCCCGACGAATTGCGTTCGGGAGCCATGACCACGATGTCGCCAAAGGCGCTTGCCACTTCGACCAAGTGCCTGAGACCTTGCGATTGATAGCCGTCGTCGTTAGTTATGAGGATGAGTGGTTTCATGACGGATGTCGGTTAGGGACGGGAAACTGCTGTCTCGAGTTGGCCTTTCCTGATGTCCTTGTTGAGGAAGAACGAGGCCGGCTGGAGGATATTGTCGAAGACAAAGTACTGAATCAGCACACTGTCCTTGTTGTCGATGATGGCATACAGGCGGTTCACATCAAACATCTCGTAGAGGTTGGTGTCCGGCATGGCCAGCGAGTCCTCGGGGTTGGCATATTTGAGATAGGTCTTCACCTCGCGCGTTTCACCATCGGTGTTGGTAATGCGGAGGATGGTACGAGGTGCGGAGTTGAACGAGGTGTCCATGTTACTGTTGGGGACACGGCTGGCAAACTCGTCGAAGTTGAGGTTGGCGAAACTGGAAAGCATCTGGGCCACACGGGCTGTGTCGAACCCATCGACAAGCTTATGGCCTTGTGTCAGCTCCATGACGAAAGTCTCGCCTTGGCGACGGATGGCAAAGGACTCCTCGGGCGAAGCGGGTATCTCGAGCTCAACGCGCTCCAGATGCCGGACATCCCAGTGCACGATTTCGTGGCTGCGCCAAGACATGGGGTCGGCGGTAAAGCGGGGTGTGAGGTATCCTCTGAACCCGGGGATATGAATGATATAAGGCACCTTGTCGCCTTTGCGGAACATGTAGCAGGCCATCATATCCTGTGTCTCGTGGCCGACGAAATAGGTGACTGCCAGTTTCTCGTGGGGGAAGAGACGGAATTTGCCGCCGAACCAATTGATGAACCAGCGGCGCTGATACACCTCCACCTTCACGGCACGAGCCGAAAGCAACTTGACCACCTGGGGGACGGCATTCTTGTTCACCTGCTGGCGGATGCGCATCTCGTGAAGGGTCTCCAGCAGGAGGTCGATCATGGGCTGGCTGGCAGCATATCGGCCGTCCACGGTCCATGTGGTGTCGCCTGCCGTTCCTTGGTTGCGTTCCAGCAGCACCTGGTTGTTTTGCTTGTCGGCAAGGAACACTTTCGTCACTGCATCGACGTCCTCGATATGGAAATCCTGCTTAAAGGTGGCATCTCGCGAGCCGTGTTTGGCTATCACGAGTGCTATGATTCCTACTACAGCTACTGCAGCAATGATGATGAGGTTCTTTCTCTTTTTCATTTATCTATGATTTGTCGTTGGAAGTTATTACGAAGTTTATTTCCCGGTATGTGCTGACGAATTGGAGCGGACGTATTCCCTTCGGCGGAGTATCACTATCACCACTCCCGCCACCACCACGATGGCGACAGGCAGCAGGATGTTGAGCAGTTGGTACTTGGTACGCTGCTCCTTCACCTTCATCACATCCAGCTTCCTCAGCTTGATGTTGCGGCTGCGGGTGGCGATAGAGCCTTCCTCTCCGGCAAGATAGTCCACGCAGTTGAGCAGCAACTCCTTGTTGGCATACATCGTCTCGGTATAGAAATCATATCCGAGCGGGTACCCTGTCGCCTCCTGATAGTTGAAACGGTTCTTGATGACATCGCCGTCGGAGATGACAATCATGCGGGTGCTGTCGCCCGTTGCGCGGTAGCCCATGGCGGGGATGTCCACAAAGTCGGGCGTCAGCCGGTTGCGGAACATCGACTTGAAGTCGCCTTCCAGCAGCACGGCCACCGGCACATTGCTTCTATTGAACAGCCGCCGGTCGGGTTCCACCTTTGCTTCGTTCAAATCGTAAATAGCGGGCGCGTTCTTCACCCTCGAATACTCCGAGGTGGCCAGCAGGACGGTCTTGTCGATACCGTTGTCAATAAGGTCGATGCTGCTTACAAAGTCGGTCTTTATCAAGTCGAGGTTGCGCACTATGGGGTGAGGGCTCAGTGGCACAATCTCGGGGAAGTACATCCAAGGCTGGAACTGTATCTGGGCCTGCTCGCCGACCATACCCACTTTCATCGGTATGGGACGGCAGCGGATATCCATCACCAGGTCGGGATTGACCCGCACACCGTAGGTGAACAGCATCTCATCGATATTCAAGGGCAGGCGTGTCGCCACCGCCTGTCCGGCATTGGCAAGACTGTCCAAATCGGCATCGAGCGCATCCACCAGCCACAGCAGCCTGCCGCCGTACATCACATATTGGTCCAGAATGTAGAGGTCCTGGTCGCTGAACGGCTTGGTGGGCTTGGCCACGATGATGAGGTCATACCTGTTCTTGAATCTGAACGTGGAGTCCTTGGGGTCTTGTGTCCGCATGGTGAGGGAGTTGATATTACCGTCGATAACTGCAGTGTCGAGGTTGTAATACTCCCACAGCGTACCAATGATGTCGGACAGGTTGGGCAACGGCAGTTCGCCATGCCCGCGCAGGAATGCCACCGTGGGTTTCTGTCCGCGCGAGAGGGCACGGATGCCGTTGGAAAGCACGTACTCCAGACTCTGTATGGAATTATTCAACAGCTGTGCCTGGTCGACATACTTCTGACTCTGCAACAGCTGGATAGAGGTTTCCGACCCTTTGTACATCACATCAGCAGCGGGGATAAGCACCTGCTGCGAATAGCCCGTAGCCGTGTTCACCTGTATCTGCGTGGGTTGGATACCCTTCTGGGCCAGTTTCTGATAGAACACCTGTCGCTCCTTGGGGTCTTCAAAACTGTTCGGGTCGACAAATTCGTATTGGATATTCTTGTTGTAGGCACGGAACTGGTTCAGCATCTCCTTTGTCTCGTTCTGCAGGCGCTTGAAGTCCGACGGCAGCTCTCCCTCCAGATAGACGCGGTACAGCAGCGGTTCATCCACCTCCTTCAGCATCGCCTTGGTCGATTTGGAGAGGGTGTACCGCCTTTCCGACGTCAAGTCGAGACGCCCGAAGACATAATATCCTATCACATTCACAAACACCACAATCAGGATGCCCGCCGACAGCTCAATCCAGTGCCCGCGGCGCATATCCTTCTTGTTCTTCCAGCCATGCCACTTGCGGCTCTGCAGCACCATGCGGGTAGCCATCAGGAACACCGCCACAACACTGGCGAAATAAATCACATCGCGGCTGTCCACCACGCCACGGCTTATCGAGCCGTAGTGATAGCTCATGCCCAGCTGGCGGACCGTCAGCTCAGCGTTGCCCAGGAAACCCATCCGGCAGATGGCCTCGAATCCGAGATGCATAAACGCACACATCAATGCCGCCAGGATGAAAGCCACAATCTGGTTGTTCGTCAGCGAGCTGGCAAACACGCCGATGGCCACAAACGCAGCCCCCAGCAGCAGCAAGCCCAGATACGAACCCACCACGGCACCGGTGTCCACATTACCCACCGGGTCGCCCAATGCCACAACACTGAAATAGCACACGATTGTAGGCAGCAGCGAGATAGCCACCAGCACGACACCAGCAAGGAACTTGGCCCATATCAAGGTCATCTCGCTCAACGGCTTGGTAAGCAGCAACTCCATCGTACCGTTGCGCTTTTCCTCGGCCAGCATTCGCATGGTGATGGCCGGGATAAGGAACAGATAGAGGAACGGGCCTATGAAGAACAGCCCGTCCATGCCTGCATACCCATAGTCGAGGATATTGAAATCCGACTTAAACACCCACAGCATCAATCCTGTAAGCACAAGAAACACCACAATGGTCAGATACCCTGTAAGGGAAGAGAAGAAACTGGAAAGCTCTTTTTTAAACAGTGAAAACACGTTCAGTAAATTAAAAGAATTAGTTATTCGTCAGTTGTCAAACAAGTTATGGACGGTTCCATGTCCCCGTCGCGAGGCTACTCGTCGAATTGGAAACGGCGCGAACGCTGCGAACGGCCTTGGTAGTCGCCCAACGAAAGCTCGTAAATCAGCTCCGCCATCAGGCTGGCATTCTTGGTCAACAGTTCACGGTCGATATTCTCCGAGATGTCGCTCGGCACATGGTCGTTCAGATTGCCCATGTAGCCGGTGAACACCACCGAGGGGATTCCTATCTGTGCAAACGGAGCGGCATCGCCCTTGGGCATAGTGCGGTAGCCCTTCACCAGGCTCTTGGTGGAAATCGAGTCATTGCGGGCAGCGATATTCCACAGCAGAGGGAAACGCTTGTTGCCCAGCAGCTGTATGCTGTCGCCCTGTCCGATGCACTCGGCGCCGATAAAGCACTCCACATTGCGCAGCTTCGGGAAATTCGACACGAAGATACTCGAGCCCAGATTCTGCAGCTCGCCGCCCGAGAACAGCACAAACACTATCGAACGTTTGTTGTACTCAATATCCTTGGGGGCATACAGCGTCAGCAGACGGGCGGTCTCCAGCACTGCGGCCACACCGCTGGCGTTGTCGTTGGCGCCGGGGAAGAGGCAGGTGTTTCCCTGGATACCCACATGGTCCAGATGTGCGCCGACCACGATGTACTCATTCCTCAGTTTATCGTCATGTCCGGGCAGCACACCCACCACATTGGCGGTGGTGGCGTTGGGACGGTATTTTGCATTGATATTGATTTCAAAACTCTTGCGCAGATGGAACGAATGCGGGGTCATCTCCTCCATCAGGGTATTCACTACCGAGTCGAGGGTCATCTGCTCATCGGCCAGCAGGGCGGCACCCATCTCGCGCGTGGGCTGCACCACGGGGAAGGTCATCTGTTGCGAACCCTCGCCGCACCATGCCCAGTGCTGCACCTCGTAGGGGCGGCAGCTCTCGGACATATTGATGCACACAAGACCCACAGCGCCATGCTTGCGGGCCACGTCGGCCTTGTCGCGGAGTGTGCTGTATTTTGCTGTCAGCTTGCCGGGAAGGAACTCGGGCACACCGCTGATGCAAAGCACCACCTTGCCGCGCACATCCACCTTGGCATACTCGTTGAACGAATGGTGGTCGATACCCCATCCGCAAAACACCACGGGCGCATTGGTATAGCCGCGACCCGTCATGCTCGAGCACACATAGTCGCGTCCCAGCACATACTGCACTCTCACATCATTGTCATTCACATACGTATAGAAATTGCAGTTCTCAATCTCGTTATACTCCACCTGGAAATACTGGCCCCACTCGTCCTGGAAGGGTTTCACGCCATACGACGACAGCACTGCCGCACAATAGTTGGCGGCATCCAGATACGCCTGCGAACCGGCCATCCTGCCTTCATATTGCGACGAAGCCAATGTGCGGACATGCTTCATCAGCGTGTCCGTATTGGCACGGAGCAGAGTGTCCTTGATAACTTCTTCTTGTGCGCCGGCCACACCGGGGGCTACTACAGCCAAAAGGGCCATCACGGCAAAGAACTTCTTCATTTTCATGAGCATCATTATTATTGATAATATTTTATTTTACTGATAATAAAATAATTGTTGCACAATAAGTGCATGATACAATCAAGCAAAGATACAAAAAAAATGTGATTCGGCAATAAAAAAACTTGCAACGGCCATGCCGTTGCAATCCAAAACGGCCGTTCGACCGTCACTCTTCCGAGCTCTCCGAGATAAACCGGCGGTAAGCCGAGAAGGTGTTGGCCCGCGACAGGAATCCCTGATACTTGCCCTCTTCGTCCACGACGATAAGATTGTAACGGTTGCTCAGCTGGAACTTCTTCACCACTTCGGCCGGCGAGTCGCCCAGATGCACCAGGTCTTTGTCCTCGAAGGTCATCATCAGCTCCTTGATAGTGGTGCTGTCGTAAAGCTCCGAATCGAAAATCAAGTGCCGGAGGTCATCCATCACGATAAGCCCGAGGAAATGGCCGTCCTTATCCAACACCGGGAAGAGATTGCGTTTCGAGCACTTGATAGCCTCCACCACGTCGCGCAGTGTTCCGTCCGACGGCACCGTGGCGAAGTTGGTCTCTATCAGTTTCTTCAAATCCATCAGCTGCCAGGCCGAAGCATCCTTGTTGTGCGTCAGCAAGTCGCCCTTCTGTGCCAGCTTGCGGGCATAGATGGAGTGCTTTTCAAACGGCTGGACACAGATATACGTCACCGTGGCCGTAATCAGCAGCGGCACCATCAGGGCATACCCTCCCGTAATCTCGGCAATGAGGAACACCCCCATAAACGGGGCATGCATCACTCCGGTCATCACTGCAGCCATGCCCACCAGGGCGAAATTGGCCGTCGACTGCGGCGGCAGCCCTATATAATTGCCCAAGGCAGCAATGAAATAGCCGCTCAATCCGCCCACCACCAGCGAGGGGCCGAAAGTACCGCCCACGCCACCGCTGCCGATGGTCGTGGCCGTGGCCACAGGCTTCAGCATGATCAGCACAAACAGGATGGCCAAGGCCACCCAGCCGTTGTCGCGGAACGTGTTGAACACACTGCTGGCAAACAGCGCATCGTCGTTGCTGCCGTTAAGCAACTCGGTAAGTGCCCAATAGCCTTCGCCGTACAGCGGAGGGAACAGGAATATCATCACACCCAGCGACACCCCGCCGACAATCCACTTCAGCACCCAGCTGCGCGAACGCGAAAACCACGACTCCACCTTGTCCGTGCAACGCAGGAAATAGACCGAGCTGAACGCGCAGAATATCCCCAGCACCACAAGAAAGGGTATCTGTCCCAGCGTGAAGTCCTCCGCCACCTTGAACACAAACTGCACCTGATGCCCCATGAGGAAGTAGGCCACCGTCGAGGCGGACAAAGCCGAGATGAGCAGCGGCACCGCCGTAGTCATCGTCATGTCGAACATCAGCACCTCCACCGTGAACAGCACACCGGCCAGCGGAGCCTTGAAGATGCCTGCTATGGCACCCGCCGCTCCGCAACCCAGCAGCAGTTTCACGCCCCGCACACTCACATGGAAGAACCGTCCCACGTTGGAGCCTATGGCACTGCCCGTCGACGCGATAGGGGCCTCAAGTCCCACACTACCGCCGAAAGCCACCGTGAGCGTGGAAGCCACCAGCGACGAATACATGTTCCTCGGAGGCAACGCCCCCTTATGGCGCGAGATAGAGAGCAGCACCGAAGGGATTCCGTGCCCTATGTCGCCCTTTATCACATACTTCACAAACAGCACAGTAAGCAGGATGCCTATCAGCGGCGCGAAAAGGATAAGAATATTGCCACCGCCGGTGGCGAAATGGGCGCCGCCCACCGACATCACATACTTGCCCGAAAGGTGCACCACCGTCTTCAGCGCCACTGCGGCAAGACCGCTCAAAACACCCACAACCACACTCAGCAGCAGCAGGTAGTTCTGCTCCGAGATATGGTGCAAACGCCAAATATACAACTTCTTATATATGTCAGTAAAACGACGCATGTTCAAAAACGATTTGCAAAAGTACAAAAAAATAGCCAATCCACCAAACCAAAAAATGCAAAAACTGCACTTTCAACGCCAACTCCCACACAATAATTGCACTGCACAGCCGTTAATACTGGACATATTTAATCAATATCCCGCGGACCCACTCCGCCAAAACAGCAAACATGAAACACCCCGCCGCCCTCCACACCCCCCTGTCGTCCCGCCTCCTCGTGCTGGCATTGTCGACCCTCCTCCTTGCCTCCTGCGTCTCCATGCGCGAGTACGAATCCCTCCAATCCCAGTACAGCCAGACGATGAAAAGCTGGAGCGTCACCAAACAGGAGCTCCAGGAACTGCGCGAAGAGAATGCCGAACTGGTGCGCCAAAGCCAAGCCATGACCGTGGCCATGAGCGACCTGGCCGACGCCCGCCGCGAGTGCGAGGCCACCGTGGCCTCCATCAACCGCTCTTACGCCGCCCTGCAACTGCGCTACGACACTACCGTGGAGAACTACATGCAGCAACTCACCGGCAAAAGCCGCGACCTGTCGAAGGTGAACAAGCTCCTCGAGCAGCGCACACGCGAGCTCAATGACAAAGAGCGCGCCTTCCAGACCAAGGAACAGCGGATGCTGGCGCAGCAGCGCGACCTCGAAAGCCGCCAACGCGAGCTTGAGCAGAACACCCAGCAGGCCACACAGGCCCTGGAGGCCAAAAACCGCGAACTCGAACATCTCAGGGCCGCCGTCGAGCAAGCCCTTGTAGGCTTTGCCGACAAAGGCCTGCAAGTGGTGACCAAAAACGGCAGGGTATACGTCTCGATGGAGGACAAACTCCTCTTCGCCCCCGGCAGCTGGACCGTCTCAGGCAAAGGGGTCGAGGCCATCAAACGCCTGGCCAAGGAGCTGCAGGAACACACCGACCTCAACATCATGGTGGAGGGCCACACCGACAACGACGCCTATCACGGCTCGACGGCGGTGAAAGACAACTGGGACCTCAGCGTGATGCGTGCCACAGCCATCGTCAAACTGCTGTTGCGCGAAGGCCCCACCATCGACCCCCGCCGCATCGAAGCCTCCGGCCACGCCGAATACGCACCCCTGCGCCCCAACAACTCCGCCGCCAACAAAGCCGCCAACCGGCGCACCGAAATCATTCTCACCCCCCGACTGGACGACATCATGCAGATTGTCGCACCCCAGCGCTGACCCCCCGCTCCCCCACCCTGTCGCCACTCCGACACACCCTAACGCCCTTCAATACAGGATCGTTACTGGGTTCTTACAGCATCGTTATCCTTTATTACATAGGATAACGATGCTGTAAGGAAGCTATAAGGATGCTGGATTGAACGAAGGCAGGGGCTTCCGACGCTTCCGCACCTCTCCCTGCTGCAAAATGCTGCAGATTTCAACCTGGACACCCACCCACAATCCAAATCGGGAAACAGACGTTACCGATTGGCAACCAACACGTTGATACAAACCCACCGCGTCGGTCGGAAAAAAAATTTTGCAGGTGCTGTAGTATTTTGGCCTCTCGCGCGTTGTATAGGCAGATGACACGGAAAGAATACAACAACGGAGTGAAGCTTTGGGCCGACGAGGTGTACCGTTTTGCGGTACACTGCTGCGGCGACAGCGAGTGCGCGAAAGATGGTGTGCAGGAGGCTTTCGCTTCATTGTGGGAACACCGCGACAGCGTGGCCGAGACCAAGGGGAAAGGGTTCCTGCTGACCTGCGTCCACCACTGGGCGATGAGCCTGCACCGCCACCGGAAGGTGCACGAGGAGAATCGCCTCGACATGGCCGGAGCCTCCACCACTGGACCCGACATTCGGTTCGACCTGCGCGAGGCGTTGCAACAAGCCGCCGCCAGGCTGCCCGAAATACAACGCTCGGCCCTGCTGCTGAAGGACTTGGAGGGATACAGCTGCCACGAGATTGCAGAGATACTGCATGTGGACGAGAAACAGGTGTCGGTGTATCTGTATCGCGCCCGTGTATCGATGAGGAAAACACTAATTGCTTTAGGCTATGACAATAACAACTGATAATTACGAACTGTGGTTCTACCACTACTGCGAAGGCGAGCTGGACGAGCGCGAACGCCGCGAGGTGGAGGCCTTTGCGGCGCAGCACCCCGCCCTGGCCGAAGAGCTGAGCCTCTACGACCCGGGGCTGAAGCTGCAGGTGGCGCCGATGGTGTATGCCGACAAGGAGCACCTGATGCATCGCGAGCAGCGGGTTGTCCCCCTGTGGCGGTGGGCGGTGGCGGCCTGCCTGGCCGCAGCAGCGGTGGCTGGCGTCTGGCGGCTTACCCTCACGGGGACTCCCGAAGGACCGATGGTGGCACAAGCCACGCTGCCCCAACCCCTGCCCGAGCAGCAACCCGCCACGGCCACGGAGACCCCTATCGCGGTGGAGGATGCCGCCCCGACGGCTGCAAAGCGCCATCGCGTCCACACCCCGGCACGCGTCTCCACCCTTTCGGCCACGCCGGCCGAGGGCGCCAAGCCCGCACCGGCCGCCGACGTGGTTGCCGCCGAGCCCGCAACCCCCATGTCGGAAGCGCCGCTGCCTGCCGTTCCCGTCAAGGACGAGCCCACGGTGGTCATCCACCATGAGATATATGTGGTGGCCGAGGCCGAACCTGTGACGGTGGAAGCGGACACTGCCACCGCCGAGCCGGAAAGCGGCCTGGAGAGCCTTTTCGCCTTCGGGCGGAGCCTCGGTGCCCGGCTGAGAGCCGAAAGGCTAAAGGTTCAAGGAGAGGCCCGTGTGGCATTGGCATCGCTATAACCCTTTGGTTAGAAACAACAGACATAGTAATAATAACAATAAAACATAAACAATATGAACTGCAAACTTTTCACTTTGGCATTCATCATGTGCTGCCTTGGCAGTAGCGCCATCGCAGGCCATGCCAGCCATGCCGCACCCGGCGAGCGCGACACCAACACGCTGTCAACCCCCGCAGTGGCAGCAGAGGGGATTGACGACACCCTCAACAAGTACCGCATCACCTTCAGCCAACCCATCCGCAAGGTGGTGCTGGAGGACTATTGCAATCTGGTCATCGTGCCGGACACCTTGAACTTCCTCACCACCTCGCGTCCATCAAAAAAGAAGACATTCTCCTACAGCCTCACCTCGGCGGGAGAGCTGAAAATCGAGTCGCTGCCCAGTGGGCGAAAACTGGAGCTGCACATGGACATGGGCACCTCCGTGGCCATCGAGACCAACGACTTCACCAACGCCGAGGTGCATATCAACAGCCAGCTAAACATGCTGGAAATCAAAACTAACGACTACAGCAATGTGCTGGTGACAACAGACCTTGACACCATTCGTGCCACCACGATTAAAATCACCACCAACGATTTCTCGAACGCCAAGTTCAACGCCCCCGTCAACTCCTATACAGTTAGCTTGAAATCGAACGATTTCTCCAACGCCAAGCTGCCCAGCGGGAGGATAAACAAAATCTTCGAGTCGCAAAGCGAAAACGCCACCATCAATTACGGGCACCTTCCGAACGTGGACATCTATATGGGCGACGAATCCGAATACAACGATTCGGACGCGTCGGCATCGAGAAAGCCGGAGAAGCCTGCGAAGCGGTCATCCATCTTCTACGATGGGGGATGGGAGTTCGACTTTGCGTGGGGATTCACCAACTGGGGCAGGCGTCCGTGGAGCGGCTTCAACCCCATGCAGGGTCCTTACGGCCTCAGCACCAACTTCTCGTCCTATCAGCTGGAGCTGGTATACTATCCCTTGTGCAGCCGTCATTTCCGCATAGGCATGGGTGCAGGGTATGCATCGGACGTCTACCACTTTAACAATGACTACGTGTCGCTCATCGAGTTGCCGAATCATGGCCCGATGGATTTTGTCAGCCTCGAACGCGGCGATGCCCATTGGAGCACCCGCATGGTGGCACGTTACTTCACCATTCCTATCTCCATTATCTGGAAGCCGTCTGCCAGCAGCGATTTCAGCATCGGGGTTGCAGCCCTCCCTGGGCTGAACTACAGCTGCCGCCACACGGGACTGAAACACAAAGGCGAATCGTCACGGAACCAAGGCAAGGTGACCGACGTGGAGAATATGTCGGCAGTGATGAACCCGTTGAAACTGGATGCCCGTCTGACGCTGAACTACTCCCACATATCGGTATTCGTGCAGATGTCGACCCTGCCCATCATGCAGCACATGAAAGAAGAGGTCTACCCCATCAAGCTGGGACTCATCCTGCGTGCATTCAACGATTGATAAACTATGCTCTTTTAGGTAAACCAAGAGGCACCCTGCAAGGAGTGCCTCTTATTTATTGCGGCGGCGGCCGGGCAATGGCTCTTCGGGCTTCTGACGGTCGCCCAGCAGGCGCCGGGCGCCGATATAGCGCTTGGCATAGTACTCCTCGGTGGAATAGGAATGGATGACCCCTGTCGAGGTGGCGGCATGGATGAAGCGGAACACGCCCGTGGCGGTGTCCACCTCGGTGACGATGCCGGTATGGCCTACACCGCCTTTGCCGGAACGCCCCTGGAAGAAGACGAGGTCGCCGCGCTGCAGTTTCTTCCGGTCCTTGATGTCGCGACCCAGCCGCGACTGCGGCACCGAGCCCCCGGGCAGGGTGAAGCCGAATTGGAGATAGACATAACGGGCAAAGCCGGCACAGTCGAACGCCTTGGGGCCCTTGCCGCCATAGCGGTAAGGCTTGCCCAGATGGAGACGGGCCTCTTCGATAAGGAGGTCGGCGGAGTCGATGACCGCTTCGAGCGGGTTGTAGTCGCGGAAATTGAATATCTTCAGCCCTTCGGAGGGCAGCATGATATTGGAGAGGAAATTGTTTGCCGCCCAGACACGCGACGGAGCCTGCGGGACGCGGTTAGTGTCGGTCTGGCTGCGGGCAGTGCCGTAGCCATATCCCAACAGGAGTACCATCGTCAAGGCTTTACGTCGTGCGGTCATAGGCTATTCGTTTTTCGCCACAGGCGGGAGCGTGGGTGGCTCGTCACCGGGGCATTTCTTTTCGCTGTATACATCCAAGGCCACGACCACGGCGGTGAAGGCCCAGAAAGGCACCGAGAGCTTGTCGGTGTCGAGGAAATTGTTGAACACCCCGTGGATGTAGTAGGTGAGCAGGCTGAGGGTGAAGGCCAAGGCCATGTTGGCCACTTGGCGGTCGCGGGCAGTGCGGTAGACACGCACCCCGGTGGCAAAGGTGGTCATGAACAGGGCAATCACCAACACCACGCCGGGCACCCCTTGCTCGGTCATGGGGCCGATATATTCGCTGTGGGCATTGCCGAGGTTGCCGGCATTTGTGCTGATGGTGGAGAGCTGGTAGCTACGCTGATAGCTGGCGTAGAGGAACTGGTAGGTGCCGGGGCCGCAGCCTACCACAGGACTCTCTTTCCACATGCGGACGGCAGAGGCCCAGCGGTTGAGCCGCTCGAGGTTGCTGGCGTCGGTGGAGATGTTCGAGATGCTCTTGATCTGACCTGCCAGGTCGTAGGAGCTGTCCTGGTGGTTTTTGCCGAGCTTGTAGAGCACGTCGCTCTGATAGACAAAAAACACCCCGACGGCAACGCCGAAGAGCAGCACCATCCATTTCACCTTCATGCCCATACGCACAAGCACATACACCCCTATTGCTCCCAGCACACTGAGCCATGCCGCGCGGCAGTAGGAGAAGAAGAGCCCCACCACCAGCAATGCCATGATGGCCAGGGAGAGCAAGCGCCCCCACCCCTTGCTGTTGCGGCTGAAGATGAAATAAAAGGCGGCGGGGATGAAGAGGGCGATGACACAACCGTAGGCGGTGTGGTCGTTGTAGAAAGGCTTCATGACACGGTGAAGGGTCTGGAGGTCGCTGAAATTGCCGAGGGTTTTGGCGGTGGCGATGAGGATGACTGCTATCAGGCCGATGGCATAGCACCAGAAGAATTGACGGATGCGGCGTTTGTCGCGGAATATCTGAGCGGCGGCAAAAAAGAAAGGCACCACAAACCAAAGACGCGCCAACCAATATTTGAACGACACGAATGGCAACTGGGAGGTACAGGTGGTGAACAACATCCACACCATGGAGGCCAGCAGGCACAGCGTGACAGGGTGCCTGAGCAGGCGGAGGTCGTAGCTGCGGGTGGCGAGCACCCGGAAGAAGAACATCAGCGTGAAGAGGATCATCATCGGCTCCACCGGCATGGACAACTCCATCTTGGGGAAGAAGGCAAAGTCGACCGCGAAGGGGGTGAGCAACGCCATGCACAGCAGGGCCGTTTCGAACCGAGTGACGAAAAGCAGCACCACCAAACCTGCCAAGGGTAGGAGGGAGAGGTAGTAAAAATCTTTTAGCAGCAGGAGGAAGTTGGCCACAGCAAACAGCAGCGTCACAGCTACTGCTATGACGGCCTGTCTGTTCTGTTTGAGCCATGCTTTCATTATGCCTGTTTGTTTTCCTCATCCTTTTTGGTGGCATCCAGCAGGAGCAGCACGAGGATGCACATGACGAGGGTGCCGAAAGCACCCAAGAGCACGATGATGCTGCGCTTGGGATAGGCCTTCTTGTCGGAGGCCACGGCCTGGTCGAGCATGAACTTGTAGCTGACGTTCTCGTTCATATCCACTTCGGTTTGGGCAGCCCGTGTCTGTAGGTCGGCCAGCTGGGCACATTTCTCGTCGATGAGCTTGGTCAGGCCGAGGGCATATTGCGGATTGCGTTTGAGGCTGTCCTGCAACAGCTGTATTTCTTGTCCCAGTTTTTGGCATACCCCGCTCATGATGTCGGCAGCATCGACGGCACGGTCGTGATGGATGCGGTGGCAGACCGTGTCGTAGTTGGTGGCAATGTAGTTGGCCATGTCGGCAGCCCATTGGGGGTCGACGTCGAGAACCGAGACCTCTACGCCCAGGTATTCGGTGCGTTTCACGTTCACATTGCCGCGGTATTGTTCATGCAGTTTAAAGAACTTGTGTGGGTCGTCGGGGTTGATGCCGTAGTGCTCCATGAGGTTGAAACGTTTGCACACGTCGCGTTCCATCGACTCCGAGAGGAGAATCTGTATGCAGTATTCGCAGTCGCGCTCGATGCCGTAGTCCATAAAGTCCAAGCTGTAGTGGTAATCCATGATTGCCTTGCTCAGGCGGTTGGAGTTGGTGGGGAACAGCGTTGCGGTGGATTTGAAGCGCGGGGTGATGAGCAATGACACCACCACCGAGGCGATCAGGGCCACGATGAAAACGCCTGTGAGCAATTTCCACCAGCGACGGAAGAATCGTATTGTTGTGTTGTGGTCGTAGTCGTTACCAAAAGATTTGTCAGCCATAATATCTATTTAATTAATTATCAATCTGTATTTAACGGTGCCTTTTGTATAAGTCTTGTCATCTCCACATGCAATGGCGTGGGCAATTGCCCGTGTCGATGCGTCGGCTCTGCTGCCGGCCGTTAATTTTTATTTAACGCCATTGTGTTCTTATTATTGCCCGTAGGATGAAAAAAACGTTATTTTTGTCTCTTTCGCCCCGTGACGTTGCCGTCGGGGCAAGCGTGGGACGTTGTGCCCGAACGGCCTGACAGGGCGATTTTTAGAGGGTGCTATTTTTTAATGTATACATTTCCCCTTTTTCCACTCGTCGCGAGAGGCATGCACAGGATTCTCTAAGCGGTATACTTTGTGTTTTATGTGATTATCCTATTAATAATCAAATTGATAGGTTTTTATAGTCTTATTTGTGAAATGTTAAATAAGAGTTAAATATTCCTAAATTGTATTTTTGTTCTTGCTGATTCGAAAAAGTGTTGTACTTTTGTAGTGTATTAGTTGGCTAATACACCGATACAATAGAACGGATTATAAACACAAAAACAAATAGTTAGATAATAAAACATTAAAACACTTAGCCATGATAGAGATTAAAAATTTAGATTTTAGCTACAAAAAAACACCGGTTTTCCATAACATCAGTCTCACGATGGAGCCGGGTAACATCTATGGCCTCTTGGGCGAAAATGGTGTGGGAAAGACCACCCTCTTGAAAATCATCAGCGGGTTGCAGGACCCTCAGCAGGGCAGCTGTGAGGTGGACGGCTTTAAGAGTTTCGACCGCGACCCCCAGTTGCTGGAGAAGATAATCTTCCTGCCCGACGAGGTGGTGGTGCCAGAAGATACTACCCCCTACAAGTATGTGCAGGCATTGGCTCCTTTCTATCCCAAATATTCTTACGACACTTTTGTTGAGTTGATGCGTGAGATGAATGTCGACCCCATGCGCCAGTTTAAGGAGATGAGCTACGGTCAGCAGAAGAAATCGATGATTGCCAGCACCCTCTCATTGGGTACCGAGTATGTGCTGCTGGATGAGCCCACCAATGGTTTGGACATTCCGTCGAAGACCGACTTCCGCACCTTGCTCTCCAAGCGGATTAAAGAGGACACCACCATCATCATCTCCACCCATCAGGTGAAAGATGTGGAGAATCTGATCGACCCCATCATCATTCTCAACCACGACGAGGTACTGCTCAACGCCTCGGTGGAAACCATCACCCGCAAGTTGGTGTTCAGCTACGATATGGCTCCTGCCCCCGATGCCCTCTACTCAGAGCAGATGCCAGGCGGCTGCCTGAACGTGTGCGTCAACCACGACGGCACAGAGAGCCAGCTGAACATCGAAGGACTTTTCAACGCGGTGCTAAGAAATAAAGAGGAGATGAAGAAACTGTTTTAAATAAAAGGCTTAGAAGAATCAGAGAACTTCAAGTAAACAATAACTATAAAACAATCAAATAAAAATACCATGAATAATACATTCGATTGGACCCGTTTTTGTAAAGTGGTTCGTAAGGATTTTAGCAATATTTGGCAGAATGCCGGCACGTCGCTTTTGATTATTACTCTCTTGCCTATATTGGCATGGCTGCTGTGGTGGGCGTTGAGCGGCATAGAGGACATGCCCGCTATTGTGCCCGAGGTGCGCTGGTGCTTCATTGCCGGGTCGGTGCTTCTGGCCGCTATGGTGTCGCCGTCGCGCATGTATCGCACCGCCAA
>JAEEGK010007563.1_pt1 | contig 25889 bp, 14 predicted proteins | sample 8958771 | NCBI WGS metagenome assembly JAEEGK01 (sample SAMN16246547, study PRJNA631951) | gut metagenome | biome: gut microbiome; feature: rumen; material: SC-attached | host: Bos | place: Iran: Karaj | collected 2018-10
CCCAATCCCCAATCCCCAATCCCCAATCCCCATTTTTTAATTTAATTATTTAATAATAATTAAAATATTTTTTATAAATATAATAAAAATTATTAATAAAATTAAAATTATTAATTTATATATAATTTAATTATAAATAATAAATTTACTTATTATATAAAAAGGTTATATATTTAATTAATAATTAAAAAATTAATAAAAATGAAAAAAACTGATAATAAATCAAAACAGACAACAAAATCAACAAAATCTAACACAAAATTAACAAAAAATTTAGATGATAAAAAGCCTCCAAAAACCACATCAAATTCAATTAATAAATCTACAGAACAAAATAAAAAACAAGCTGAAGATTATTTGAAAGGAGATGATCACACATCTCATATATTAAAAGAAAACAATTCAATAATTGATAAACTAGAAAAATTAGATAAAATGGATTTATCAAGTTTAGAACCAACAAATCTTCAAACTGAAAATAATATAAAAAAAACGGAAGTTAAGCCCAGAGAAGATTATTTGAAGAAAAAAATGAATGAAATGAAAATAAATACTGAAATAGTAAGTGGAGTTTCAAAATCTTTAGGTAAGCAAATAGAAAATATAGAAAAAGACATGGACAGTAATGAATTATTAATAACAGAAGTTAAAAAAGATTTAAGTAAACTTATTAAAAATAAAAGTGAAGAAAGTTTATTTGTTTCAAAAGACATTGTTGAAGAAAAACAAAAATTACATTCTTTAAAAGAATTACAAAATAGAGAAGCTTTATTAAAAAATAAACTTAATAAATTGGAACAAACTGAAAATTTAATAAATAATAAATCTTCAGCTTTAATTGATAATAAAGATAAAAGTTTAATTGAAGATAATATAAAAAAACAACAATTAAAAGATATTAAAATGAAAAAAGAAGAATTAAATGATAGAATAAATGAAATTAATTATCAAATAAATAAAATGTTATTTGAAGAAAATGTTAATAATAAAAAAGTTCGTATAAAAAAATTTTTAGATAATTTTGAAAAAGACAAAGAAATTATTATTGAAAGAGCTAAAAAATATGAAAAAGAAACTAAAGAACGTGATGCGAAAAGAAAAAATGATGCAGATAAAATAGCAAATAAAGTAAAAGAACAATTAGAAAAAAAAGAAGAAGAAGATAAAAAAAAACGAGATGAAATATTAAAAAAATTTCGAGAAGATTTATTAAAAGCTGATTCAAAAAGAACAGAAGAACAAAAAAAAATTTTTGATAAATATAAAGATTTTAAAAATAATAAATTAAAAGAAAAAGAAAAAGATTATATTTATTATAAAAACATTGAAAATTATGAAAAAAATAATGAAAATTATATAAAAGAAAAAAAAATAAAAAGAAAAGAATTAATGCGTTCTGTTCGTTTGGAAGAAATTAAAAAATTTAATCAAGAATTAGATGAAAAAAAAAAAAATAATAGTGAAATAAATAAAAAAAAAGAATTAGAAGAAAAATGGAGAGAAAATAAAAAAAATTTACCTAATTATGTTTCTCCTTTTTTTAGTAATCCTGAAAATGAAATAAAAAAACAATTAGAAGATAAAGAAATTCAAAAAGAAAAAATTGATGCATTAGTTAAAACAAAATTAGATTATGCTGAAAAAATTAAACAACCTACTTTCAACCCAGAATTAAAAAAAAAGAGAGAAACTATTATTAAAAATTTAACTGAAAAACCAGTTGTAAAAGATACTTTATTTGATCATAAAAAAAAAAGAATATTATTAAAAAAAAGAGATCCAAATAAACCAAGTAAATATAAATGGAAATTAAAATTAGAAGATGAAAATTCTTTGGAATTAAATTATCAAAATGAAATAAATAAAAAAATATATAAAAAACCAAAAAAATTAAATGTTTCATTTGAAGCTAAACGAAAAGAAATTCCCGATAAAAAAATAGATTATTTAACTGAATTAAAAAAAGAAAGAGAATTAGCTGAAAAAAATGATAAAGAATCAATATCAAAAAAAACTGAAAAAAATATTAGAAAATGGGATAAAATGTTAAAAAAAAATGGAAATATTGTTGATAATGTTAATAATGTAAAACAACAAGCAGAATATTTTGAAAGAGAAGCAGAACAAAAAGAAAAATTTTTAAGATATAATGGAGGAATAGAAAAAAATCCAGAATTAGGTCAACAAGTTTCTAATCTAATTATTAATTCAATTCAAGCAAAATTGAGTATATTAAATACTGTTAACAATAATTAATATATAATATTAATAATTATTATAAAATTAATATATATTAAATGAGATGTTTAATAATAATATTTTATTATAAAATAATTTTATTATAATATATAAAAAAATTAATTATAATTTATTTGATGTAAATTAAATTATTTTTTAATAATTTATCTTGATTATATATTTTTTATATTAAGAAGATTAATAAATAAAAATGGTGTCAATTTTAGAACAAAAATTTGTAAGACAAATTAATAAAAATTACAAATTATTTACTGATCGAAAATTAGGTTGTGGTGCTTTTGGAGATGTTTATCAAGGATATAATATTAAAACTAATCAATTTATTGCAATTAAAATTGAAAATTTAAGAAATAACGATAACCCACAGCTAAAACATGAAGCTTCAGTTATAAAATATTTAGAAGGTGGAGAAGGAATTCCAAAAATGTATTTTTTTCAAGAATCATTAAATTATTCTCTAATGGGAATTGAATTATTAGGTATAAATTTAGAAACATTACTTAATAAATGCAATAGACATATATCTTTAAAAAATTTAATATTTTTAGGAACTCAAATGTTAAAAAGAATAGAATACTTACATAAATGCCATATAATTCATAGAGATATAAAACCAGAGAATTTCATTATGGGAGGGAAGAAACAAACAGAAAATATTTTATATTTATGTGATTATGGATTGGCAAAAAGATTCAGAAATCCAAAAACAGGAGATCATATACCTTATATAGATGGAAAAAAATTAACAGGAACTGCTAGATATGTCTCTATATATACCCATTTAGGTATAGAACAAAGTAGAAGAGATGATATAGAAGGAATTATGTATACTTTAATTTATTTATATAAAGGAAGTCTCCCCTGGCAAAATGTTAAATGCAAAAATAGAAGTGAAAAATATAATAAAATTTTTGAAAAAAAAATTAATACTAATGTTGAAATATTATGTCAAAATATGCCTCAACAATTTGAAACTTTAGTTACTTATGCAAGAGGTTTATTATTCGAAGAAAAACCTGATTATGAATATATGAAAAATTTACTTAATTCTATAAGTATAAAAGACATATCTAAAGAAAATGTTAATGAGTTAGATTTAAATGAAAATAATTCAACAAATTCTTCAAATAATCAAAATTATCATTCAATTTCAGATGAAGAAATGAAAGATAAAAAAATATCAATTAATTAGTATAAGATAAATTCTTATGCAATTCATTTTTCTATTATAATGTATATAATATAATAATTTTTTTTAATTAGAGTTCCTAATTTGTAAATACAATTAATTATTTGTTTTATATAAATTTGTTATCAATTAAGAATTTATTTTTTGTTTATTATTGCTTGTAAATATAACAGAATTATAAAAATAAGAGTTGATTATTTTATTTATTTGATTATAAATAAAATATGTTAAGATATATAGTTTTAATTATATAATAATGATATTATAAATATAAATATTAAAAATTGAAATATTTATTTGTATAATTATTTTATAAAATAGATGGTATTATAAATAAATTGTTAATATAATTTAATAATATTATATAAAAATAGCTGTTTTTAATTATGAATATTAAATTATTATTTAATTTAAATAAAATTTTTTTTTAGATAAATAAATATTATATTTTTTTAATTAATAAATTTTACCCGTTTTAATTTTCCATTTATTAATTTTAATAATAAATAAAAATTATATAATATTTATTTTTTATATAATAATACTCTAAAATATAAACTATTAATTCTATTAATATATAATATTATTTAAAAGTAAATTAAAAAAAATAATTATATATATATTAATAAAAAATTTATTAATTTTAAATAATAATATAAATTCAAATTTATTTAAACATATTTATTAATATGGATAAAACAAAAAAAGCTTTAGTTAAAGGTGTTCTAAGTGGAGATGCAATAATTTTATCAGGAAAGGTCCCTAAAAATTCATTAACATCAATTCCTGAAGAAAATACCTTATTTTTAACTGGAATAATTTCTCCAAAAGTAGGAAATTCTAATAAATTAGAAGAAGAACCATATGGATTTGAATCAAAAGAATTTTTAAGAAAATTACTTATTGGAAAAGTTATAACATATAAATTAGATTATAAAAGTAATGATCGTTTATTTGGCCAAGTGTTTCTTCCTGATGAAAAAGAAAATGTAGCCCAAATTATTATAAAAAATGGTTATGCTAAAATTGGATATGTTCCAAAAGCAAATGAAAACATATATAAAACAGATTATTGGACAAATTTAAAAGAAAATGAAGAAAAGGCAAAAAAAGAGAATTTAAATTTATGGTCAAATGATGAGCCAAGTAAACATAAAAGAAAATTACATAATATTACTGATGACTCATTTGATATTGAAAATATTAAAAAAGATATAAAAAATAAAGAGATTTTAGATGTTATTATTGATTATGTATTTAATTGTTCTTTTTATAGTGTTTATATACCAAAATATCAATTATATGCGAAATTAAATTTAAGATTCATTGCCATTCCAAATGTTAATAAAGATGAAGGTTTATATAAAACAGGAAAAGCTTATGCAGAAAGAATGGCTCAAAATCATGATGCGAAAATGACTTTAATTGCAATAGATGAAAAAAAAAATTTAATTGGAGATTTGAATTTAACAAGTAATAATCAATCTGTTGCTGGACTTATTTTAAAAGAAGGTTATAGTAAAGTTTTTATAAATAATAATATTCCTTATTCAAAAGAAGATTTAAATTCAATGAAAAATTATCAAAATGAAGCCAAAGAAAAAAGATTAAGAATTTGGAAAGATGAACCAGTAAATGATCCAAAAAAATCAAAAAAAAATGATGAAGATAATGAATTAGGTAATGTTAAATGTATGTTTGTTCATTCAGGAGATTCGATTAGTATTCAAAAAAAACCTGGAGAAGAATTTATTAGAATATTTTTATCAAATTTAAAGGCTCCTTCTTTTGCGAAACCAAATACCAATGAAAATGACCAACCTTGGGCTTTTCAAGCAAAAGAATTTTTACGTAAAAAATTAGTAGGAAAAATATTAAAATGCGATTATGATTTTACAAGAGTTCCAAAAGAAAATCCAGAAAATATAAATTCAATAAAATCAAATACAAATAAAAAAATGAAATTTTATACTATTTATTATAAAGATGATAATGATATAGAAAAATGTATTAATGTAGAATTAATTGAAAAAGGATTTGCAAATTTAATAACATATAAATTAGAAGAAGGTGACCCTTCAAAAGAAATAGATAATATGAGAGAAGCTGAAGAATATGCTAAATCAAAAAAAATAGGAATTTTTTCACCAAAAATTCCACCTTTCGCTAATTTTAGTGATTTATTAACTGCAAATAAAACTAAAAAAAAAGAGTTTGTTTCATTTTTAGTAGGTTTTAGTAATTTACCTTGTATTGTTGAATATTGTTTTTCAGGATTTCGATTAAAATTACGTATTGATAATAAACAATGTAGTATACCATTTTCATTATTAGGAATTAAAACATTTCAAAAAGATAAAAATAACACAGATTTAATAGAAAAATATTATAAAAAATCATTAGATTATGTAAATGATAAAATTTTACAAAGAGATGCTATTTGTGATATAATTCAAGCAGATAAAATTGGTAATTATTTTGGATATTTATATTTTAATAAAAAAAATTTTGCATATGATTTATTATCTCAAGGACTTGCAGTTGTAAATGAAACTAATTATAATAATAAAAATATATACGAAGATGAAATGTTAAAAAATGAAAAAGTAGCAAAGGAAAAAAAATTAGGAATTTGGGAAGATGAAGGTTTAGCAAATATGCTAAAATTTGGAGGAGAATCTTATAGTGTAAAAAGTAATAAAAAATATGAAGAAATTAATAAAAATATTAAAATACGTGTGACTGAACAAATAGATATGAATAATTTTTATGTTAATGTTCAACCTAATAAAATTTTAGATACTATTTCAAATACATTGAGTTTATATGATTCTGGAAAGAAAAAAGGAATTCCTTTAGAAACTCCTATTAAAAATGGAACATTATGTGCTGCATTATATCCAGACGATGGAAAATATTATAGAGGATTAATAAAATCTCAAAATAAAAAAGAAGAAAAATATACAGTTGAATTTATTGATTATGGAAATATTGAAACTTTAACTATTGATGATTTAATAAAATTAGATGGTTCTATTTCAAGTTATGAACCTCAAAGTTTATTTTGTGAATTAGCTTATTTAAAATATTCTCAAAATTCAATGAATAAATCAGTTAAAAAATATCCAGATTTTATTAATTTAGATGTAATATTAGAAGCTAAATTAGTTTATAGTTATAATAAAGATGGTCAATTAAAAAATGGTTTAGTTATTTATCAAAAAAATAAAGATTTAGAAAGTAGTTATCATGCTGAATTATTAAAAATTGGTTATGTTAAATTAGATAAAAGTAGAAAATTACCTGATTATTTAAAAGATTTGGAAAAATATGAAAATGAAGCTAATAAAAATAATTTAGGTTTATGGGCGGAAAATGAAGAATTAGATTATGATAAAGAAGATGAAGATGATTATTAGTTAATTTAAAAATATTAAAAAAAATTAAATTAAATAATTATAAAAATTAAATTTGATTATTTAAATATTTATTTATAAATTCTTCTTTAAAATTATGATGCAAATTTGAAGAAATTTTATTTAACATTATTTCATTATTTATAATTGAAAAATTTTTACGAAATAAAATATCTAAATTATCATATTTTATAAATTTAATTAAAATTAAAATATTATTATTTAATAATAAATTTGAAAAAATTTTTTGAATATTTAAATTTTTTTTACCTATTCCAAAAATATTTATACAAATTAAATTAATATTTTTTGTATATAAAATTGTAATTACATAATTTTTCATAATTTTATTTTTAATAAATAATAAAATATTTTTTTTCATTTCATTGTTATTTTCATTATTATCTTTTAAATATAATTTAATATCATAATATTTTTCTTTTATTATATTATTATTTTTAAATTTATGTTTTATTTTATATATTAAATTATTTTCTTTAATAAAATTTATTTTTAATATTCTACTTTCTTTTGAAATTTTTTCAATATTATAATCATCTTGAATATAAACAAAATTTTTTAAATTTGAATTTAATTTAATAATATTATGATTATTATAAATAAAAAATTTAATTCTTCTTAATAAATTAATTATTTTATTAAATAAAGAATCTTCTATTTTATAATTAATTTGTAATTCATTATTTAATAAATTAAAATTTTCATTTATTTTATTTAAAATATTTTTCTTTTCTTCACAAGAATTTCCTAAAATTAAATTTTCATTATTTTTAATTAATTCTTGTGTTATATTAATTATATTTTTTAAATTATTTATTTTTTCATTTGATAAAAGAGGAAATTTTTCATAATTTTCAATAGATTTTATTTTATTTTCAATGAAATCAAAAAAATTTTCTTGATAATTTTTTAAATTTTTAGAATAATATTCATATTTGTTAATAATAGAAGTTATTTTTTTAAATTGATTTGAAATATTTTCAATTTGAATATCATTATTATTATCTAAAGAATTAAAAAGATTTTTTTCAAATGTATTTAATTTATTATTAATATTTGATAAATATAATTTAGATTTTTCATTTGTTTCATTTATAAATTTCACTCTTTGTTTTTTAATCTCTTCGAATCGTTGTAAAATATTTTCCATAATTTAATAATATTATTAAAAATATATTTAAATTTTTTAATTTTAAAATTAAATAATAAATTTTTATAAATATTAATAAAAATCTAATATATCATAAATAATTTTATTACATTTAAAATTTACAAAAAATAAATTATAAAATTTAATCTTCATCAAAAAAATTTTTAAGTTCTATGAATATTTCATTTTCATTAATAAATTTTTTTATTTTATCTAAATCGCTTTTATTTTTTAATAAATTTTGATCAACAATTTGTTTACATTTATTAATTAAAATTGTTTTAATTATTATATTAAATAACCATGGAACTAATTTATAATCAAAATTTTTATAATAATTAATTAAATTTAAAAATTTTATTATTTTCGGTTTACATAACAATATTTTTTCTATCATTTGTTGTCTGTAGTTATCAATTTTAATTTTAGTTAATTTATTATTTTTTATTAATAATTTTGGATTAAATTTATATTTTTTTTTATTTTTTTTTTCAGTTGAAATTATAGTTAAAGGTTTTTCATTTCTATTATCAATCAATTTTTTTAAATAAATAAAAGAATAAAAACATCTCATTATATCTTTTAAAGAACTATCAAATTTTAATTTAATAATTCTTCTAACAGTTTTAACTACACAATTATGAAAATGATTTTTTAAATCGGTCGAATTTCTATAAAATAAATTGAAATAATAATTATATTTTTTTACTTATTTGGAAGAAATCTTTTATATTTTTTCCATTTATTTCCATATATTAAATGCAATTCAAAAAATAGATATTCTTCCTCTAAATCCCATGTTATATGAGTATATAACTTTCTTTTTTTATTTAAAAAAGAAGAAGAAGTTTGTTCGTTTATTGAATCAATATTTGTCATTTTTCGATATTATATATTTAATACATAAAAAATTAATTATTTAAAAATAAAGTTTAAATATAATATCCTTTTATATTACAAATTTTATATATTTTTTTTATGAAATTATTATATAAATTATTTAAATTTATATTTTATATAAATTATTTTTTATATAAATATTTATTTTTATCAATAAATATTAAATAAATTTATATATATTGAATATTTAATTAATTAATTAATTAATAATGAATAACAATAATAAAATATTTGATTTAAGTGAATGTCAATTAGGATTATTTTTTTCTGAACTTATTATTCCTTTATTAGAAATAAAAGAATGTGTTATTCAAATAAATTATGAAAATTCAGAATATAGAGTTAATTATCCTCAAAAAAATCCTTTAATAATTAAATATTATAATCCATTTGATGAAAGAGAAAAAATATTAAATATTAATATTTTAAAAAAAGTAAAGAAAAAATTTCAAAAAATTGCAAAGGGAGATTTACATATATTAAAAAAATATTTTTATCAAGATAATTTTTCTTTTGAAAAAATAATTAATTTAACTTGTTTAGATGCAAAAAATAGACAAAAAAATATCAAAACTGATATAATTAAATCTGAATTATCTTTAGGACAAATTTTAATAAAAGGAAATTTATTTGATCCGGTTTTAGATAATAATAAAAATGAAAATAAATATGAAACAAAATTGTTACAAAATTTTTTAAAAAATGTTAATAAAGAAAAAGAAAATATAAGTGAAAATAAAACAGAAAAATATAAAAATTTAATTGAAGATAATAATGAATATTTAAAAAATTTAATATTAAATAAAGATTATATTATTAATCATAAAAATAAAAATTATAGTGATTTAAATGATAATTATAATGTAATTATTAATAGTGATAATTCTTTAAATATTTCAAATATATCAAATATTGATAATTTAAATGATAATAATTTAACATTAAATATTGATGGAATTTATAATAATAATATTAATTATTTATATTCTTTAAAAAATTTAGAATTAAAAAATTATTTACCTAATGATATAGAAAAGCAAAGAAAAATATTCAAATTATTAAATGAAAATATTCAAAAAACAGATAAAGATTATAATAATTATATAAAAATTATTAAAATAACAAATAGAGATATTAAAGAAAAAGCAAAAGAAACATTTGAAGAATATAAAAATGAAAAGAAAAATTATAATAAATTAAAAAAAGAATATAAGAAAAAATTACAAAATTTAACAAATGAAATAACAATGAATAATCAAAATGATGAAATATTATTAATAAAAAAAAATAATTTAATAAATAATAATAATAATATTAAAAATAAAATTGTTAATAATATAAATAATAAAGAAATATCTTATACTAAAGAAGAAATTGAAGATATGGATACAATGATTAATATATTAAATACAATAAAAAATTATGGATTTGATATATCAAAAAAATTAAATGATGAAGAAAAAATTCAATTAAATAACATTTTATCTTTCAATGATAATTCTGAATATTATGAAAATAATAATCAATTAATAACATCCACAACTGAAGGAGATAAAATAATATATTTAATTGAAGATATAGTTAATAACTATTATACTCAACAAACTATTCCTAGAGTCACTATTGAACAAATTGATACTAATAATTATAGTTTTGATGGAATTCTTGTTAATTTAAATTTAATTAATGATAAATTAATTACAAATAATGGTGAAAATTTTGAAGATTGGTTATTACAAAATTTTTCAAAATAATAAATAATTAATTGTATATTATTTATAAATATTTTATTTAATAAAAATTTATTCATTATTTAAATTTTTATAAATAATTTTCTAAATAAATCGATTTATAATTTAAAATAAAAAATTATTTATTTTTAAACATTTATATAATTTAATTAATAATTAAATTTATATAATAACTAATTATAATTATAAATTTATATATTATAATATATTACCTAATTTTTTTTTATAACAACATATTTATCATAATTAAGTTACAGAAATAATTGGAATAATTACAAGTAATATCATAATTACTATATAAAATTATTTCTGTAATTTATATATATAATATTATTTAATAAAATAATAATAAAACCAATAAAATAATTCAACATCAATTATATATATTACTCATTTATATATAATATATATTGATTATAATGACAATTTTTGCTTTTTATTTTTTTGAAACCATGGATGCTTTATAAATTCATCAATAGTTATTCTTTCTTCAGGTTCTTTTTCTAAGCATTTTTTAATTAAATCAATTACTTTTCTACTTCTTAATTCCCATAAATCTTCATCAAATTCAAGAGGTTCAAAAACAATTTTTTTCGCAATAATTTCTTCTTTATTTCCAGTAAAAGGTAATTTTCCACAAAGCATTTGAAATAATATAATTCCCATTGACCACATATCTATTTCTTTATTATATGGAGTTCTTAATAAAACTTCAGGAGCTACATAAGAAAGTGTTCCATAACCTTCATGTAATGTATCATTAGGTCCAACTATTTTACTTAAGCCAAAATCCATTATTTTTAATATTCCTTTTTCACTTTGTTCAGTCATCATTATGTTATCTGGCTTTAAATCTCTATGAACTATTCCATATTTATGTAAATATTTTAAACCATTTGCTATTTGAAACATTAAGTTTCCTGCTTGATTTTCGCTAAAATTATAATGTTTTTTTTTTAAATATTCATTTAATGTTCCTCCTTCTATATATTCCATTACAATAAAAATATATTCGGTATTTTCGAAATGGTCTAATAATCTTACAATATTTGGATGATGACATAATTTCATTATATCAATTTCACTTCTTACTAATTCATTATCTTCAGGAGTTTTAATTGAACTTTTTTTCATTATTTTAATTGCTACTTTTTCTCCAGTTTTTTTATGTATTCCTAATTTTACCATTCCAAATTTTCCTTTTCCTAAATTATTTTTAATTTCATAATAATCAGAAAACTTTAAATATCCAATTCCTTTTTTAATATGATTAACTAATTCTCTAATAATTTCAGGTGAAGGAGAATAAAATGTTCTAATTTTAGATTTATTATTAAATATAATTTCAAACGAATAATATTTTATTCCATTATGTTCAGTTATATTTTCAATATTTTCATTGATAAAACACCCACTTAAATTATGCATACCTAAAAATTCATTTTCAGTTTCATCTTTATAATAATATATTTCTTTATCAATTAAAACTAAATAAAATTTTCTAATAGCTTTATTAGGAGGTATTTTATATACCCAATTTTTATACATAACATGATTATTTAAATTATTTGAACTGTTTGAACTTCCTGAAGTATTATCATTAACATTACTTTCATCTTCTCCTTTTTCTTCATTTATAGTTTTTAATTGTCTTTGATAAGTTAAATTAAAATTTCTTAAATTAAGATTAATTAATTGTTTTTCTTCCAAAAATTTTGAAGGTGAAACATAATTATTTCTTGAGTTTTTAATGATTTCTTTTATATCTAAATTTTCCATATGTTTATTATTACTTTCTAAACCATTATGAAGTCTTATCATATCATCATTATTTTTAATTGAAATTAAATCAATTGAACTTCTTTTTTTTTGAGGGTTATTTAAATCCAAATTTGAAACAAATACATTACTATTTAAAAATTTTTCTGCAGGTGATAGAGTACTTTTTCTTTTTGGAATTGCGAGTTTTATATAAATTTCATTATCTTTAGATGTTTTTGGACCTAATCCAGCAAATTCATCAATATCTAAAGAAAATTTTCTTTTTTCATTTTGTTTAATAATATTTATATTTTCTTTTCTAAAAGGTTTTTGTTGGTATAAAAAGCATATTAATTGAAGATAAATGTCACTTTTTTTATTCATTACTACATCAATAAATTGATTGAATTTTAATCTTCCTCCATATTTATTAAATGTTACATTTATAATTTCATCTATTTCTTCTAAAGAACGTTCTTGTATTTCACTAAAATCTTTTAAACTTTCGCTATTTAAAGGAAGATATGATAATATTATTTTAACGTCTTCTTTAGTAATTACACCATCTTTATCAAAATCTAATAAATTAAAAATAATCTCAGAAGTTTCTTTAAAAGTTCCCATATATAATTTAGATAAACTATTTATAAATTCATTTTCGCTTAAAAATCCATCTTTATCTAAATCGAAAGAGTTAAATAATTTTTCTGCAATAAATATTGGTAGTTTCATATAATCATAAAACATAACAAGACTAAAAAATTTTTTATTGTTTGTTTCGTTTCTAGCGGAAAGATCAATAAAGACTTCATGAAGATATTTTTTAAAAGATATTATATCTGTAATTCCTACATATTTTCTAATGTTTTCAAAAGTTATATAACCTTCTTGTGAATTTTTGTTATATTCGTTTCCCATTTTTTATTAATTTATTTTTTTTTATTAATATTGTAAATTAAAATCTATTTTATATATTAATATTAAATATCTTGATTAATTAATTAATTATTATTATTATTATTTTAAAAAAAATTAAATATTAATCAAATATTTTATAAAGTTAAGTTATAATATATTTATAAATAATTAATATTTTTCAATAATTGTTATTATTTTTTTCGTTTATATTGTTATTATTAAAATCATCATTTTCGTTTTTATAATAATTATTAATATTTTTATCATTAAAATTATTTTCAAATTGTTTAGAAATTTTACTTTTATTATCTTCATCATCTTCATCATCTTTATTAGAAATAATATCTTTTTCATCTCCCAATTTTTTTTTACTAAGATCTTCTTTAATTTCATTATGTCTTAATCTTTCACTTCTTCTTGGATTATTATCGAATCTTTTGATACTTTTAAATACTTTTATATCATTTTCCAATGCTCTTTTTCTCTTAACCTTAGTGAATTTAACATCATAATAATATTCAGTATTAATAGATAAATTTAAAAATCTTGCATGAGTAAAAACACTTTGAGCAAAACTACTTATTAATCCCTTATTTACATTATAACCTCCTTCTAGAACACTTATTAATCTTCCTTCAGAAAATTTATTTGCTACTCTTTGTAATTGTTCAGTAATCCACGCATAATCATATTCTTGTAAACACATATGATTTTGATTAATTATTTCAAGTTCATGTCCATCAAATCCGGCACTAACAAAAATAATATCAGGTTTAAATTTATATAATCTCGGAATTATTTTAGTTCTAAACATATTTCTATAATCATATGAATAATTATTTTTAAATCCAAAAGGTATATTTAAAATGCCACCTGGGTATATCTCATCTATTCTTAAAGTATTTGTATCTGTTCCTCCACTGTAGGGATAAAATGTTTTTGGGTTTTGTTCGTTGTAGATATGAGCTGAAATAAAAAGTACATTTTTTGCGTCATCCCAATCTAACCAATTTATTTTTTTATCTTGATTCATCATCATAGTTCCTAATTTATCTGAATTAATCATAGTACTAAATTTTTTATGATTCAACATTTGGACAATTTCTTCTGTTCCATTTCCATGATGAACATCGAAATCAACTATTGCGATTTTTTTTATTATGTCTCTATAGGTATATTTAGTATATGCTGCTGCAATTGCTATGTTATTAACTATACAAAATCCGTTTGAAATTGTTATTGGGTTTTCTACTGCTCCGAAATAACCTGCGTGATGACCTGGTGGACGAACTAATGCCAATGCGTTTTTACATTTTTTGTTTATGACTAAATCAACTGCGTCAAAAACACATCCTGTTGTATTGAAAATATTTTCATAGGTATATTTATTTATATATGTATCACAATCCCATTGTTCATAGTTATATAAAGATGTTATATTATTATTATTATGATGATGATAACTTTTATTTGAATGATCTTTTTTACTTTTATTTTCTTTTGTGAAAGAATCACATTTTTCTTTTAATTTTTTTATATATTCAATGTCATGACATTTTAGTATATCATTTAAAGTAGTTCTTCTTTTACTTTCTTGTAATAAATAATAATATGAATTAACCCCTTTACTAACATCTTCAATATCGTTTTCTTTTGAATTATATAAAACATCACTGAAAATGACTCCATTATGCTCGGAAATTAAACATGCTAATCTATCTGAATTTTCAAATAATTCTGCTCTTTTTTGCATATGTTTTATTGGATCATCTGGTAATTGAATATGCTTTATGCAATCTGAGTCGTATAAAATAGCAGTTTTTCCTATGTCATATTTAAAATCGAATTTATAACTTTTTCTATCTAATTCATTTGTTAACATTTTTTTTAGACATTCATTTGCTACTATTGCATTATAATAAACGCTTTTTGAAATTGGAAACGTATTATTTTCGAAATATTCATAATATTCTTTTATATTATTTATATCTTCCATAATTTCTTCTGTAAAACCAAATGAATTTAATACTAAAAATCCTATTATATCAAAAGAATGATGAAGAAAACAATTTTCTAAAAATTTTTCTTTTCTTTGTAGGTTTATATTCATATGATTTTGAAATCTATTTCTAATTTCTAAATATAAATTTTTTAATTCTCCAAAACCATTCACAATTTTATAAAAGCAACTTTTACTATTATAAATATAAACATAATTTATAACAAAATCACCATTATTATCAGTATCAAATAAATTTTTAATATCAATATTAATATTTTCCAACGCTTCTCCAAAATCATATTGAAAAATAATATGCAAAAAAGTTCTTCCAAGTCGATCTTTAATTTCTCTTTGATCAGGGAAATTTTCATATATGTAATGAAAAATTTTAGAGCATCTTTCTTTGAATTTATCGAAAATACAATGAACTAAACTTAAATGAATTAAATACAATCCTTCAACTTCTTTGTCTAATTGAGCTTTATTATTAACTAAAAAAATAAATGCTTCTAAATTTCCTTCAAGAACTGCATATTGAATAGGTGTAAAACCTTCGACACTCATTCTGTTTATTAAATGATGAGAGTTTGATGATTTTATTAATTCGTTCATTGAATCTACTTCGTTTGTTTTGACATAATTAATTAGTTCTAAGAATAATTTATCTTTATTATTTAAAGATGTTTTTTTTGAGGTGGTTTTTGAATGCTGACTTTCAGATTTTTCATCATTTTCATATGATATTTCATCTATTGTATAACTACTTTTTAATATTTCGTTTGAATTGTTTTCATATTCTTTTTCATTAGTTTGAATGTTATTTGATTTTTCTTGGTTTGAAGATTTATTTTCTTGATTAATATCCATTGAAACTTCTTCAAAATCTAAAGATTTTGTATTTAAATTATTATTAGTTAAGCCTTCCATTATTGAATTTTATTTTCGACTTATAATTGTTTTATATTATCAGTGAATATTTAAAAAATTTTAAATTAAAAAAATTATTTTATTTTAAGCAAAGTTTATTAAATATTTTTGATATTTACAATAAAATATCATTATATCTTTTGATATATTCTATTTATTATTTAGTATTATATAAAATAAGTGTATAATTAGATTTGGTATATTTATTAAAAAAAGAATGAATTTAATAAATTTAATGATAAATATTATTAATAAACTAATAAATTATAAAATATTAAGCGAAATATATGTTTATATAAAACTTAAAGTGTATAAAAATCAAAATTAAAAAAGATATAATTTTCAATAAATAATTTTACTAATAATTTTTTATTATAATTTTAATTATTAATTTAAATTAATGAATATTAATATTAATTTGAAATTAAATAAAATTTAATTGAAATATTAATAAATAAATTAAAATTATTATAATTAAAATAGATATAAAATAAATTTATTTTTGAATCAAATAAAATAATTTTTATATTTTTTTATTATTTGTTTCAAAATCAACTTTAAAATAAAAATATTAAAATTATAAATAACATTAATCTTAAATAATTTATTTTTTAATATTTTATGGGTAAAAAATTTCATCAAAAATTATCAGTCAAAGAAAAGCAAATAAATAAATTTAAAAATATTGACTTTTCCGCCATGAAAAAACAAATAATTAATGAAATAACAATTCCATTAAACAATGATTCTTTTCAAAACGATTCTATTTCATTTCCTATTCAAATAAAAAATCTTTCTAAACCAAGCCACATTAATATTTTAAAAGAATATGAAAAATCATATAATTTATATTTAACTGAAGAATATAATTCACGTTGTGTTTCAATGGCAATTTCTTATTTAAATAAAGCAAAAACATTACCTGAAGAATTTAAAAACGAAGCGAATTTTCAAAAGGAATTTATTTATATTATTCAACAATTAATGTTTAATGAAATTGAAATTTCTTTGTTTACTTTATTTATTGATTACATTGGTTGGAAAGATGAAAATTATAATCATAAAATTCATTTAATTTTCATTGGATTAAAAACTAAAATATTATTAAATCAAACAGCTCAAATGTTTATTTTGAAATTTTGTAATGATGATAAAAATTTTATGCCAAAATTTAAAAAATGGCAAGAAAATAGAAAAGAAGCTTTATTACATAAATTTCAAATGTTAGAAATTAATGAAAGATATAGATTGTTAAATAAACCACATAATACTTATTGCAAAAAAAATTTTATTGATTTTAATGGAGTTGTTGATAAAATTGTTCAATTAAGTCAACCTTATGGAGAAGAAAATCAAGGAAATTTAATTAAAGAAACGATTTTTGGAGATTCTCAAATATTTGATAATAATAAAGATAATAATAATAAAGATAATAATAATAATAATAATAAAATTAATAATAATAAAATTAATAATAATAATAATAATAATTTAGAGAATAATAATATTATTGATATTAATCAGATTTTTAAAAATAGTGATAATAATAATATTAATAATATTAATAATATTAATATTAATAATATTAATAATAATGAGGAAAATAATAATTTTAATAAAAATGACAATAATAATAATATTAATATTAAAAATGATAGTAATATAACTTTTGATGATATTAATAGTAAAAGTAATATTAATAATATTAATAATAATAACAATAATAATATATATATAAATAATAATTCAATTAATCCATTTTTGTCTCGTATTCCTTCTGTATTTGGTTTCAATGATAATAATAATTTAATGTTTGAAAAATCAAATGAAAATTTTTTTGGTTCAAATTTGAATTTAGGAATTGATAATAAAAGTTCTTTTTTTAAAGGTCAATTTAGTAATATGAGTCATATGAATCAGGATATAAGAATATTAAGAGGAGAAAGTTATAATTCTTTTAATTTGCTTAATAATAATAATAGTAATAATAATAATAATAATAATAATAAAATTAGTAATTCAAATAATAGTAATAATAGCAAAAAGTAATTTATAAATAAAAGTATTTTGTATATTATTAATAATATTTAATTAAAAATTATAAAATATATTTTATATTATTAATAAATATTTTTTTTTTGTTTATTTATTAAATCAGTCCCGAAGGACCCGTTCGAAAATTGGAAAAATCTCCCGAAGAGAGATAATTCACTTATCGGATTTAGTTTTCAATTAGCAATAACAGCGCATCCGCATAGCGTCACTTGCAACCGTATTGCCCCCGACACAAGAACAAAATAATTCTCTTAAAAAAATATTTATTTTAATAATAAATATTTTTTTTTGGTTATTTTAATTATTATATTATTATTCAAAAATATTATTAAAAAAAATTTAAATTTATTTAAATTAATTTTTATTAATATCACAATTATTAAAATAAATAATATATTTATATAAATATAAAAAATGAGAGGTCAACGTCAACAACAACAACAACAAAGTAATCAAAAGAATCAACAACAACAACCACAACAAAAAATTCGTAATGAATTGACAGATGAGCAAAAAAAAGAAATTAAAGATGCTTTTTCAATATTTGAAGATGGTGGAATTCACCCAGATGAATTAAGATTAGCTATGAAAACATTAGGATTCGATACTAAAAACGAAGAAGTTCAAAAAATTATGGAAAAAGTTGATGCTCGTGGGAAAAATCCAGTTAATTATGAACAATTTTTAGATATTATGATTGAAAGACCAAATGAAAAGGAACCTGAAGTTGAAATGAAAAAGGCTTTTAAAATTTTATGTGAAGATGGTCATGATAAAATTACTTTGAAAAGTCTTAAAAAAATTTGCAGTGATTTAGGAGAAAATATTACTGATGAAGAATTGCAAGAAATGATTAAAGAAGCTGATAAAGATGAAGATACTGAAGTTGGTGAAGACGATTTTATTAAAATTATGCAAAAAACGAATATGTTTTAAATTAAATTATTATTATTATTATTTAAAGTAATAATAATAATATAAATGAATAGAAAAAACAAATAAAAATATTAAAAATATTTAAATTTTTATTTAAAAAATTTTTTAAATTATTATTATTTTTAATTTAATTTTACACATATTTTAATAAAAATAAAAATAAAAATAATAAATTTAAATTTAGTTAATAAATTAAATAATATCAAAAAAAAAATATATGAATTCAACAAAAATTAAAATTCAAAACATTTCTCGCGTGGAAAATAAAATAATAAAATTAATTTTATACTCAACTCACGAAATTATAAACACATGTTTTGCTCAAATTTATACATTTTCTGACTCAACAAATTGGTTATATTCAAATTTAGAAGGTGCTTTAGTTTTAGCAATAGATTTGAAAAATTATGTTGCGAAATTTTTATTATTTGATCTCAAAACTTTTAATATAACTTTTGAATGTGAATTATTTAAATCTTTTAGTGAATATTATAAAAAAGGTTCGGATCGATTTTATTATTTTGAAATTAATAAAGGTTTTATTGGATTTTTTATTCCTGATGTAAAAGAAGCGGATGTGTTAAATTCTTATGTTTTTAATATGACTTTTAGTTTAATAAAAAATAAGATAAAAAATTTTAAGAAAATGAAAGATGAAGATTTTGTTAAAAAAAGTAGTGAAAATATTAATATTTTAAAAGAAAAAATATGCAAAGATAAAAATAATTATAGAATGATTCAAAATAGTTTGAATTTTAGCTATAGAAAATTAGATAAAATTATTAATACTGTTAAATTTGAAAATAATGAATATTTTTTAGTTGGAACGAATTTTAATGGTTTAGATGAAAAAATTAAAAAATTAAATGGGATTAAAATTGTTTTACAAAATGGAGTTAAAATTGGGAATAAAAAAATATTTTGTAATCAAATGGCTAAAAATTTATTAAATTCTTATTTAAGAAATATTATTATTCCTAAAAGAAAAATTAATAGAGATATTGAAATTTTTAAAGGATTAAATAATGTTAATGTTGATGAAGAGGAAAATGTTAATGATGAAAATAATAAAAATGTTAATGAAGATGAAAATAATAATAATATTAATAATGAAAATAATTCTGAAGATAATAAAAATAATGATAATGAAAATATTAATGAAGATAATAATAATAATAATAATAACAAAATCAATGAAAATAATGAAATAAATAATATTAATTCAAAAGAAGAAAATTCAAATTCTATAGTTAACAATAATAATACAGATAATAATAATAATAATAATGATAATAACAAAAATACTTCTATTCCTCAACCACCTCCTATTTTATCAAATAATAATAATGATAATAACAAAAATACTTCTATTCCTCAACCACCTCCTATTTTATTAAATAATAATAATAATAATTCAACATCCACTTCTATTCCAAAACCACCTCCTTTACCATCAAATGAAAATAATAATAAAAATAATATTAGTGTTCCTATTCCACAAAATAATAATAATAATGGAAGTAGTAGTATTCCTATTCCTCCTCCTATTTCTAATATGCCTAAAATAAATTTAAGTGATAATATAAATAATAATAATGATAATAATAATAATAATAATGAACCTTTTGATTTGACTAAGGAATTAGAAAAAAATAAAAATAAATTAAAAAAAGTTAATATTAAAGAATATAAATCTCCTGCTTTAAGAAAAGAAGGAGAAGAAATTCCTAATAATGATGATAATGGAGGAGATAGTATGAAAAATCAAATAATGAAAGCAATGATGAATAGAGGAACAAATAAAAATAATAATAATAAAAATGATAATAAAAATAATAATAATGATGATAAAAATAAAAATAATAATAATAATGATAATAAAAATAATAATAATGATGATGATAAAAATAATAATAATAATAATAAAAATGATAAAAATAATAATAATGATGATAAAAATAAAAATAATAATAATAATGATAATAATAAAAATAATAATGATAATAATAATAAAAATAATAATAAATTAAAAAGAGCAAATCCTATTAATGATAATAAATTAAAATCTTTGTTTGGGGATATTGATTCTAGTAAAAATAATAATAAAAATAATAATAATAATAATAGTAACAATACTAATAATAATAATAATAATAGTAACAATACTAATAATAATAATAATAATAGTAACAATACTATTAATAATAATAATAATAGCAATAATACTATTAATAATAATAATAGCATTCCAATTCCTCCTCCTATTTTAAATCCCGTTCCTGTTGTTTCAGCTCCAACTGGTGGAAATATTCCTGTTCCTCCTCCTTTAATTATAAATAATAATATAGCACCTTTAAATGATACTTCGAATAATGAAGTTAAAACATCTCCTCCTCAAAAAGAATTAAGTTTAGAAGAGCAATTAAAATTAGTGAGTTTAAAGAAAGTAAAAGTTGAAGAAAAATTTGGATTAGAATATAAAAAAAAAATGGAAGCTGAACAAAAAACTAATGAAAATAATAATAATAATGGTGGTGGAAATTTTATGGCTCAATTACGAAATGTGAAATTAAAAAAAGTAGGAAAATAAATAATAAAATATTAAATTATTTATAAAAATTAATATAAAAATTATAAATATTAGCAACAATAATTTATTTATATTTTTTTAAAAATAGATTAATAATAATAATAATTTTATTTAAAAAATAAAAATTTCAATTAATAATAAATATTTATAAATCTATTATTATAAATAAAAATAAAATTATTATTATTATTATAAAATACACTTCATTAAATGAGTTATCAAAAAAAATAAATTATTATTCATAATCTTCTTCTTCATCTTTTTCTATAATAACATAACTATTTCCTAAAATAGGAAAATCTATATTATATTTATTTCCTACTGTTTTTATTTCATATTGTTTTATATAATTTTCTTTTCCTCTTTTTAATTCATTGAATATTATGAATAATATTTTTGCTATTTCTTTGTCACTTTGATCTTTTAATTCAATATTAAAATAATCTGACATGAATGAATATAAACTATGAGAAATTTCTTCTATTATATAATTATCATTATTATTAATATTAGTATTAATATCATTATTATTATTCTCATAATTATTATTATAATCATTATTATCAAAATTATTATTATTTGAATTATTTAATATGGATAATATCTCATCATATAAAATATCTAAATATTCATTTATTTCTAAGACAGTTTGATCTTCATTAAAATAAGTTAATATTTGTGGATTATTATCTAGAGCTTGTCTAAATGCATTCCATTTTTTAAATATTGTTGTGCAACTTTTATGAAATTTTATCCGAATTTTTTTAATTATATTATTTGTTTGATGAGATTTATCCATTATTGATAACTCAATATAAAAAATAATATAAATAATTTTTATTAATTTTTAATTAAAAAAATAATTTCAAACTTTTTTTAATTAAATTAATTTCATATCTTTTTAAAATTATTTCAATTATATCTCATTATAAAATATAAAATATAAATTAAATAATAATTATATAACTTAAAAAAGTAAAATTTATTTATTATAAAAAAAAATAAATCAAATAAAAAAAAAATGAGCAACAATTTCAACTCAAACAAAAACATAAACAATCGTTCAATAAGAACAATGGATTTAAACAACAACAACAACAGTCGTATAAACAACATAAATTCTCGTCCAATTTCCGCTGCGGTTCGTCATCCTTACATTTCATCTCAACCTATTCAAACAATGCCTCCTATTATTAATACTATGCCGAACAACCCAAAACTTTTGAAATGCAAAGGAAATAACATCGAACATGAGAAATTATACGAATCTAATGTTCAACTTAAGATTAAATTAAATAAATTAAAACAAGAACTTTCTGAAGCGAAAAGTCAAATTGTAAAAAAAGATTTAGAAATTAGAAAAAAAGATAAAATTATTAAAGATTGTTCGAGAGAAAATGATTTAGAATCAGTTCATAAAGAAAACGTTGAAAAAGCAAAAGAAAGTACTTTATTATCTTTATGTAAAGAAAAATATTTTGAAATGAAGAAAAAATATGAAGAAAAATGTGATGAAAATGAGAAATTAAAATCGCATATAAAAATTACTAAAATTAATGAAATTGAAAAAAAAAATGAAATTATTCAAAATGAATTTATGAAATTAAAACAATTGTATTTAAATAGCAAAATAAAAAACGAAGAAAATTCAAAAAATTTATCTGAAATGGAAGAAATTAAAAATAAATTTCATGAACAACATTTAATAATTACAAATTATCAAAAAAATAACGAAGAACTTTCAAAAAGCAATTCTGAATTAAAAGAAAAAATCAATTTATTAAATGACAAAATAGAAAAAAACGAAAAAGTAAAAAAAAAATTGCAAAACGAAAAATATCAATTAAAACATTCAAACGATAAATATTTAAATGAAAAAAAACAAAAAGAATTTAACACTCGAATGCAAAGCGACAATGAACAAACTTTATTTAAATTAAAAAAAGATTTAGATGAATATAAAAAAATGTACAATCAAAAAAATCAAGAATGTCAAATGTTAAAAAAAGCAGCTTCGAATATAAATAAAAATAAAATAGATAAGAATATTTTACTACCAATGAATTTTCAAAAATATAATGATTTTGAACGACCTCAAAGCGGAAGTAGTAATGATAAAAATTCTACTTTTTTCAAAAATCTTTTACATGATAGTCAAATTAAAGTTAATATTTATGAAAAATTTATTAAATCTTTGGGACGTGATCCTAAAGAAATTTTAAAAAATGAAGGTTATAAAGGTGTGATTAATTCAAATTCACCTTCTTATAATGATAATGTTAATGTAAATAATAATACTAATGTTAATGGTAAAGAAGAATTGTATAAAACTTCAAAAACTAACAATACAAATTTAGGAATTAAAACATATAATAACATGGGAGATAAAATTATAAGCAATGGAAATGATAATAATAATTATACTAACAATATTAATAATAATAATTATACTAATAATAATAATTATACTAATAATATCAATAATAATAATACATATACTAATAATGATAATAATTATACAAATAATGTTAATTTTGAAAATAACAATGAAGATAATAAAAGAAACAGTGAAAATATTATTGAATATCAACCTGAAAATACAAATCAACAAAATCCAGATGATAATAACAAATACATATATGAATTTTTCCATATAATAATTAAAAATCTCGAAGCGAATGACATTACTCAAGAATTATTATCAGACAAAATAAACGGAATTTATAAATTATTTGAAACAAAAGACGAAGCATCAAAAGATGAATTCATTGAACCTTTTTATAATATGTTAAATGAATTAATGCAAGTTAAAAATGAATCAGATAAAACTGAATTAAAAAAATTTTTGGAAAATTTCATTGACATTTTAGAAGGTGACACAGGAAAATTTTTTGATTATTTATCGGAAATTTTTGGAAATATTAAAAATTATAAGAATTTAAATAGTAATAATTTAAAGAAAAATTTAATTAAAGCACTTCAGCCTTACAAAGAACAATTAATGATTACAATGAAAAAATATGATAAAGATAATTCTTATATTATTAATTTTGATATTCTTAGAAAAATTGTTAATGATTTACATATTGAAATTGATGATGATATTATGGAATTTTTAATTTATTCTATGAAAGTTAATGCGATTGATAAAAGTATTTTTGAATTGAATTATAAAGTAATTGAAGATATTTTAACAGAAGAAGTTAATTCAAATAGTTTTGAACAAATTTCTGAAGAACATAGTAAAACTAATATTAATAATAATAATGATAATAAAGATGAAAGTGATAATTTTATTGTTGAAAGTAATGAGAATAATTTTAATGAAGAAAATGCAAATAAAGTTATTAATAAAATTAAAAAAGATTTAATTAGTCAACAAAAAAAAAGTGATGATATTTTAATAAATAATACGTATGAAAATGATGATGGTATGAAAGTTATTACAAAAGAAAAATTAAATGATAATTTAAAATTATTTGATATTGAAATTAGTGAAAGTGATTTAAATGATTTGTATGGAAAATTCAAAGTTGAAAATGATAGTTCTAATGAAAATATTAATATTGAAAAAATTAAAGAAGCTTTAGAAAATGCAAATATTGCTGAAGATGAAGAATTAAATCAATATAATGATTTTGAATAAGAAATTATTTTATTATTTGATAATTTAAATTGAAATATTTTTTAAAATAATTATAAAATTTTATATTATTAATTTTTTTTTATTTATATTTTTTTTTTAATTATTATTTTTTATTTATTTTTTTATTAATTATTTATTTTAATTAATAATATTAAATGGGAATTTTGTCAAAAATCATTGAATAAAGAAAAAGAAAAAAAATAATTAGATTTTGAAGGTGATATTAAAATTTCATCAAATAATTTAATAAAAGAAATAAATGAATCAAAGAAAAAATTTGAATCAAATTTATTTCAATATTGTGATATATTAAATGAAGATGAATTTAATAAAATAATATTAAATAAAAATCCTAAAACCCAAAGTAT
>JAEEGK010007564.1_pt1 | contig 25887 bp, 13 predicted proteins | sample 8958771 | NCBI WGS metagenome assembly JAEEGK01 (sample SAMN16246547, study PRJNA631951) | gut metagenome | biome: gut microbiome; feature: rumen; material: SC-attached | host: Bos | place: Iran: Karaj | collected 2018-10
AATAAATGCCTGGTGGCCATAGTGGAGAGGAAATACCCGTTCCCATTCCGAACACGGAAGTCAAGCTCTCTAACGCCGATGATACTGCTCTTCAGCGGGAAAGTAGGTAGCTGCCAGGCTTTTTTTTATTTAAATGCCCGTAGGGCAGTTAAATAAAAAAATATCTGACCGCTTATACTTTTACGCTTCATACTGTAAAGTATTGCTTATTGAATAAGTGCGGGGTAGTAGGAAGTGAGCGACGGCTGAAAGCCGGCAAAACTCACGAGGTGAGTTTTGAGCGAGCTTCCGAGCGGCTGTGCCGCGAAGGCGGAAGCGCCAGGCTTTTTTCTTATTTATAGGCAGCTATACCTTTTGCATTTTACGGCCGTACAAACATATTTTCACGGCCGTACCAGAGTTAATTTTCGGCCGTACAAAAGTTATTTTCCGACCGTACAAAAGTTATTTTCCGACCGTACAAAAGTTAATTTCCGACCGTACAAAAGTTAATTTACGGCCGTACAAAAGTTATTTTCCGACCGTACAAAAGTTAATTTACGACCGTACAAAAGTTAATTTACGACCGTACAAAAGTTAATTTACGACCGTACAAATTTATTTTTACGGCCGTAGAATTTTTGGAAATAGGAAAATGGAAACAAACAGGGAGTTTATACTGCCTGCGAGCATAAAAAAAGCAACATCCTTAGGAAACCCCTGTACCTGCGAAAGGCAGAGAGGTAGTGAACCAAGAATGGTTGTAACAGATGATGAAATAATACTTTTTATTGTCGTTTCTATTCCCTGGGTATTACTTATACCTACCGATTGTGCCATGTAAATTGCATTATTTACGGTAACTCCGCCTGCAATCGCAATTCCTATTATGTCACCTGTATGAAGCGGAAGCCCCAAAAAAAACTTTATTGCAAGCGGTAGTGAAACAGAAGCTGGAATTATAGAAATAATCAGTAGTGTTTTAATAATGTTTTCTGTAAGGGATGTAAGAAATATAAAAATCAGTACAACTGCAAAAATACATAGAAACATAAGATAAGAATAATTTGTTTTTAAAAGTGAAACTTCCTTTGAAAAACGAAAATAATATCCTTTAGGTAAATCAATTGAGTTTAATATCTGCTTTATGTTTTTAACTGCTTTTGTAGAACTTTTTTCTGTTCGTTGTACTGTAAAAAAAGCACAGCGCTGTCCGTTAAGCCTGTAAATTTTACCGTCAGATTCCTGTTTTGCAATGTTTCCCAGGCTTTCAAGTTTTACGCCGCCGTTTGCTGTAGGTACATGGAGATTACGGAATGTCTGTAAATCTGCATTATCAAGCTCTGCACCAGATACTTTTATGTCGTATTCAGTGCTGTTTCTGAGCCATTTATCTATTACAGGCTGAAACATAGACCAATGAAGAATTTCTGCAATGTTTTGTGTCTGCAATCCGTTTTTTGCCATAAGAATTCTGTCAGGATAAAAAACGAATTGCTTTGGGTTTTCCTTAAAATTAAGAACTGCCTGAATGGTTCTTGAATCCTGGTTTATAAGTGAAACAGTTTCTTTTGCAATTGTACGGCAAACAGAGTTCTGATCACCAGAAACAGAAAGCTCGAACGACTGTGAATGGGTTTTGCCTTTTTGCTGATTATTCTGAATAAAAATAAATCCATCCTGTACCAGATGAGAAAGTTCATTTATTTGATTTGAAAGTTTCTGCACATCAGTCTTTTTGGGTGAAAAACCTACTTCAAGTTCAGCGTTTCCAAGGTGTGTTTCAGAGCGTATAAAATTAACTCCTGTAAAGGTTTGAATTTCTTTTGCAAGAGTTATAATCTGCCTGTCGATTACAGAAGGACTTTTTTCACTCTGGTATTCAACTGTTACAAAAAGGATTTTGTCCTGCTGTATGTTTGAAATGTTTTTGCCTGAAAGAAACATAAATGGCAGCGGACAAATTACAAGGACAATATATAAAATAACAGGCAGTTTTGATGAGCGGAATTTATCCTGAAAATTTTCTTGAATATAAATAATTAAGCTGTTTATATTGTCCTGAATTTTTTGCAGGAAACTTATGCGATACATATTTTTTTTATATGCGTAGCAGGGGAAAAATACGACTGCAATTATAAATGAATTGCAAAGCATTAAGCCTGTAGCAATTATGATAGAGCGGATACCTGGAATTATGTATCCGGCATTGAATAACGGTAACAGGGCCAATAATGACGTGACTGTAGAAAAAAGAATTGCAGGGATTACTAAATAAACCTGTTGTAAGAATTGGCTTTTGCCTTTACATAGTTTGGATTCTGCTTTTTCTGCAATTATAAGCATAGGGTCAGAAACGAGTCCTATTGAAATTGAAAGTCCTGCTATGCAGTCGGGATTGATATTTAGTTTTAAGGCTGAAAGCTGGCAGACTGTCCATAAGGCACTTAGCGGGATTGAAAATAAAATGAAAAAGACTGAATGCATTGAAGAATAGAAAAACGGAATTATAAGTATTACGCAGATAAAACTTTGCAAAAGGGCAGAAGCCACCTGTTTTAAAAGAGCAGTCTGATCTTTTCCGGCATCGGTAAGTATTTTATAGCTTTCTTTAGAAAGTTCAGAATCTGATAGAATCTTACGACATTCAGAAACTGTTTTTATTATATTTGCGTCAGAAGATGCTTTTACCTGTACGGCAACTGCTTCTTCTCCGTTTATGCGTACAATTTCTTTTTGTTTGTTGTCGCAAAATTCAAATTCTGCTAAATCTCCTGCTGTAACATAACCGGAATTAAGTTTTACGGGAAGTTTTTCAAGCTGTTCGATTGTCTGTATTTTTGTATCAAACTGAACCGTCATGTCATTTGAGCCGTGTAAAGTGCTCCCTGCGTATATGACGTTTGCGTCCTGTACAATCTGGGCAAATACCTGCGGATTAAGATTCTTTTCTACAAGGTTTGGAACATCAAATTTTATCTGTATTTCTTTAAGCGCGCCGCCTGAAACAATTACTTCTGCAACGCCAGAAACTCCTTCAAGTTTTTTCTTTATTGTGTTTTCTATATATTGGCGAAGGTTTGTTAAGTCCTTTGCAGAAGAAACTGTAAAACAGAATACAGCTTTTGATGTAGATTCAGAAGAAAGAATTCTTGGTTTTTGGACGGCAGAGGGTAGCTGCCTGTATAAGGTGTCTACATAATTTCTTAGGGTAAGGTATATTTTTTTAGAACTTATTGATTTTGAAAACCATGCTGTAAGACTTATTTTTCCCTGTTCGGTAACGGTACGCATTTCGCATAGTCCTGAAATTTCATTTATTTTTTCTTCCAGAGGTATAGTTATTATTTTTTCCAGCTGGGACGAGTCCATGCCAAAATACTGAAATTCAATAGTGAAAATATGATATGTAGTGTTTATGTCCTGACCAAAGTTTACTTTTCTGCCTGAAAAGAGTAAAACAAGCGTAATGGCAGAGAGTATAAAAAACGGTGTTTTTGTCTTATTATACCAGTCGTTCATTTTATTTCTCCGCAAGAAACTTTTCTGTGTTCAAGCAGGATTGGTTTTAGTAAAACAGGAATCAGAAAAACTGTTACAGCAAGTGAAAATAGCATACCGCCAATTATTGTTACTGCAACTGATGACTGGCTGCTTGTGTTTTTAAAATCAAATGCAAACGGAATAAGGGAGCATATTGTTGTTCCATTTGTTAAAAGTAAAGCTTTTAGCCGTGAAGTACAGGAAGTGACGATATCAGAAATGCCGTATCTGGCGGAATCTTTGGATATGTCAGATGTACATTTTTCGTAAAGGATAATTGAGTTGTTTACGACTGTTCCGAACAGGACAACCATAGCAATTACTGTGTTTATATCAAGATTTTTTGCAAAAAATGTAAGAAAGATTAATGCTCCTGAAAGTGCAGGCGGCAGGGCAAGCAGCATTAGAACAGGGATTGTAAAAGATTCAAACTGTGCCCCCAGTACAAGATACAACAGTATGAATACAACGCATAAAAGTAATGTACTGTCGCCCCATAATTCTTTTACCTGCAATTTTTGAAGATCACCAAGTTTTTTTTCTATAAAGGCAGGAACCTGCAATATATTTTTAGTGTTATCTTCATTTGTAACCTGAATAATTTTTGCATATTTTCTGTTGTTTCTATACAAAACCTTTTCTTTATTTTGAATGGAAAATCTTCCTAAGATATGCATGGGAACGGCTGTCTGTTCAAGTTTAACATTAAGGTTTTCAAGGTCTGTTATGTTTTTTATCTGCCCTTCCTTAAATTTAACGGTAATTGGAATGGCTCTGCCGTTTTCGTAATAACTGCATGATTCAATGCCTTCTATTGCGCTTCGGATAATGGAAGCCGTGTATGCAGCAGTAATTGAAAAACGCGAAGAACTTATTCTGTCTGGTGTAAAGACAAATTCTTTAGATGATTCGTCGGGAATAATCCTGTAGTCTGTGCCTGAAATATTGGTCTCTGATGCACTCTCCTTAGCGAATGTAATATCAAGTTCTTTCCGATCCGGTACAGAATACAGAAAGTTTTTTCCTCCGACCGTAAGTATTTCAGAAAGCAGGTCATTTGATTCTGTAACGCATGCCTGAATATTATTTGCGTCAAAATAATTTTCTATTAGTTTGGCTGCTTTAGTGCTGTTTTTTGTGTTCAGCTTTATTAAGATATTAAGACCTTCTTTTACTGTTTCAGGCCTTGAAAGGCTTAAATAATCATCTTCTTCTATTCCGCCTGTTATGCTTATGCTTTTTATTAGGAATGAATCTTTGTTTATTTCGCTCAAACTTTTAAAAAGAGATACAGCTTCATTTTTTAATGAAGGCATGGAAGTATAACTTGGAAAAATAATTTCTGCTTCTATTGAATCAGAAGAAAGCTTTGGAAGAAGCGAGAATTTTCTGGTTTTTAATGCAAGTGCTCCCGTTATAAGGATAAGCATGCTTGAAAAGAGCAGAATATTTTTTTTCTTAAAGAAGAATGAAAGTGCTTTCTGATATTTTGTTTGTGCAGTTATAAAGAAAGCAGAATTCTTTGTAACAGGAATGTTTTTTCTGGATAAAAGTATATATAGGGCAGGAATAAGCGTAAAGGATAAAAGCCACGATGAAATTATTGACGCAGTGATAGCTATGGCCATAGATGTAAACAGTTCTTTTGAAAGCCCATGCATAAAAAATACCGGAAGAAAGACAAGAACTGTTGTAAGGCAGGAGCCTGTATTAGAACTGCTAATTTCGTTTATGGCTGTAATTACCAGATTTTCTTTTTCTTTCTGTTTTTCGATATTTTTGCCTTGAATGTTTTCCAGGGCAACTGCGCTGCAATCAATTACCATACCGATCCCGATTGCAATGCCTGAAAGCGACATTATATTTAAATTGCTGCCGGTGATTTTAAGTACTATTATGGAAAATATAGAGCATAACGGAATGATTAGAGAAATCATAAGCGAAAGCCTTAAGGAGTTTAGAAAAAGATAGACTGTAAGCATTGCAACGGCAAAACTTAATATTGCAGAAACACAAATCTGCTTAAGGGATGAAATAAGATATTCGCTCTGATCTTCAATTATTTTAAACGACAAGTACGAGCCAAAGTTTTCATTTAATTCTTTAAGTTCAGTTCTTACAGTTTTAGAAACTTTTATAGGACTTGCATCATTTCTTTTTTGGATTCCAAGCAGAATGCATTCTTTTCCGTCAAGCATAAAAAAAGAATCCTGTTTTTTATGAGAGCGTCTTACTTTTGCAATAGAAGAAATATTTAATATTCCTCCGTTGTTGTATTGCAGCGGAGTCTGTAGAATTTCTTTTATATCTCTATAAAGACCGTTTGTTTTTACAAGAAATTCATTTCCGCCTTCTTTGATATTTCCGGCAGGATATTCAAAATTTGAACCGGCAATTATTTCTGAAACTTCCTGTAAGGTTAAATTTCTGGCACTAAGTTCATCTTTGTTAACTAAAACTTCAATTTGTTCTTCCTGTCCGCCTGTAAGTTTTACGGAACTAACTCCTTCCAGCCGCTGAAGAATCGGCTTTATTTCTGTGCGGCAAATATTTTCCGCATTGGATAAATCATTATCCAGTGGAATCACTGCAATTTTTATGGTGTCTTTTTTTATGCTGCCTTCAAAAACTTCGCTTTTTTCTGCACCGGAAGGCATTGAAGGATATAGGGAATCTATTATTTCCCTACACTGAACAAGAGCCATGTCTATATCTGTTCCCCATTTTAGTTCTATTGTAATGAGTGAAATAGAATCACGGGAAACACTTTCTATGTTTTTTAAGCCCTTAAGGGATGCAAATGCTTCTTCTGCCGGAATTGTAATCATTTGTTCAATTTCTTCTGGGGCTATACCTTTATATTTTGTTGCAACAATAAGTTTACGTGTGGCTAAGGGGGGAAGATAATCTGTATTTATGGAAAAACAGCAGATTATGCCGCACAAAAGCATGGCAATTGTGAGCATTATAACTGAGACCGGGTGCTTTACAGACAATGTAATCAGTTTTTTCATTTGTTCAAAACCAGTTTTATGTTTTCCTTTAGAGAATTTCCAAGGCAATCTTTTATAGAAGAATCCATATTAAGTGTTACAAAACCTGAATGGTCTTTGTTTGTAACTTCCATGTTGAATTTTATGATTTGAATTTTTCCGGCGGTTTGCGAAGAAATATCCGCTGAAGAAAGAAGAGTTGAAAGCAGTTCGGATGAATAATCTGATTCTGATACAAGTGATGCATTTTTCAGTTCAATAGAACAGCAGCCGTTAGATGACGAAACAGAAAATCCTTCAAGTACGGAATAAAAATCAAGGGAATTTGCATTTTCTGATGAGCGGAAGACTAAATATAATGTTGATGCAACTTCTGCATTTTTACCGTAGAAAACACTATCCAGCGGCAAATCTGTATAGCTGGAATCTTCTTTGAATATTGTAAAATCTGAAGCGGAAACATTGGTACTTTGCTGTGCAGATTGTGAGTCGGATGTCTGGAAAAAAACTGCTTCAAACGAAAGCGGACGATTGTTTTCATTGTTAAATTTCAAATCAAAAATATAGTCTCGTTCAGTTTTGTTTTCAGAAAAATCTGCAATTCCTTTTTTTATTTTTAGCCTGTAGGAATTATTCCATTCTGGATTTGCCGGTTTTAAGATGATTTTCTGCCACGTTTCTTTATCTTCTTCTATAGAATAAGAAAGTGGTGGAATTATGCTTATATATCCTGCAATTGAATCAAGCTGTGTTTGTTTTGAAAAAGATATTTCTAACTGTGCATCTAAAGGAATGTTTTCGTTTATTGAATCTTCTGTAAGGTTACAGCGATTGTTTTGAGTGTTTGAAGCTACAGACAGAATATTTTCTGTATAGTCCATGTTATGGTAGAAAACCGTGTTGTTTGCCTTAGCAATCGGGTTTCTGTTCTTATCCAGAAGATTTGTAGAAATGCTAATTGTGTAACGAGTTGATTTTTTAAGGCTTTCTTTCGGAATGATATGAGCCGTTGTATCGCCGTCAGAAAATGTACAAAAATACTGAAAATCAGGAGAAATGGTGAATGCTTTTAAAAATGTTTCTGTATCTATTGGCTTTGAAAATGTAAAAAATAATTCTGCAGGCTGCGCAGTAAGTTCTTCTTTGTTTTCAGGAAACTGGGCGATTAGCGAAGGACTTTCGCCGTCGGCCCTTGTTGTAAAAAAATACGGAAAATCATGCATTAAAGACCGTCCGTCGGTATCTTCTACCTGTGTTGAAAGAACAAGTTTATAGTCGTAGTTGTTTCTGATTCCGTATTCCGGGTAAAAATAAACTGTTGAACCGGAAAATTCAAAGATGCCTTTTACAGCTGCATTGTCTTCTGTAAAACTAAATCCTTTTTGAAAGGCCGACGGCTCAGGAGAGTTTGAAAGACTTATTGAAAGTTTTTCTGAGTCATAGGAAACAGAATTTACTTCTAGTTCAGGTAAAAGCGCATCGGCACATGAAAAAAACAGCGAAAAGACAAGGAGCTCTGAAATAAATAGAATTAAACAGTTGGTTTTAAAATAACGCATACATCGTTCTCCATATATTCGCCGCGGCTGTTTGTGATTCCGCCTTTATTACCGTTTATTTGAAGTTTGTAAAAACTTTGAACATTTTGACTTTCAACCGTAAAATTTTCCCATGTTATAAATACTGCTGTTCCGTTTGAATTCCATCGGATTTGAGTTTGTACCGGACTTTCTGAAGAAAGCGGAAAAACCAGTGAAAGACTTATATTAGAAACGGCTTCCTGCCTTTTTTTCACCTCAATGCTTGTAGAAAAAAATATACCCGTGCAGACTTCGTATTTATCCATGCTGTTTTTAGAAATTGAAAACGATACATTTGAATTATCTGTACCCGGAGATGTACTAATGTTTATAGGTAATCCATCAAGCGTTATCTGTTGAATTTCTATGTAGTTTCCTCTAGGCGTAAAAAAGAAAGATTTTTCTTCAAATAAATTTATATCGTGTGAATCACAGATTGAATTTTCAAGAGTTATCATGTATTTCTGTTTTATCTGGTATTCTTCTGTAGGAAAATATGCAAACAAGGTCCCTTCGCTGTTCATCTGCTTCATGTATCCGGAAAGTGAAGGTGTAATTGAAAATCCTCTGTCAACTGAATCAAAATTCATCGGCTTGGAAAAAATAAGTCCTATCGGATCTTTTTCTCCAACGTTTCCGTCAAGTTCCAGAGTTTCAAAAAACTCGTATTCAGAAGAACCTGTCTGGCGCAGATTTTCAGGTATTTGTCTTACAGGGCAAATATATGTAAGTTCCGGGAGTGATGTATCGTTAAAAGGCTCAAAAGTACCTTCTTCCAGAAGATTTATAATGTAGCTGTCTTCGGCTTTTATTTCTTTAAACGACCATTTGTAAAGGTTATTGTATTTCCACCCGTTTAACGGTGTTACCGTTATAGTTTTTCCGTCAGCTGAAAAACTAATTCTTTTTTCTTCGGAAGGCGTTAAGCTGAAATTTTCTATAAATGAATATTGTTCAATTGCTTTATTGAATACAAATATAAGCGGAGAATCTGTTTCCTGTGGAATAAGGATAGAATTATTCCTTTCGAATTGCAGGTTTTCGCTTTGCATTCCATATAAAAAAGTTCTTATTATACAGACTGAAACTTTGCTTGTGTTTATTGTAACTGTTCCGTTGCAGGAAAGTGTGTAGGTGCTGCCTTTCTGCCAGCCGCCTGACGGTTTTACTGAAAGGGTAGAACCATTCCATTTATAATCTAAGTCAACAGATTTTGAATTTTCTTTCAGGCTGATACTTTCCTGAGCCTGATTTTTATCCGGCATTGATGAAAAATAAAAATCGATTTCCTGACCGCTGAATTGTGTTGCCTGAGCGGACAGTGAACATTCTACGTTTTCGTCAGTAAAATTTACGATTTTGCAGCTTAATGAAAATGTTATTACAAGGGCGGTAAGTAAAAAGGTGGATAGGGATTGTCGGGACACGCCCGACAATGACAGTTGTTTTGCGCCCTGCGATGACAAGTCTGTCATACCCGATAATGACTTTCCCTTGTCATTTCCGTGATTAACACTGGATTTTTTACTCAGTTGTAACATGTTCACCTTCTTTTAAAAACGGAGAAGGCTTATCAATTACAATCGTACCTTCTTTTAATCCGTTACTAATCCATGCTTTTCCGTCTTCTATGAAATCAACTTTTACATCGAGAATGACAGCAAGATTATTTTTTACTGAATAAACTGAAAAAGAATTATCTTTACCCTGAATTACTGCTGTTTCCGGTAAAACTACAAAATAATCCGGACTTTGCTTTATTACCGTGCTTTTTACAAAAATACCGGGTTTTATTTCATTTGACGGGTTTTGAATCAGTGCTTTTACAGAAAAATTTCCGCTTTGAGGATCTGCATACGGAGAAATTTCAGATATTTCAGTAGTAAATTCTTTATTCAACGATGGCAGGGAAATAAGAACCTTGGTTCCGGTATTATATTTTTCTATGTCCTTTTCCTGAATTGAAAAAACTGCATAAACAGAAGATGTGTTTAATACTGTAAAAATTGCTGTATTTGCGGCAACATATTCACCTTCTTCAAAATTCTTTGTACCGATTATTCCGTTTACGCCTGCTTTTACCGTAAGTTCTTCTATCATGCGGTTAACGGATTGCAGATTTTTTTCCGCATTTGATACACTTGCCTTTGCAGACATTACCTGTGCCGCAGCCGATTTTGTGTTTATTTTTACAAGAATTTTCTGCTGCTCTGTCTTATCTTCTGGAATTTCAAAACCTTCGTTTATTATGTCCTGATCCTGCAAGCCCAGCTTTGAAATTTCAAGTTCTTTCTGTGCAATTTCAATCTGCGTTTTCTGGGCCTGCAATGAAAGTTCTTCACTTTTTATGGCAAGATCCGTTACTCCTCCAAGTTCATGCAGCTGTTTGTTATTTTCATGATTTACCTGAGCGTTTTCGTATTCAATCTGCTGCTGCTTTATAGAAAGCGTCTGTTTTTCAATAGAAAGAATCCTGCTTTCTATTGCACGTTCCTGTTCCCGTAAATCAGATTCGGCAACTGCCAGAGACGCCTTTGCAGAATCAAGGGCGTTTTCGCACTGTTCTTTTTGGGTTTCCAGCTGAATGTTTCTGAGCAAAGCAAGACGCTGACCGTTTCTTACAAAATCTCCTTCTTTTACATAAATCTGTTTTACAGAACCTTCTACAAGAGAAGAAATATCGTGTTTAGACTTGTAGGATACAGTTCCGAAACTTGTAAGCTGGGTTTCTTTTGCCATTTTTTCAGCTTTTACAGTAATTACCCTGCGGAAATCATTCTGAGTTTGTGAATTTTTAGAAGATTTTGTTCTGCATGAGCATAGAATTGAACAAAAAATCAGCATAATGGTAAAAAAGCAGCATATAGGGATTATTTTTAAACATTTATTTACACACATTTACAAGCTCCTCAAAAGGCAGGTTGCACAGAATTGAAATACTTCTTTCTGATGCAACGGCACTTACTATAGTTTTTAAAAGTGAAGTTTTTGTATCCGCAAATTCTATGAGCTGATCCAGATAATCAACAGGTTTTATAGTTCCCTGATCCATCTGGAGTTTAGAAAAACCCAGCCGCATTTCCTGCAAAGTCTTAGTCTGGTTTAAAATTTCTATGGAACGCAGATAGTCATCATGCGTTATAATCTGTTCATATAAGGTTGAATAAAGCTGTTTTTCACTGTTTTCTCTTTGAATCTGCTGCTGCACAATTGAAAGTTCTGTATTTTTTTTATTTATAAAATGCGTAATGTCATTTGGCGCAGTAGTATCTGCTGAATTGGTAACGCCTGTAAGTTTTTTCTTAGAATAAGAATAGTTATTTGAAACAGAAAGCGGTGCAAACGGAATGTTTTCAAACGAAAAAGTAAGCTGAACTGAATATGCCGGCTGCGAAAGAGGGTAATCTTCACCAGAAAAACTAAGGGACGGTCGAAGCGAAAACACTGGAAAATACCAGGAATCAGAATATTGTTTCTGCTTTCGCGCATACATCAAGGTAATGTCCTGTTTTTGCAGGGAAATATTATTGTTACGGATTATGTTCCACAAAGATTCTGTGTATGGCTCAAGCGTCTGCTGAATTGCAGACGGGGTTAAAGAATCATTTATAATAAGCTGAGCTTTTTCTTCAACTCCTGCGGAAAGTTTTAAAATTCGCTCCTGAATTTTGCATGTTCGCTCTGCTGTGTCTTTTTGATTTTGAATCTGCAAAACAGATGTAAGAAATTTTAGATAGTCAGTTTCTATAATCATGCCCAGTTCAAACTTTTTTTGAATTACGGACTGTTCTGTAAGAGTTTTTTCTAAAAGCTCCGTTTGAATTTCAAGCTGTTTTTTGGCAATAAGAAAATTGTAATAATCCGTAATTATTTCAGATTCAAATTCCTTAGTGCTCTGCTGATTTTCTTTAAAAGCATACAAAGCCTGAATATTTGAAAGTTCATAGTTCATTTTGCGCGAAACATCAAAAACTTTCTGGTTCAGGCTGAACTGTAATTTTTTTGTTCTTGAATCCGGCGCATTGAAAGAAATTGAATCTGATTCTGAAAAAGAAATGCTTAGCGACGGAATGTATTCCTGAATGTTTACCTTTGCCTTGCGCAGGTTATTAAGAATAAGTTCTTTTTCTATAGTTTTTTCCCTTGCGTTTTGCCTTGCAAATGTTACGGCTTCTTCCGGTGAGTTAAATGTAACCTGCGCACATGCTGTGGCGGCAGAAAAAACTGTCAGAAATAATATTCGCCACGTCATTTCTTTTTTGAATTTCCTGCTGTTTTCTGTTTAAAATATTGATTCAGCGCATCGTTTAAAAATTTCTGCTGAACGGCGGCAGATAAAACAGTCTGCTTTCCGCTTGAATATTCGTTTATCTGGCAGACGTTGCGTTCTGTTTCTTCCTGTAAAAATGCAAATGAAAAGAAAATCGAGTTTACCATTGAAGTCCCTTGCAGATAAGAGCGCTGGGTAACGCTTATTTCAAGTTTTATTATTTCTTCTGAATCTTTATTAAACGGACTTGAATCCAGATAATTTTTTGCAAGAAGTTCAATCTGTCTTGCAACCTGTCTGTCAGGAACCTGGTCAATTACAACCTGTACGTCAGAAAGTTCTACAATTCCAGACTTTACGGCCTGTTCATCGCAGAAGGCGATGCTTTTTCCGCTTGCGCAGGAACAAAGAAGCAGAACTGTGGCTGCCAGAAAAATAAATGAAACAGATTTTTTTTTCATAAAATATCATCTCCATTTTTTACATGACGGATTGCGTTTTCTAAGTTTTCAGGATGAATGGAAAGTGCTTTAGCCTTTTCAAGGTAATCTAATGCACGTTCCCTAAGACCAAGTGTTATCCAGATTGACGCCAAATCTATAAAAACCCTGCTGCTTTCATTCAAGGTCTGTTCAGCCTGCTTTTCCATTGAAATCCTAAGGTTAAAATTTTCCTGTTTTTCTGCAAGAAGCGCATAAAGATAAAAAATGCGCCAGTCAGTTGAATTAAATTCGGTTTCACGATCCAGCAGGACTTTGGCTTCTTCAAATTTGCGGTTTTGAAGAAGAATCCTTATTTTCCATATACGCGCTTCCGTAAAATCAGGCACTTTTTTACAAAGAGTTGAAATTGTTTTTTCAGCATCTTCATTCTTATCCGTAAAATAAAAAATCTTGGTTTTTAAAAGACTTGCCTGATAAAGTTTTTTGTTGCAGTGCAATGCCTGTTCTGTAAAATCCAGTGCTTTGGAAAAATTCTTTTCTGAATATGAGCTCACTGCCATCAGATAAAGTTTTTGAGCATTTTCTTTTCTGTTTATCCGTCCGTCCAGATTAGTTTTTGTGCACGACATACAAAAAAAGATGAAAAACACTGTACCGAGGACACCACAGATAGCAAACCCGATTGCAATAAAAAACTTGTGTAAAAACAAATTTCCTGCCGGAAGATTTAATAACCGAATCCTTTTCATAGCTTTACTCTTTTATTGCGTCAGACTTTGAATTTTCTGCAATTAGCTGTGATTTTTTTTGCAGATATTTGTAGACGGAAAAGTCAGATTGTATTTGAGGAAAGTCCGTACCGTTCAAAATGGCTTTTATGCACTGGCATCCGTTTAATATTTCCTGCGTGTATGGTTTTCCGTTTGATTCTGTTTCAAGTTTTTCTATATTTTTAAGAAAAGCATTGTCTGCGGAAGTTTTATCTTTTTCATCCTGAATTAAACTTGAGTGATATTCATAATCAAGATAGGCCAGTAATACAGATTCAAAATACCTGCTGTTTTTTTCGTAGACTGCTGATGCAAACTGCCCGAGACCAGGAAAGTAGGGAAAGTTCTGCATGTAATAATCAAGTATGGTCTGGCATTTTTCTGTATCTCCCAGTTCTGCAAGAAACACCATGTAAACCCGAGCGTCATCTGAAGTCATATATTGACTGACTTTGTTAAATGAATAATCAAATAAATCAAGGATTTCCTTTATTTTATCTTTATCCTGTGAATTTTCAGCGGAGTTTTCAATACTTGTGTTCAACTGTGCAAGAAGAATCCTCGCCATTAAAAATCCATAGCGTTCTCCAAACGGCTTTATTTTGTAAGCGTTTTCTGCATAGGTTTTTGCAAGGTCAAGGTTGCCTTCATAAAAATTAGCGGAAGCAAGCTGACCAAGCTGGCGGCAGTCGTATTCTGCTTTTGCCTGCGCTTTGGCATTATTACAGGAAGAAAAACTGATTAAAATTGCCATAACAGAGAAAAATCCAATTAGTTTTTTTAACTGATAAAAATTTTTCAAAAAAATTGATTTTTTTGCTTCCATTTTTTTCAAACCTCGGTTATTATTCAAAATAAAGTAAAGGTCGTTTATTTTATTTTTTATTGACGGTATAGTCCAAAAATATACCAGTTATAAATTAAAAGCAACCTTTTTTTAGAAAAATCTCTAAAAACATGGTTAATAATTGGCCTTAATATGTATTTTATGCACTTTTTTTAAGGAAATTTTAAAAAAAATTATTTTTTTTTCGTTTTTTTTCAAAAAGATTGCATGTTTTTTCGACTCGAGACCAATAGTAATGTTCGATGACAAATTATAAAAACGAGGTGTAAGATGAAAGAGTTATTAAACAAGTTAGTTTCAATTGTTTTACTTGCCGTTTATGCCGGAAGCTTTGTATGTGCATCAGAAATTCCTTCTGCGATGCAGAAAAGCCAGATTCGCCTTGAACATTATCTTGACCGTGCCTCCCTGGAGCGCAGCGAAGAAAACTGGATAGAAACGGCAGAACGCGGACTTAACGAAGCTCTTTTGCTTTGGGAAAGTGAAAATCTTACTCTAAAAGAAAACGAATCAGGCTGGCAAGAAGGCCGCGAAAACGCCGAGAACATATTTAAACAGAGTATCAGTGCCGCCTATGAAAAATGGCTTTCAGATAAGCTTACAGAAGAAATTCAGGGCAGGGCAACTGCAGAACTTAAAAAACGCATAAGTCAGGCTGCAAAAGAACGCATTGCAAACGGCTTAGATCCTGAAAGTGCGGCCGCAGAAGAAGCTGAATGGAATGAAAAGACAAATCAGATAATCGAAGAATATCTTGCAGAACTTGAATCAGAAAATTCTTACACATCTTCGATATTCAGTCAGGAATTTTCAGAAAGCCTTAAAAATGATGCACTTCTTATAGCAGAAAAAGAAGGCCGCATGATGCTTCTTGAAATATTATATGACCAGAAATCAAGCAAAAGCCTTACTGAACAGGATGCAGCAAAGGCAATTGCACAGGAAATAGCAGAAGAAACAGGAACTAAAACAAGACAGGAAATGGACCGTCTTTTTGAAAGTCTTGAAGTTCAGGTTGAAAAAAGCGGAAAAGAAGGAGAAATTGCCGTAACAGATGACTGGGTTGTAAAATTTAAGGAAGAATTCAACAAAGGTCTTTCTTTATGGGAAACGGCAGAAACTGAATTTCTTGCAAAACGCAGTGAATGGGAAAAGAATGCAAATAAAACCTATTTGGACGGAGAGACAGAATGGCAGTCTGCACGCGAAATTCTTTTGCAGAAACGTACTGAATGGGAAAAATCCATAGAACAGAAGCTTAAAACAGCACAGGAAAAGTTTAAAAGCGAAACAGAAGACTATTCAAGGCAGATAAACGAAGCTCTTACAGAATATGCAGCAGTTCTTGAAGAAAGTTCATCAAGAAAACAGTATCTGGCACAGACAGAAAGCGAAGTATATAACCGTGCAAGAAGCCTTGCCGTAAGCGCAAAAGAAGGCGTTGAAAACTGGGGTGTGTTGTGGAGCGAACGTTACCGGGGACTGTACAGTTACTGGAAAACAGCCGTGCCGGATGAATTAAATGCGATTCTTGCCGCAAATAAAAATGCCGGTGCAAAAGTCTTTAATGTAAAAAACGTAAATGATGATACCATAGCAAAAATTTCCGGGCAACTGGAAGATTTTAAACGAAAACACATTTCAACAACAATAAATCTTTTTAACAGTAAATATTCAGAAGTAAAAAGAATTGAGCAAGAAAAACTAAATTACTTAAATAAACAGATAAAAAACTATGTAAAGGCAAAATTACCAAATGGAAATGGATATTATGCATATAAAACAACTGATGAACGGCTCAGTGTAAATTCCTCTATAGCTGATATAAAAAGATTATCAAATGCAATAAAAAATGATTCAACAAGTAGTTTCTGGAATTATTGGTCTTCCGGTGATGATAGCGGCGAAGAGTTTGATGATTCTGGATATAGATGGTTCTGTAATAAAGTAGACGAAGCTTGTTCAATATTAATAACCTATAAGGGATATCACGAACAACTTGATGAATTTCAAAATATAGATAAGGAAATAAACGAATATTTTGATCAGAATGACTATAAATCAATACAGGAATATACAGAAAGACTTTATTCAACAAACCTGATTACAAATGCTGTAATAATTTATGACCACGACTTAAACAGCTGTGCAGAATTAGTCAACTGGCTTACAACCGCCAAAAACAGTTTTGAACAGGCAAAACAGGCACAGCAAATCCTATACGAATTAAGCATATCAGACGGCGAGTTCTTAAGCGAACTTGAACGGGAAGTAATAAAAGCACGGGCAGAACTTGAATCAGCCCGTGAAGAAAAACTGATTGCAGACGCATTAAACGAATATGCAAGTACAACAGACTGGACGCGCGAATCAAGCGAGATAACCGCGCAGAACCTGACAGATGCGAAGGCAACCTATGACAGGGCCTTTGAAGAATACGAGCGGACAGCTGCAGGTCTTGACGAATACGGAAACAACATAGAAAAAGCGCAGAGAGACATGGATAAAGCCCTTGCAGAACTTGCTGAAGCTCAGGAAGAAATGGAGAAGGCTCGTACAGCCTATGATGCTGCAATGGCAAGTTTTATAGGCGTAAGCTGCCAGACTGTAAGCCTTCAGCTTGTATATCTTATAAACTGCTGGAAAGAAGCCAAAGAAACGATATCTGAAAAAGAAGCGGAATATTACAGGAACATAAATAAAGATAAGCTTGAAAAAGAGAACAAAGATTTTGAAAACACCCTGAAAGATTACAACACCGCTCTTGAAGCAAAAATCATTGCCTTACAGAGCATTGAACAGAGTGAATTAAAAGACGGCTATGCACAAGCCCTTGTAACAGGCATTACTCAGGATGAAAAAGCGGCGGAACTTGCGCGTACTGTTGATGAAATATATAAAACAGAGTTTATCGGCCAGGAATTTGATGAAGAAACCATTGCAGAACTTATTACAGGCGAAGAACTTCTTGACGAAGAAATAAGGCAGAATGCAATTGCAGAACTTGAAGCTTTAAACGAAGAAAACCGCACGATATTTGAAGAAGAAAAGAAAGAAAGCCTTGCTGAAGCAGAAAAGGCATTAAAAGAAAGGCTTAAATACTTAGTCCGGCTTGAAAAAATAAGGAGTGCCGGAGCAAACGAAAACGCTGAAGACTATGAAACACTTACAGAAGAATACAAAACGGAAATTTCAAAACTCTTTACAGATGAAGAAGGCATAATAGATGAAGAAGAGCTTGAAAACGTATGGAAGGACATAGAAAAAGAAATAGAAGCAGTGTATGCCGACGGCGGTGAAAATTCCAGAACCGCATTTGATAAGCGAAACAAAGAAAACCTTTTAAAAACAATTGCCATAATCGAAGAAAATGCAGCAGATCCTGCACAGGCAACGGCATATTCCTATGATGCAGTCCTTGAATATGCAAAGGAAATAAAGCGCGCCGCATTAAAAAGCGGAATCCTGTACGGAGCAAAGGCAGAAAACTATATAAGATTATACCTTGAAACAGAAGCATACAGGCATTTTGCGCTTGCAAAGTCTGTCGGAGCAGAAACAGAAGAGATAAACGCATTAAAGACAAAATATTCTGCCTTGCTGGAAGAACTTCTGCCGCTCAGTACAAAAATAGATGCAGGAGAAGCAGGTGAAGATGAAATAAGGGCAGCCTCTGACCTTGAAATACAGATACAGTTTATTTCTGCCTTAATAATATTTACCGAAGAAAAAGACAGCGACTGGGCAGAACGCCTTACAGAAGCAGGATTGTGCAACGAAGTTAACATAAGCGAAAGCGACAGGGACGGAATGTCAAAAATACTGCCTGTAAAAACGGAAAAAACATTATCTGACTATGAAAGCCGCCTTGCAGTGCTTCTGGACATGATGAAAGACACGACAACGGCATCATGTACTGTAGATGAAGCAGAGCTTTTAAAATACAGTGAAGCATTAGAAGAACTTGCATCAAGAACCGAACAGATAAAAAGTTCCTGTGAAGAATACGAACAGTTTAAAAGCGCAGACACAATCGGAAATGCGGCAGCAAAACTTGCAGTGTATACACAGAAGCAGCAGGAAACAGAAGAAGCAGAATTAAGATACCTTGCAGCAGCAGAAAAAGTACAGGATGCCTGCGAGGCATATAACGCCAAAAGTGAAGAAATAGCTGCGGCCTACAAGGCACTGGACGACAGGCGGCTTGAAAAAAGAATTGCCCAGACCGTTTCTGACTGGTCGCAGAGCGTATACCTTGAAAACATGGGCGTAACCGAAGAAGAAAACTACCTTACGCCAAAGGAAAGGGCATCTAAGGCGGACTTTGCATATAAAAAGGCACAGCTAAGCCTTGCTGTCCTTGAAGAAGTTCTTGGAAAAGAAGAAAGTGCTGAACTTTCCTTTGAACTTGATGAAGCGCTTACAGCCTATAAAGAAGCAGATACAAAATACTATTCATCGCTTGTATTAAGATATGAAGCAGAAAAAACATTAAATGCCAAAAAGGCAGAAGTAGAGGCAGCAGAAACGCAGGCAATGAATTTAAGGCTTTCTGCGGTACGCGGAACCTGCTATGAAGAAGAAAGCAAACTTGTATATATAACAAAAAATGAAGACGGCACATACAGCTTTGCACTGCGCAACGGTGCAACGCAGAATGAAGACAACAGTGCAGTACAGCAGGAATATCTTGATAAAAAAACAGTTGAAGTAAAGCATGTAGAACTTGAAACGGCAGAATGGTACACGCAGGCAGAAGAAGACCTGTACCGCTGGTATAGCAATATGATGAAAAGCGGAAGGACTTTTGAAGATGTAGCACTTGCTGCAATGCATGTGCTTGCACAGAAAGGACTTTTGTATCCGAATCCATATATAGACAGCAGTACAAACGGCTATACGACAGGAATTGGCGACCCGCACGGAGTAGGCGCTGACTGGCGTTACAGAGATTATCGTGAAAAATATATGAGACGAGCCTATAATGACATGATGAATGCAGGCCGTGAAAGCGACATAGCAAAGTATCTGTTCTTTGCAGAAACATCAAGCAGCGTGTTCCAGCAGCAGAACGAAGCTTTTTACGTACAGATAATGAAAGAGCGTGCCCTTGACGAAGTTGAAGATGATATGAACAGCATTAAAAACAGGAATACGTTTATCAGGGGAAACAGATGGTTCCGCTGGACAATACGTACTCCAAGAGGCTATGCGGCTGAATCTGCTGAAGACAAGGCCAATTCATTAAAGAAGTCTGCGCGGCAGGCAAAGGATTACAGCCGGAACATAATGGCATCATCAATGAATGCCTCAGAAACCGCATTCAGGGACAAAACGCTCCGCATAGAAGAACTTAACGTAATGAAGTACGGTTCAAAGGAAGTGCCGGAAGGTAAGGTAGCAAAGGAAATCCTTGCAGAACAGATAGGGCTCCTTGTAAAAGATTCAGACTGCGGAATCACAGAAAAGGTAGCAGACCTTACAGGCGTATTGACCAAAGATGAATACATAGACGTATATGAAGCACTGGACGAAATAGAGCATAACCTTTTATTTGCAAGAAGCGATGCATGGACAGCACTTTCAGCGCAGTCACAGAAAGACAACGTAAAGCAGAATGCGAATGCAGCTTTATATGAATCAGCTGCCCATACCGGAAAAATAATAGATGAAGCAACGCAGAAAGAGCTGAAACGGCTTGCAAACCTTGCAAGTGACAGAACGCTAAGCATACAGGAAAGGCGTGAAGCAGAACGCCTGTACGACGAGCTGTATAAAACAACCGTAGAAAACGAAGCAGAACTTGAAGCGCGATTAAAAGAGCTTGCAGAAAGCACATACGGCAGGGGAAGCTACAACAGCGAAACATTATATGATGCCCTTCTAGCCCACCACGCAGACTACACGAACCTTGATAACCGTGCAGAGTTCTTAGTAGATGAAAACAGGCTTGAGGAAAGCTACTACCAGAATGCAATCGGAAGCTACATGGAAATGACTGCAGGCTATGAGGCAGAAAAGAATGCGCGGCTTGTTGCATCCTACAGGGCAGAACTTGAAGAAAGCCTTAACCGCCTTGCAGGTGAAAAGCTTGACGTAATAAGGCAGATAGAAGATACGGTACAGGCGGCAATTACCCAGTGGGACAAGGCAGAAGCCAAGATCCGCGTGCAGTACAACAGCTGGAAAAGAGATTTCCTTAAAGAATATAAGGAAAAGGCAGATGAATGGGCTTCAAGCTATGAAAAGTTTGCAGGAGACAAGCAGGAATGGGTAAATGCGATGTACCTTGCAGGAAGCGGCAGTGCAGACTTTAAGGAAATAAGTGCAGAAAAGGCAGTAAAAGACGCAGTTGCAAAGGCAGGACTTGTATCTGAAATGACAGGCGATGCAGTAAACGCAGGAACTATAGTAAGTGAAACACTTGCCTTGACGAGCCTTGAAAGCCTTATGGCAAACTTTACCAGCCTTGAAAACCGCATGGACGAGAAGAGCATGGCAATACTTACGAAAAAGTCAGCAGGAAGCGGAAGTACAGGTATAGGAGACATAGCAAGGGCAAACCTTGCAGTACGCAAGGTAGAAAAGCAGCTTGAAGAAAATGCAGCACTGCTTGCCGCCTACAGCGTAAAGGAATACCTGATAGAAGCAGGAAAAAACATCGCAGCGCGAATCAAGCAGAATAATGACGGTATGGCTAACTGGGAGCAGAATTTAGTACTTAATGCAGGCTACACTTACAGCAGAAACAGAATACACAGAAACGCCACAACCGGAGCAAGTTTATTTGCCGTACATTATTCAACGCAGGAAGTGCACCCGTACCAGGACTTTGAAGCAACAGTGCCTGTAGTAAGCGTAGACGTAGACGGACTTACAGGACTTGGAGCTAACGCCGTAATGCTTGCCCTAAACCAGATAAAAGGCGAGCTTGCAGACTTTGAAAAGAGCATATTCGGTGAGCAGATAGAAACAAAGGCGAAAGACGCTGACGAAGAAAAAGAGATAGAAAAAAAGAAAAAACGGTTTGCGGAGCTACAGGCCATAGGCTATAATAACCTTAACGTGAAAAGGCAGGATGAATATAACCAGTTAGCAGCCGCATTATACACGACAGAAGGCGGCCGCTTTGCAGAGCACACGGGCAAAGCCCCTGTATGGATTGACAACCGCGACCCTTCAAGAAGCCGGAACCACAACATAAAGGTAGCAGGAAGCGGCGAAATCGGTGAAATCATGCTTGACTTTGAATGGAACGACATGAAAGAAAAACAGGGCTGGGCAGAAGTCGCACTGCCTATGTGGGAAAAGAAGCTCTGGAACAGTTCCAGCGCACCGACGTTAAGGGCTGTGGCTGATGTAGCTTCAAATATTGCAAGTGCCGTAGTAGCGGCAGTTCCCGGCGGAGCTGTAGTTGCACCGTTTGTAGCATTGACAGATGACCTTCTTATGGCAGGCTTGGATTACGGACTTGGCTACAAGGACGGTATGGATGTAGGAAAAGAACTGGGCCGCAAAGCCGCGGTAACGGCAATAAGTACATATACCGGAGCCAAGTTTGCAGGAATGGGCAACCAGGTATTGCAGACGGCAACAATCTCATCAATAAACACCACAGCAAGCACGGCATTATACAGTACAAGCCTTTCTGATTTTAGAAACAGCATTTCGACATACAGTACATGGAATTCTACTGTTACAAGCACGATTGGTGCAGGCGTAACAAGTGCTTTGGGTAAAATAGACCTGAGGGACGGCAATGCGCACAATCTTGCAAGCAATACTTTTGATACAAAAAATATAGCTGCATTTAATTCCAAGGTGGGAGACCTTACAGCCGCAGCCCTAGACTACAAGCTGACCGGAACTACTACATTTAATGTACTTGATGTAGCAGACTTAGGCTTGTCTGTTATAAATAAAAGGGCAAAAGAAGACGGCTCTGGTGGATTTATAGATTCCATAACAGGAGAGAAAACTACAAAAAAAATAGGCGTTCATAAAGGCATCCTTGAACTGACAATTGGCGGTGACAATTCAGGTGTACACCTTGGCTCAGGCGGCTACAATATAAGCTACGGAACAATCGCATCTACAGTTGCAGGGTTTACGGAAGCAGCCAAGGTAGCTGACTGGAAGTATAGCAGCATTGAAAAAAGCAGTACGCTTAACAGTATAAATATGCTCAGCTACACAACTGCTGGAGATAATCAGACTCTTGCAAAGGAAATATGGGGCGGTGAAAAGAAAGTAGAATATATAGATACTTCTGCCGGAGTGCAAGGTACGCAGAATTCAAAAGACACAATCTATATAAGTAATACGCTTCTTGGTGGTAAAAAAGAAGGAGCAGGACAGAGAGCTTCTATATTAAGCCATGAAAATGTACATATAAAAGAGCATAAAGAAAATAAAGGTTATGACGAATTTCAGGCACGTCTTGCAGGCTATGAAACTTATGCTGACCTGCAGCAAGGTTTTGGACTTACAGGTGCTGGATATGAAAATGTTACGGATATTGCCTATATGACAGATTATTATAAGCAATATGGACAGGAAGGTGTGTTTACAAAACTGTTCTTCGGAGATGCTTTTGCAAAGGAAAATAAAGAAAATTATTTTGCACGTAATGGCGGGACAGGCTGGTATCAGAGAGGAAATATTTCTGAGAAAGATGTAGCTTTGGCTATGGGCTATGACGAAGAAACAGTAAGGAAATTTAATCAGGATAACTTACAAAATGCATATAATCGATATGTTGAGAAAAATAAACTGGCTAATAAAGAATTCGAAGATTATGACGTTTTTATAAAAGATGAAAAATTATTAAACGCTGCTGGTTATTCAGAATTAAAATATGATTCTATTTATTCAGCAGGCTGCACAATGGCAACAGCAGCTTATTTTGCTTATGATTTGTCAGGCAATCTATATTCGTTTTCCGAAGTTAATGATCTTCTGAAATCAGAAGATACAAAAGCCAGAACGGAAAAAAATATTGAAAAGACTATATTTTCCGAAGATGCTAATAATGGAAATCAGTTGAATCTTATAGGAATTGGAAATCAATATGCAAATGCTGTAAATGCACTGGCTGGTTTTAAAGCAATAGATAGTAAGGCTATGTCTTTTGTTTCAGGAAATGGCTCTATTGCAAATGTTCTTTCATTTTATAATGATATTCCAAAACAGGAATATATTTCCCATGTAAGGATTTCATCTGCTGTTGATCCTGTAAAGTATCCGAATGCTCATAGTACAATCTTTCAAGGTTTGAATTATACCTATAATGGTACTGATAGTAATCCAATAGTTTCGATGAATGTTCTGGATCCTATTTCAGGATTGAAAACCATTGATATTAACAGGGTATATAGAGCGGATGTTTATAAAGTTCTTGAACGTAGAAATTATAATAATTTTGTAAAATTACCAAATAATAGCTACGGTTTAAGATACAGTATGGGAGAAAGGAAATAACTATGAAAAGAATAATTATTTTTTTGATCCTGTGCAGTATTAATGTATTTCCATTTTATTCTCAAGAAATAGATTCATTTGAGCTTGATAGGTATCGTTGGCGAAAAGCTAAAACAGGTGAATTTGTATTTATTGAACCTGCGAATAAAAATATTTCTGAAACTTGGTATAAAATTCTTTCTCATTGTTCTGGGAATGAGTTTGTTACATTTAATATTTTTCCGTTTAAGGATAATGATAAGCCTTTTGACAGAGTACCTCTATATGGTTTCGAAAAAATGTCTTTTTATATTAAATTGGATAAATCAGAGGGACTACAGGGAAGATATAGAGCAACATCATCTTTGGATATAGATTATTTTGAAATAAAAGAGATTACTGAAAAACAATTTATATACAAAATAGATTTACCAGATTTTACTTGTGGTGAACATCTTTTATATCTAAAAGATGGAAAACTTAGGAGTGATTCGACTTTTGGTATTTGGAAAAATTTCTTTTTCGATGAACTTATAAAAGTTGATCGTTCTGAATCATTTTATATCGCCAATAATTTTCAAAACAAATTAGATGATAGATTTTCAATTTCTGTAACTGATTATGATGATGTTTATAAAAAGCTTACAGTTATAACAGAAAATGGAAATTATGATATTTATCCTAATGAATTTTTTCTTGAGGAAGGAGAAGACTGTTTATTGCGAGGGAAAAAATTGCTTTATAGTAAGGCTGATTTTAATTCTCCGCTAGATACAACTTTAAAGACTCAGACTGTGATGATTTTAAGGAAAGAAAAGGAATGGATTTTTGATGATAATCTATATACTATTTGGGTAAAAATAAAATTACCAGATTCAAGAATTGTCTGGGTAACAGGGAAGTCCTTATATAAGGAATTAAAGTAGTTATTTTTCTTGGCTAACAACTTTCCAGGGCGGTACGGGGGCATTTGTCGCGAACCAATTCCGCACCCGTTAGAAGGGGTAGGCCGCAACAAAGTGCGGCCGAGGGGAAGATATGCCCCTTTAAAGAATAGAACAGGTGGTAAGTAATGAAAAAATCTTTATTAGTATTATTTTATTTTATTTGCTACATGGTCTTGTAAAAAAAATAATGAAACAACAAATGATAAAGATATAAACATAAATGATTTTTTATTAGATGTTAGAGAAACAGATTGTCAGAAATTAAAAGATTTAATGAAGGGAAAAAGTTTCTTCAAGGCATTGTATTCGCATGCTTTTTCTATAATAGAACCTAATAAAGGGAGAAAACCTATTGGAGTTATATCATTCCATTCAATTGATAATACAAATTTCTTCATTTGGTATGAAAAGTATAATGAAAAAAATAAAATGCATGAATGTGAAGATGTTCAACAGATAATAAGAAAGGATAGTCTAGTGTTTATACGTGAAATTTCTACACGAAGACCTCAAAAAGAATTTATTTGGGGATTATATTTTTATGATATGAATACAAATTTAATACCTGATAAAAAGTATAAACCTCAGTATCTTGTTGATTTTTCATATGATACACAGACTTTTTCCATAAAAGAGAATAAGGAATACTATATATTAAATTCTTTGTGATTATTAAATTGATATTATGATTGCTTACGGGCGTTACGGGGGCATTTGTAGCAAACAAATTCAGCCCCCGTTAGAAGGGGTAGCGAAAGACAGCTTGCAGGCTGAAGCGAAGGGTAGGCTCAACGAGCACGAAAGTGCAAAGTTTCAAGAGAGACTTGCCCTCTTAAAGAAACAGGTTGAAACATCAGACGGTAAAATCGGCTGGGTATACGGCAAGTATCTGGATGTAGAAGAATAGTTTTTGTGTACGCGAATAAAAGCCAGTATAGAAAAACGTCGAGCATAGCTCTCCTCGACGCAACGGTGCGGTGCATACACCGCTTCGGGCAAACCGTTGCTTCTTACCGGTCTGAATAAAATGGTATTTTATCAAACCGACACGCGAGG
>JAEEGK010007569.1_pt1 | contig 25876 bp, 20 predicted proteins | sample 8958771 | NCBI WGS metagenome assembly JAEEGK01 (sample SAMN16246547, study PRJNA631951) | gut metagenome | biome: gut microbiome; feature: rumen; material: SC-attached | host: Bos | place: Iran: Karaj | collected 2018-10
ACTTTGTTCGCTTTGCTCGCAAAGAACCTCCGATATGCCGTTCTTTCTGAACCGCCCCACTCCCGTGCGACCATCAATCCGGGGCAAAGTTACAAAAGATTTTCGAAACGAGCAAGAAAAAGACAAGAATCTTTTCGATAACAAAAAAATGTTGTAACTTTGCAACCGCAAATGGGAAACACCCTGAAGCACATTAAAATATTGTTCTTATGCGAAATTCAATCATCACGTATATTAAACTCGCAGGGATTTATGCCAAAGGTATATTGGGCTTCCGTCACAAAGAGTATGACCTCCAGTTCGTCTATGACGACAACGTGTGGTACATCGATATGCCTTGGCCTGGCGACCGTTCCAACCTTTCAATGGTAGGCGGTTCTAACCATCTGCTGACTTTTCTGGATACCAAAAAAGACAACCGTGTTCGTGTACTTGTACGCCCAAGCAAAAAACAACGCACAGATCTTGATGACTATTTCGAGTGCGTAAAACAAGACTCTAGTCTTTTTGCCGGTGCCACATATAAGGTAAACGGTCTCGCAGGTTTTACCCGTGAGATTTGGATCTGTCCCGTCACACTCACCGTCTTAGGCTGTTATCCTAATTACATCTACATCAAGAATTTCTCTTGATGATTCTGATATACTGGTCGAGGCCAAAGATAGAGCCTGCGAGTAGGAACGACTGCGCCACATAATATAGTAGCCCGTTGGCTACATCATCAATGTGAACAACTTGATAAGTCACAAGCCCGATGCTGCTCACAATGAGCAGCACCGCGCAGGCGTACTGAGAGATTTTAAAACCTTTGTTGTTTTCCATAGCGATTTATATATTTTTGATACTGTATGAACTCCTCTATTTCTCTACAAAGTTACAAAAAATAATTGAGAACACCAAACAAAACACTCCCTTTTTTCTCTACTTTATTTGGTTAATTTCTTTAAGTGGAAAACTTTTTGAAATGTTCTTTTGGAAAAGTTTGTAGGTATGACAAAAAGTAACATTAATTAAATTCAAGCACACGATTCTTCTCCAAAATGGACAACTTTTTGTGGACAAATTATAGAAAAGTTCTCCTTTTTATAAAACTTTCACATATAATTTGCATATACATATTATTCTTTTTAGTAAATTTGCAGTCAAATTTTAGATCTTTATGGGAAAATTTCAGGGTGCTATGGACTTTGAATCCGAAAAGGCCCCAAATTCCGCAAGCAGTAGCGCTGCTGCACCCATCCATAAACCATACAGCGCTCAGGAGATTGGTAATATCATGAACACCAAACCTCTTGAATTAATGAAAATGAACATCGGGTTTATGACTCGATGGTATGATTGTGAATTTATAGAGGAAATACTACGCTATGTAGAGGAGGAACCTAATATTCAAATACTAATGACGCTTATTGCGGTAAAATGGCAAAGACAAGTAGATGAGCGCCATCCAAAAGTTTGCCGCTTTGACCCTTTAACACGCACTTGGAAGCCTTACGTTGAAAACTTACGAGACAAACTAAACGAAGTTTTTGAAAGAGTAAAAGCATATCGGAAGCATAAGGAAGAAGAGCGGCAGATGGAAGAACAATGGGAACTGATGTTCGGCGGCAAAGAACAGAAGACAATCATTCCAATTAAAACTGATATTCCCTCATTCAAAAATGACAAGGGGTGGGATTCTACACAAGTCAAGTCCCAACCCAATACAGATATTGAATACTGGCTGAACGATCTTCCTATAGATGTGAGAAATCACATCCGTATCGAGGATGATAAGCTGTATTCCGATTTCGTGGTTATTTTGAAAGGCCCAGTTAAACAATGGATTGGTAAGCACAACTTAAAGGACTGGAATGTTGTCAGATTCATTTGCAGGCTCAGGGGAATTGTATCAACGAAATGTTCCCTGCACATCTTTGGTAAGTTCTTGGAGAAAATAGGGCTTGGTAACCAGGAAAGCAATATGAAGCAACGTAAGGATGCAAATAAAGACAGTGTTCTTAATGATTACGATGATCCCAAGAAGAAACAATATTTCATACAGCTCAAACGAGATGGTGATGCAATAGAAAAAGAATTGAAGCCCATCATTGAACAACTGTCAGCATAACCATTTCGTTAACCATTTAACCATTTCATTAACCATTTCACTAACCATTTCACTAACTATTTTTTAACCATTTAATCACCATTAACCGGTTAAATACATAGGTTTAACCATCTCTTGTATTATTCTGCAAAAGGCCGTAATTTTGCACCAGCTTCTTAGGCACGAAGCCGCGTGCTCATTATGAAGTGGTAGCCAAGCAAGTACCGACGGCAAGGGAAAGTGAGACTACATTGTATAATCGAAAAGTTTTAGAGCAATGATTCAGAATTTTTCTACAGAGTTTTCAAAGTTCGAAGTCGGTTACCGCAATAAAAAAGGTATTGCCGTACTTCAGACACGGCCATCAGGTGTGACTGACATCCCGTCGGTCTATAGTTACATCACCAGCGATGCAGCAAAGCAGGCTACGCTACAGTTGCGCTCCATGATTGGCCGTGCGACCGACGCAGAAACCAGCGACTTCAAGAAACTGAACTTCAAGATCGTTTGTGTTCGCGGAATATTCTATAAGCGATGCGCTGAGGGACTGGCAACTCCCTCATGCTATCTGCCCATCGACATCGACGATCTCTCTTCTGCAGAGGAAGCCCGAGAGGTACAACAGATCATCATCAACGACCCGTATCTCGAAGTGGCCTTAAGCTTCACCTCGCCGTCAGGTCTTGGCGCAAAGATCTTCGTTGAACTCCCCAAATGGGCTGCCGACTTGAACAGTCGTCAGCAGTACGACATCATCGCTGCCCACATAGGTATGGCTCACGGCATCAGTCTCGACCGCTCTGGGTCGGACATCGCCAGGGCTGCATTCCTCGGCTGGGATTCTCAAGCTTACATTAATCCAAAGTTCCAATCAACAATTTCAAACAACATCACGACATGAGAAAGACTGATTATTCAATGACTGACGGGGAGTACTTTGTACTCCTCTGTCAACGCCTCTATGAGGCTGGGGCTAACGTAGCCCACGATTACGCAGACTACATTCAACTCTGCCTGATCTGTGTCGAATATGGTACGGATGGGCGCGAATGGTTCCACAAGCTCAGCAGCCTCGACGAGAAGTATGACCCGAAGGACTGCGACTTCCGATTCGATAACTGTACGAAAACCACTCGCCATGACGTCAAGATCGGTACACTGGTGGAAATTGCCAAGAAGCACGGCATCGACACATCAAAGCCTCGGGGCCGTCGCACCAAGACTGCCGAGGAGAAGCGCGAAGAGCAGAAGAACCTGATGGAGTCGGCTTTCAAACTACTTCGTCAGTGGGCTCACTGGCGCTTCAACACCTGTCTTAACCGCCCGGAAATCCAAGAGCCTGATGATGACTGGCGACCTGTCAACGACCGGGACCTCTCAACCTACTACTGTCGCTTGAAGGAGTCAGGCGTGAAAGTCAGTGCCAACGATGTGGCCCACATCATCTTCAACCGCGACTTCACTTCAGACTACGATCCCTTCCGCTCTTATTTGGACGAATTACCAAAGTGGAAAGAGGGCGATCCTGATTACATCCGAGAGTTCCTCATCGACCACATGGTATTTGGCGACCCGGAAAACTTGGATTTTTATGCTCAGTTGTTCCGTAAGTGGTTCGTCTGCATGGTTGCCCTTTGGATAAAGAAAGTGAAAGAAAACCCACTGATGCCTGTCCTCTATGGCCCTCAGCACATCGGCAAGACATTCTTTGTTCGCCATATTCTTCCGCCCCAATTGGCATCCTATCTCAACGAGGTCAATCCGTCTGCTAAGGTAGACAAGGATTTCGAAATCAGTTTAGCAGAGACCCCACTGATGTTTTTGGACGAGTTTAGCGTCAATAGCCTCCAGAAGTCCGAGGCCTATAAATACGCTATCACCTCCAGTTCTTCGTATCGCCGTGACAGCTACGGTCATTTCCGTGAGATGCGCGACCGTAAGGCTACCTTGGTTGCCGCTACCAACCATGACAAATTCATCATGGAGGCAGAGGGCAACCGACGCTATCTGGCAGTCAATCTGGTCGACACTGTTAATCTCAACGACCATCCCCTTCCATACGAAGGCGCCTATGCACAGGCTCTCTGGCTGCTCGAGAATGGATTCGACCCAAAGCCCACACGGGAGGAGAGCGAACTGATTTCAGAGCATAACCTGCCTTATCTGATGCCCAACGACTGTGAAGAGGCCCTGCGCACCTTTATCCGTATGCCATCAGAATTTGACAACGCCGAGGCGTATTCTGCAGGTGACCTGCTCAGGGAACTGAACCAACGCGGTTTCAGCGGTCGTGGATTCAAGACGGTGGCCATCGGCCGTGCCATGAAGAACATGGGTTTTGAATCGAAGAAGATACGCGGCACATTCCGATACAATGTCGTCATAGCAGACTATGACCGCCAGAAACGTGAACGCATCAAAGATGCGACAGACGAGAGCGAAAAGCCCTTCTAAACCTCTTCGAGGGGGCAGATGGGGCACTAAATCCCTATAATACTTATAAAAAAATCCCTAAATCCCAAGAATAAACAATTGGTGATTTAGGGATTTATTTTGCATATTCCTTAGGATTTACTGCCCCATCTGCCCCCTTTTCAAGTTATCGGAATGCAGCCTAAAGACAACACAAGAAACAAATTGTTGTGAAATATCCGTACACTTTTAAGCCATCGTTTTATACTCAAAACTTTCCCCTAACTAAACCAGGACTTTAGTGCCACTAAAGCCTGACTTTAGTTAGGGTAAACTCCCACTTTACCCTAACTAAACTCCAAGGCTCCGTTTTAGGGCGTTTTCTGGCGACCTTGGCCCATTTTAGCATTATGAATATACTTTACAATATTGCAAAATAGATTATCCCTGCTATGAAAAATAAATAGGGAAAAGCTTGCAAATTACAAATATTTGTCGTAACTTTGCCACTGGATTGATGGTCGCACGGGAGCGGGGCACCTCTTTTTTAGAGCTGCATATCGGAGGTTCGAGTCCTACCCAATCTACTTAGGGGCGTTTGCCCCTATTTTTTCTCTACTTTTGCTTCGGGTGTATGCACATTTCCAGTACGATTTAAGCGTTATTGCGCTTGCAAAGATAGGAAGAATCCGGCAATCTTGCAAACTTTTTCTCATTTTTCTTCCTTCATTCAAAAATCTTTCGTATCTTTGCACTTGAACACCGGCTGATGGTCCTAATGGGACACTTGCCTGCTGGTTGCTTCGTATGGCAATGATGACTTCAGCGGAAGCCCGCCGGTGCGATTTTTGAGGGTTAATAATTGAAGCGTACGCTTTTTATTCAAAACGTCTCTTAAGCTTGGCCGCGAAATAGACGACTCTAGAATGATAAAAGTGGACGTTCATGTCGATAGGCGTGGACGTTTATCTTATCTTCTGGAGTGGGCACCGGCCAAGCGCCTGAGACGTTGGATAAGTATAAACTGTCCACGTTTTTCTTATGTGCTTGGCCGTTGTCGCGTTTCTGAACGAATCGGGTTCGCTTTTCAAAACATCAATAACTATGGCAAAGAAACTACAACTTGGCTATAGGGAGATAGAGCAACGACTGGCCGATTCGTTCAGCACCAACGGCGTGATTTCCGCTGAAGTGGGCTATCGGCTGCTCTACTCCTTTGGCAAAGGCGAACGCGACATCGAGCGCTACAAAGAAGGTAAGGGAGTACTCAAGAACTTTGATGGCCTGCTCATCAAAGGGCTGTTCTGTTATCAGCCCGTCAGCATGTTTGGCTTGACGGCGCAGCTGGAACAGTTGAAGACGAATCCCCAGATCATTAAGGCTGCCCCAAAGATCATAGCCGTGAGCGACGGCAAGACGATCTTGGCTTACGACCTGCGTGAGAAGGATACTTACGAGAACCTGTTGGAGCGATTACCGTCAGACTTTGCTTTTTTCTATCCGCTGATGGATGTGGAGCGCGTGCATTATGTAGAGGAAAGTCCTGCAGACATTAAGGCAGCCGAGAAACTGGCCAAGCTGCATGATGAACTGCGGTCATACAACGAGTTCCGTAGCGATGACGACCTTCACGACCTGAATCTCTTTATCAGCCGTTTGCTGTTCTGCTTTTTTGCTGAAGATACAGGCATATTTGAAGAAAACCTCTTTACCTCTTCTATTCAGAGATACACCAAGGAAGACGGCTCTGACCTGACAGACTATCTTGCCAACACGTTTGGGATCATGGATGTTTCGCTGCGTGGAATGGACACGATGAGCATCATCAAACAGTTCCCGTATGTCAATGGCGGTCTGTTCTCCAAACGCATTCAGATACCCAAGATGGGTGCCAAGGCCCGTCGCATCATTATCGAATGTGGCGAGTTGAACTGGAAGGACATCAACCCTGATATTTTCGGAAGCATGATCCAGGCGGTGGTGAATCCAGAGGAGCGTGCTAACCAGGGCATGCATTATACCAGCGTGCCTAATATCATGAAGGTGATCAATCCGCTGTTCCTTGATGAGCTGCGCGGGGAGTACAACAAACTGAATGAGTATTACGAGCAGCGCCATCAGATGCTCCAGATAGGTGCACTAAATAAAATGCAGTTCTATGATGACATGAAGTCTGTTATCAAAAAATGCAACGCTTTGCTGAAACGCATGAGCAAGATGAAATTCTTCGATCCTGCATGTGGTAGTGGAAACTTCTTGATTATTACTTACAAGTGTCTGCGTTTCCTTGAAATGGACATCCTTGCCTTGCAGCGCAAGTGTACGCCGGAGGGAGAGATTCTGTTTGTGGATAATAGCGTGATATCTTTGAGCCAGTTTTATGGCATTGAGTTGCTCGACTTCCCTCATGAGATTGCCATGTTGTCATTGTGGTTGGCAGAGCACCAGATGAACACCAAACTTAATGAAAACTTTGGCGTCAACACCAAAGCCCTGCCCCTGAAGAACATCACGCAAATAGTCTGCGGTAATGCCTGCCGCATCGATTGGAACAATGTTTGTCCGCATACCCCAGATGAAGAGGTTTATATATTTGGCAATCCGCCGTACTTGGGAGCGAGACTGCAAGAGGAAGAGCATAAAAACGATATGGAAGTTGCGATGGGGAATTTTATCTCCTATAATAATCTTGACTATATTTCAACTTGGTTTTATTGTGGAGCAAGATATATTGCAAACACAACGGCTAAACTTGCTTTCGTAACGACAAACTCCATTTGTCAAGGGGAACAAGTAGCTTTATTATGGCCTTCAATATTAAATAAAGGAGTAGAGATTGCTTTTGCTTACCACTCATTCAAGTGGTCAAACAATGCGAAGTACAATGCAGGAGTAACATGCGCAATTATTGGATTAACAGCGCAGCGACAATCGAAGAAAGTTATCTATGACGGAGATAAGCAAAAGGTTGTCTCAAATATTAATCCCTACCTTGCAGAAGGAACCGCGAATATTGTAGAGAAAAGAAATACCTCTTTGTCAGGATTTGCTAACATGTCTTTCGGTAGTATGCCTAATGATGGAGGTTTCCTGCTTTTGGATGAATATGAAAAGGACGCATTACTATTAGAAGATGCACGAGCAGAGCAACTAATTCATCCGCTATTAGGAGCACTTGAATTTATTAGAGGTGAAAGACGGTATTGCTTGTGGATAACGGAAGAGTTACTACCTTTGGCACAATCAATTAAGCAAGTTGAACAAAGAATTGAAAAATGTAGGGAAATACGAGCCTCCAGTAAGCGAAGTAGTACTAATGCTCTTGCAAATAATCCATATCAATTTGGTGAAATACGGTATAAAGAAAGTAACTGTATCATTGTACCAGGGGTTTCTTCAGAAAACAGGTACTACATTCCTATCGGTTATTTAAATGTAGGAACAGTAATAACCAATTCTGCCTTTGCCATCTATGATGCTCCTATTTGGCTTTTTGGTGTACTTACAAGTGCTATGCATATGATATGGGTAAAAACTGTAGGCGGTAGATTGAAAACAGATTATCGCTATTCTGCTCAATTAGTATATAACACCTTCCCCTTCCCCAAAATCTCAGAAGAGAAGAAGAAGGAGATAGAGGCAGCAGCAGAGGATGTGCTAATTACCCGTGAGTATTACCCAGAAAAGACTTTGGCAGAACTTTATGATCCAGACAAGATGCCGCAGAACTTGCGCGAGGTCCATGCCAAACTCGATGACATCGTGGAGAGCTGCTATCCCGGCTATCCCTTCGCCTCAGACGAAGCCCGTCTGGAATGTCTGTTTAAGCTCTACGAAAAGATGACATCGAAATAAGAAGGACAACTATATGGAACAAATGAATAACATATCAACATTTGGCCAATTGCCAGGCACAAACATTGTAGACATAAAATATCTACAAACAGGTAAGGCTACGGCAACTGACGATTTAGGCATGAGAGAGATGCAGGCGATGGCCTACGAACACCGCAAGAAACGCTTTCTGCTGATCAAGGCTCCTCCTGCCTCAGGCAAGAGCCGGGCGCTGATGTATATCGCGCTGGATAAGCTGGCCCATCAGGGTATTAAGAAAGTGGTGGTAGCTGTACCTGAGAAGAGTATCGGTCGATCGTTTAAGGATACCAATCTGGTGAATGGCGGATTCTTTACAAACTGGATCGTGCCGCCCTATTTCAATCTGACGGATGTGAAGAACGAATCGGATAAGAAAGGACGCTTCTTGGAGTTCTTCCAAAACGACAGGGCGGAGATACTGGTCTGTGCACATGCCACCCTGCGTAACGGCATGAAGGAACTGAACGACGATGCGTTCAATCATGTGCTGCTGGCTATCGACGAGTTCCACCATACCAGCGCAGATGCCAACTCGAACTTGGGCGATGTGGTGCGCAGGGTGATGAACAACTCTTCAGGGCATATCGTAGCGATGACAGGTTCGTACTTCCGAGGTGACGGAATACCAGTATTGAGGGCTGAGGATGAAGCGAAGTTCTATCCCATTACCTACAATTATTATCAGCAGCTGAACGGTTACAAGTATCTGAAGAACCTGATCTTGGGCTACCACTTCTATCACGGCTCGTATCTGGACCATATCGGCGAAGTGCTCGACACCACGAAGAAGACCATCATCCATATTCCCAGCGTGAACCAACGGGCAGCGACTGGTCTGGGTAAGTATCAGGAAACGGCTGAGATTATGAAAGTGATTGGTAAGCTGGAGGCTAAGGATTATAATACAGGTATTTACTCCGTTAGGACGGCTGACGGCCGTTTGCTGAAGGTAGCCGATCTTGTGGAAGACAGTCTGAAAGAGCGCAATATGGTGCAGGGCTATCTACAGAATATCAAGAAGCGCGATGACATAGATATCATTATCGCCTTGGGCACAGCCAAAGAGGGTTTCGACTGGCAATGGTGCGAGGTCTGTCTGACCATCGGCGTGAGAGGTTCGCTGACTGAGGTGATACAGATCATAGGAAGGTGTACACGCGACTGCGAAGGCAAGAAGACGGCCCGCTTCGTGAATATGATTGCCATGCCTGAGGCTGAACAGGCTGAGGTGAAGGTGGCTGTGAATGATTTTCTGAAAGCCATTACGGCTTCGCTACTGATGGAGCAGGTGATGGCTCCGAGTTGGAAGTTCAAGACCGTCAAAGATGAAGATGAACCAGATGAGGATTTGGCACATACTATCGTGGTGGAGGGACTGAAGCCTCTCTCCAGCGCCAAGACCAAGACCATCGTGGAAAGCCAGCTCGACGATCTGAAGGCTGCCATCTTGCAAGACGACATGGTGGTGAAGGCCATCAGCGGCTCCACCACGGCAGAGACCATCACCCAGCATCTGATACCGAAGGTTATACGTGAGCGTTATCCGGATCTGACCGACGGAGAAGTGGAAGAAGTGCGCCAGCGTGTGCTGCTCGATACGGTCATTAAGGGTAATGACATCGTGGATGACAAGGGTAATCCCATCACTGTGTCGGCAACTGGCGATGATGATGACAAACCCAGCGAGGGTAACAGACTGATAAAGATTGCCAACAGGTTTATCAATATCGACAAGCTGAGCATCAATCTGATTGACACCATCAATCCTTTCCAGCGTGCCTACGAGATTATCTCGAAGTCTGTGGATGCCAAGACGCTGAAAGTGATTCAGGACACCATCGCAGAGCAAAAGTATGACATGACGATGGAGCAGGCCATCAGACTTTTCAAGGGTCCATTGAAGAAATATGTGGCAGAACACGACGGGCGATTGCCATCGGTAGATGACCCAGACCCGAAGGTGAGGGAACTGGCAGTCGCCTATCAGAAGATCAAGAATGAGAAGATCCGTCACATGATGGGGCTTGACTACGAAGAGTGATTTTTCAGACAACGAACTACACGAATTTCACGAATTGACAATGATGGAATGGCCTAAGGAACTATTGGAGTTGTTTGATGATCCGTTATTGGATGGTGTTCGCCCCAGGGCTGCAGCACCTACCGCTGACGACAGGATAAAACAGAAACTGGCAGAGGTGAATGAGTGGATAGCCAAACACGGACGGGAACCCAGAAATGAGGGTGACCTGAAAGAGAGAATGATGTATGCTGCTATGACCTCACTACGCGAAAAAGGATTTGACGTATGGATATAGACAAGGAACTGGAAGAGATTTTCGACGACCCGCTGTTGAAGGTGAGCTATGACGAAGCTAAGCTATTCGACATCCCACAGGATATGCGAAGGGTGATTGCCAAGAAGAAGCCAGACTACGTGGCCCAGCATAAACTCTGTGAGAATTTCGAGGAATACAGGCCTCTGTTCGCCAAGGTGCATCGGGAACTGAAACAAGGTCTTCGCTCGTTGATGAAGATTAACAAGACAGCCACACTATCTGAGGGAAGGTTCTACTTTGTAAGTGGTCAGATGTTGCTATTGGAGAAGATTGGCGAGAAGAAGATGAGTAGTAACTCTTTGCCGGATGCCAGGACACGATGTGTTTATGAGAACGGGACAGAATCGGATATCCTTCTTCAGACCCTCCGCAAAAGCGTCGTGGGTGATGGTTATGCGGTCACAGAGTTGCAATCCGAGAGTGAGAATAAGTATTTCAAGAACTCGGATGTCACCTCAGACGATAAGGTGACGGGCTATATCTATGTGCTCTCCTCACTATCTGAAGATCCAGCAGTCAAAGCAGAGAAGAACCTATATAAGATAGGCTTTACGACCAATACCGTAGAGCAGCGTATCAGCAACGCAGAGAATGACCCCACCTATCTGATGGCTCCAGTAAAGATTGAGGCCAAGTATAAGGTGGTGAATATGAACTCACAAAAGTTGGAAGACTTAATCCACCAGTTGCTGATGCCTGTACAGTTCCAAGTGATGGTCTATGATGAGAATGGGACGGAGCACCAGCCTCAGGAATGGTTCGTCGTACCTTTGCCCGTGGTGGATATCATCATCCAGAAGATCATGGATGGCAGCATCGTGGGCTATACCTATAACCCGCAGTTGGAATGTCTGGAGAAACGTATCGTCAAGGCAAAGTCTACCTTTGACACTACGGGTATGAAGGTGCTGACGCTCAACATCAAGAAAGAATATTTTGATGAGATTATCAAAGGGAGGAAAAAGATTGAATACCGGGAGTTGAAGCAGACAACGCTTAATCGTTATACCTATCTGGATGAAGCAGACGGCAAGCGCTATCTGAGGCGTTACGACGCACTCCGGCTGTTCGTCGGATATCATAAGGACAGGGATAGTGCGTTGGTGCAAGTGACTGACACAACGTATAATGAAGGCATAGTGGAGTATCATCTCGGCCTGATTTTGGAGGTTATAATCTCACAATAGGGACTGTCCCCGTTGTGAGATTGCTGTTGATATTATTTAACATAATTATTTGGCAAAATAATTGCCAAAATGTTTGGTGGTTTCAGAAAAAAGTTGTACCTTTGTACCATAATTAAAAAGCGGGAGGCGGTGACCCGGAGTAGTTCTCCGCATAAGGATCTAATACCATAAAAAACACAACAAAATGGCAAGATCAAACATTCCAATGGTGATCAATCTTCGTCAGAACAAGAACGATGATTCCACCGCCTACGGCAAGTACTTCGCCGAGGTAGACAGTAAGGAACCCCTTAACCTGAAGGGATTCGCCCGCCACATGACGAGCCACGGCAAGATTGCCGATTATCAGATGTGTGTGCTGGTACTTGGTCAGGTGGTTGAGTGTATGAGCGAGCTGCTCGCACAGGGCCAGCCCGTGAAGCTCGACGGTCTGGGGACGTTCTCACCGAGCGTCGACGGACAGAAGTTGGGTAAGGACACCCTGGCAAAGGCTGTAGAGGCCGGTGCCGATGCGATGATCAACGGCATCAAGATCAACTTCACGCCGGAGAACATCAAGGGCGAGAAGCTTACCTCACGAGCCTTCAAGGAGCAGTGTGTGTTCGAGCTCGGCTATCTCGTGGAGAGTGAGGTTCGCATCGTCGGTGGCAAGGAGAAGCGCTACCAGAAGAAGACGCCGATCAGCTACGTGTTGGCACCTGCAGCCGACAGCAACGGCGGTGGCAACAACGGCGGTTCTTCGCAGAACGGCGGAACCTCCGGCGGCGGCACCCAGAACGGCGGCTCTCAGAACGGCGGCGGCTCACAGTCTGCAGCCCTGGCAGCACCCACGATCAGCGGCACGACTCCGTTTGCCGAGACTACCTCGGTGAGCATCAGCGGCCCTGACGGTGCAGAGATTCGTTACACCACCGACGGCAACACGCCTACGGCTGAGAGCACGCTCTACAGTGAGGCATTCACTCTGAGTGACACCACGACCGTGAAGGCCATCGCCATCAAGGACGGTGAGTCGAGTGAGGTTGCAAGCAAGCTGTTCACCAAGTCCAGCGGCGACGACGAAATGGACCAGAACTAAGGCTAAGCCAATTGATAATTCTTGCGTCCCCTTTGGTAGCAAGCGGCAAGGCCGAGCGGTCAAAGAAGAAATAATTATAACGGAAAGAGGGTGAATCGCAGGGTTCACTCTCTTTTTTGCTATCGTCGGACCGATTTTGAGTTAAAAAAGTTAAAATAATTAAGGTTTTATTAGTGTTTTTTGTACACTTCATCGATAATTTGTACCTTTGCAGCAACAACATAAACATATTTATATATTTCAACCATTAAAATTAAAATTTTCAGGATTTTCAACTATGAAACTTAGGAATTTTGTGTTATTTGGAAGCATGGCCACAGTGTGCGCAGCTTTCACATCATGTTCAAAAGGAGAAGAGCTCTTCGACAGCGGTTATGTTGTAACCCAGCAGAAGAGTGAGTATGCAAAAAACTTCGAAAAGAAGTATGGCCCTATCGATCCCAATCAGACTTGGGACTTCGCTACGATGGAACCCATTTCCTACCTGCCTTCAACTACCCCCGCTGGTACACGTGAGACAGATGGCGCTGCAACTTCCGGTGACGTCACATTAGACTCATCTGGTGAGATGTACATCGGGAATAGCGTCGTTACCTGGATGCACGATAATATGGAGGCTGGTAAGAACAACTCTCAGAAAGGTAGTCCTTTCATTTCGGTAACCGATCAGCAATTCTTCACCATCGTTCCTTTCTATCAGGGATGTGCCAGTTATTACTGGGAGTTGTGGATGAACGTCGGAGGTAAAGAGCTTATGATTTGGAAGAAAAACGATGCTTTGACATATCAGGATTCTAAAGGAAATTGGAAATCACCGACAAACCAGAATGGTATCCCTCTTACTGCAGAACAAATCAAGGCTCCCACATACAAATTTAAGGCAACCCCCAATCAGACCATGTATTTCTTCCTGAAGGTATGGACTGGCGGTGATAATGCATATTCAAGAGGCGACGCTCCCTCCAGGATTTCCTCACTGGATAATATGATGCTGGCTCTGGAAGGTGTCCAAGGCTTGACTGGTATCCCTGAGGGCTATAAAGTGACCGTCATTGGCTGTGAGGATAATTCAAAGACTGCCTCTGACAAGGACTATGAGGACTTGGTATTCTTGATGATCGGTCCTGAGGTGATAAACATTGATGAGAAGGAAGTGAGAGAGACCAAGCGTTACATGATGGAAGACCTTGGCACTACCGACGACTTCGACTTCAACGATGTGGTTGTTGACGTGTCTAACGTTTATAAGATGAAGCTCACATTTGATGGCAACAATCAGTTAATTAATGAAGAAGTGATTCCTACCAGTCGCCATCAGGAGGCTATTGTACGTGCTGCCGGTGGTACGATGAACTTCACCATTGAGATTGGTACCAAAACCATCACCAGATGGACCAAGACTCCGACATACGCCGCTACAGATATGCTGAACACTGGTTGGGGCAATACACCTATTTATTATAGCGGTGACCAGAGTATACTGGCTAGGTTTACCATTGACAATAATGACTGGAATCCCAATACGAACAACATCAGAGTGCTTGTCGACGGTAATGGAGAAACCGACGGAATAATCATCGAGTTCCCGAAGCCAGGTGAGGCTCCGATGATGATTGCTGTTCCTGAGACTCAAACCTGGATGCCTGAGCGCTCGAGTGCTCCTGAATCTTGGTTTAAAAATTGGTTTAGTGAGTAATCGTCAGATTCCTATATACAAAAAGGAGAGTGAACCGCGCGGTTCACTCTCTTTTTTTATATATGTAATTGCTTTATTTTGCGTAGCGCTCGGACTGCTGGCGGATGAGGTCAGCGTCGTTGAAGTAGTCGATGCGCATGGCCTTGCGGACTTCGTCCATCGTCTGGACGCCGACCTCGCGCGCCTGCGCAGTACCTTTCTTTAAAATGTTGTAGATCTCGGGGATGTCCTTCTCGAACTCGGCACGACGCTGGCGCATGGGCTCGAGGAACTTGTTGAGCACCTGGTTGAGGAACTTCTTGCACTTCATGTCGCCCAGACCTCCACGACGGTAGTGATCCTTCAGCTCGTCGAGGTTCTGGTACTCTGGCCAGAAGTCGGCGAAGTCCTGATCGCAGGAGAAGGCATCGAGATAGGTGAAGACAGCGTTGCCCTCCACATGGCCGGGGTCGTTGAGGTTGATGTGCTCAGGATCGGTGTACATCGAGCGCACCTTCTGCCAGACGTCGTCGGCGGAGTCAGAGAGGTAGATGCAGTTGCCGAGGCTCTTCGACATCTTCTCCTTGCCGTCGGTGCCGGGCAGACGGCGGGCGGTGAGGTTCTCAGGCAGCAGGATGTTCGGCTCGACGAGCACAGGGGCATAGACCTGATTGAAGCGGCGTACGAGTTCGCGCGTCACTTCGAGCATCGGCTCCTGGTCTTCGCCAGCGGGAACGGTGGTGGACTTGAAGAGCGCGATGTCGGCAGCCTGCGACACGGGGTAGCAGAAGAAGCCGAGGGGTATGCTCTCGCCCTCGAAGCCACGCATCTTCACCTCGGTCTTCACCGTCGGATTGCGCTGCACGCGGCTGACGGAAACGAGGTTCATAAGATAGGTGGTGAGCTCGGCGAGTTCGGGTATCTGGCTCTGGATGAAGAGCACGCACTTCTCGGGATCGAGGCCGGCAGCGAGGTAGTCGAGAGCCACCTCGATGATGTTCTGACGGATCTTCTCGGGGTTGTCGGCATTATCGGTGAGGGCCTGCACGTCGGCCATAAACACGAACATACGGTCGTAGTCGCCCTGATTCTGCAACTCGACACGGCGGCGCAGAGAGCCGACGTAGTGTCCGAGATGGAGTTTTCCGGTGGGGCGGTCACCGGTGAGTATTACTTTTCCCATTATTATTACGATTTATTTCAATTTTGGCTGCAAAGGTACGACTTTTTTTTCAGACAGAAGAACAATAGTTAATATTTTATCAGATTACTGTTTTCTCAAGTTATTAATCTGTGGTCGTTAAACATCCAATGTCTCGCGGCAGAAGCGGTCACCGAGGGCGAAGCCTTCTTCGTAGAGGGCCTCGAGCTTGTGGGTATCGCGGCAGATGCGGTCCACCTCCATCGGACGCTCAGGACGGATGCAGATCACCTCGCCCCAGTCTTCCATGCGCTCGATGAGGTCGAGCTGTTCGTTGTAGACTTGCACGTGATGGCTCAGGACAACACGCAGACGGGGATACTGCTTGTAGAATAGGCGTGGTGCCTTGAAGTCGGGCTCTGACGAACGGAAGCCTCGGTTGCGCGTCATGATGACCACGTTTGGTGAATAGCCTTTGTCGATGGCCCGCACCACGGGGATGGAGTCTACGATGCCGCCGTCGAGCATGGGAATGCCGTCGACATAGGTGATCTGCGAGAGATAAGGCAGCGAACTCGACGCCCGAGCGATGGCGGTCATGCGGCGGAAGTCGTGCTTCTCGGAGAGGTATTCGGCACGGCCCGTCAGGCAGTTGGTGGTCACCATCTCATAAGTGGCGGGATTGTGCTCGTAGGCGTTGTAGTCGAAGGGCACGATCTCGTTGGGGAAGCGCTCGTAGAGGATGTTCGGGTCGAAGATGCTGCCGTGCGTCAGGAGGCTCTTCAGCGAGATGTAGCCGTACTTCTGCAGCATGTCGATGTTGGAGTACCTGGCACGACGGGGCTGACGGCTCATGTACGACAGTCCGTTGCAGGCACCAGCCGACACCGCGACGATGTAGGGGAAGTACAGCTCGTGCTTCATGAAGGCGTCGAGCACCCCGGAGGTGAACACGCCACGCATGCCCCCACCCTCTAGAACGAGTCCCGTTTTCGGTCCTAACTGCATAGTATTTGTATAATTTTTCGACAAAAGTACGAAATAAATGTGAATTGTGCATTGTTTATTGTGATTAATTTGCTATCTTTGCAAACAAATTGACGTATAACAAATAATTAAACTAAGAATGTTCAACAAAGAAACCTATATCAGACGCCGTTCAGAGTTAAAACGGCTCGTGGGCGAAGGCGTCGTCATCCTCTTCGGAAACAACGAGGCGCCTTACAATTATCCTGCCAATGCGTATGCTCCCATGCGACAGGACTCATCGTTCCTGTATTTCTTCGGACAGCATAGAGACGGACTGGTGGGCGTGATTGATATCGACAACGACGAGGAGTGGCTCTTCGGCGATGATATCGACGTGGAGGATATCGTGTGGATGGGTTTCACGCCGTCGGTGGCCGATCTCGCCGCAGAGGTGGGTATCACGAAGACTGCACCCATGAAATCTCTCGCCTCTTACCTTTCACCTCTCACCTCAAAAATCCATTACCTGCCGCCGTATCGCTTCGACACGAAGATACAGATCATGGACCTGCTGGGGATTCACCCGAGCCTGCAGAAGGAGAAGGCTTCGCTGAAGCTGATCCAAGCGGTGGTGAAGATGCGCGCCACGAAGGAGCCACAGGAGATTGAGGCCATCGAGCGGGCCTGCGATGTGGGCTTCGCCATGCATACGATGGCCCAGATGCTGATCAAGCCCGGTGTGACGGAAAGACTCGTGGCGGGACAGGTGGACGGCATCGCCCGCAGCCTGGCACAGGGAAACAGCTTCGCAACGATCTTCTCCCAGCACGGTGAGATTATGCACGGCGCACCGTCAGGCAACGAATTGGAAGACGGAAGGTTGGTGCTCTGCGATGCCGGTTGTGAACTGGACGACTACTGCTCAGACCACACCCGCACGATGCCCGTCAACGGGAAATTCACTCAAAGGCAGTTAGAGATCTATTCGATCGTTGAGGAGTGTCACGACTATGTGCTCGACGTGGCCAAGCCCGGCGTGAAATATATGGATGTGCACTTCGCCGTGTGCCGTCGGATGACGGAGCGCCTGAAGGAGTTCGGACTGATGAAGGGCGACGTGGACGAGGCCGTGAAGGCCGGTGCCCACGCGATGTTCCTGCCTCACGGACTGGGACACATGATGGGTATGGACGTGCACGACATGGAGGGTCTGGGACAGATCTATGTGGGCTTCGACGAAGAGACTCGTCCGAACCTCGAACAGTTCGGTACCAACTGTCTGCGTATGGGTCGTAAGCTGGAGGAAGGCTTCGTGCTCACCGACGAGCCCGGCATCTATTTCATCCCTGCGCTCATCGACGACTGGAAGGCCAGCGGACACTGCAAGGAGTTCCTCGACTTCGACAAGCTCGAGACGTATAAGGACTTCGGTGGCATCCGCATTGAGGATGACATCCTCATCACGAAGGACGGCTGCCGTTTCCTCGGCTCGAAACGCATCGCGTATCATCCACAGGAACTCGAAGAGTTTATGCAGAAACAAAAAGGAAATAAAGAAAGTAAAGGAAACGAATGTGTATAATATGTATAATTTTATCCACTAATATGAATAATATTATTTAAATTCGTGAACAAAATTATTCACATTATTCATATTCGTTTCCAAAAAAAGAAATACTAACATTAATTTGATTTATAATTATGAAGAAGATTTTAAGTTTCGCACTTATGGCGATGATCGCCGTCAGTGCATCGGCTGCCAAGAAGAAGGAAGCCGCCAAAGACGCCAACAAGCCCGTCTTTACCACCATCAAGGAAAATCCCATCACCACCATCAAGGACCAGAACCGTTCGGGTACGTGTTGGGACTACTCTACCCTCTCGTTCTTCGAGGCTGAAATCCTGAAGGCTACAGGTAAGCGTTACACCCTCTGCGAGGCCTTTGTAGCCAACAAGACCTATCTGGAGCGCGCCATCCAGGTGGTACGCTACCACGGCGACTGCCAGTTCGCACAGGGCGGCAGTGCCGAGGATGTGCTCTCCACGCTGAAGAACCACGGTATCTGTCCGCTGGAGGCAATGCCCTTCCCCGGCTCGCTCTATGGTGACTCCCTGAACAACTTCAACGAGTTCTTCTCACTTCTGGAACCATACGTGGCAGCCGTCGCCAAGAGCGATGCCAAGAAGATCTCCAGCCAGTGGAAGGTCGGACTGCAGGGCATCCTCGATGCCTACCTCGGCAAGTGCCCCGAAAAGTTCACCTACGAGGGCAAGGAGTACACCCCGAAGTCGTTTGTGAAGAGCCTGGGCATCAACCTCGACGACTATGTGAGCATCACCAGCTACACCCATCATCCCTTCTACACCGCCTTCGCTGTGGAGGTACAGGACAACTGGCGCTTCCCGCTGAGCTACAACGTGCCGATGGACGAGATGATGCAGATCATCGACAACGCCATTGACAACGGCTATACCGTAGCCTGGGGCGGCGATGTGTCGGAAGAGGGCTTTACCCGCAAGGGTCTGGCTTATGCCGTTGATAGCAAGGCCACTCAGAGTCTCGCCGGCAGCGATATGGCCCGCTGGCTGAAGCTGGCTGCCGAGAAGAAGCGCAACATCATCGACTCGCTGGGTTGTACCGTACCTGAGATCGTACCGACACAGGAGATGCGCCAAGAGCGTTTCGACAACTGGCAGCTGACCGACGACCACGGCATGCACATCTTCGGTGTGGCCAAGGATCAGAACGGAAAGGAGTATTATATGGTGCAGAACTCCTGGGGTGAGTCCGGCGACTACAAGGGCATCTGGTACATGACCAAGGCCTTTATTGCCGCCAACACGATGGATTTCCTCATCAACAAAAACGCCATCCCTGCAGAAATCCGGAAGAAACTCGGACTGTAGAAATCAGCCTTTAATTTGTTAAAAAGGGCATAATCTGTTAAATTTTACGCAGATTATGCCTTTTTTTCATTTTTTATGCTTACCTTTGGGCGCTAAATTGCCGTAATAGGCTCTTTTCGAGCCTGGCGCGACAGTCTGGCCTACCGAAGCGAAAGAATAAAAAATAAATATATTAATGCATTTCAAATGGAATTACGAACCACCTACATCAGAACAACAGACGGCGGCTAAGGAGCTGGGAGAGAAGATCGGCATGAGTCCGATCATCGCAAACCTGCTCATTCAGCGTGGCATCAAGACGGAGAGCGCAGCCAAGCGATTCTTCCGTCCGATGTTAAACGAACTGATAGACCCGTTCCTGATGAACGACATGGACGTGGCGGTAGACAGACTGAACGACGCCATGGGGCGCAAAGAGCGTATCATGGTCTATGGCGACTACGATGTCGACGGATGTACGGCGGTAGCTTTGGTGTACAAGTTCCTGCAGCAGTTCTATTCCAATATTGAATACTATATCCCCGACCGCTATGAGGAGGGCTATGGTGTCAGTATCAAGGCATTGGACTATGCAGCAGAACACAGTGTCAAACTCATTATCATACTCGATTGCGGTATCAAGGCCATCGATGAGATAGAATATGCCAATCGTCTGGGCATAGACTTCATCATCTGTGACCACCACGTGCCGGACGATGAACTGCCCAAAGCGGTGGCCATCCTCAATCCGAAGCGCGAGGACTCCACTTACCCCTTCAAGCATCTCTGCGGTTGCGGCGTAGGCTTCAAGTTCATGCAGGCTTTCGCAAAGAACAACGGCATCCCGTTCTCGAGGCTCATCCCGCTGCTCGAGTTCTGTGCGGTGAGCATCGCAGCTGATATCGTGCCTATCATGGGAGAGAACCGCATTCTCGCCTACCACGGACTGAAACAGCTGAACACCACGCCGTCGGTGGGACTGAAGGCCATCATGGACATCTGCGGACTGACGGGAAGGGAGATCACGATGAACGATATCGTCTTCAAGATCGGTCCACGCATCAATGCCTCGGGACGTATGCAGAACGGTACGGAGGCAGTGGACCTGCTTGTGGAGCGTGACTTCGAGAAGGCCCTGACGGAGGCGCATCTCATCAATGAATACAACGAGCAGCGCAAGGACGTGGACAAGCAGATGACCGAAGAGGCGAATCAGATCGTGGAAAGGCTGGTGCACCAGGATCATCCGTCGAGCATCGTGCTCTACGACGAGAACTGGAAGAAGGGTGTCATCGGCATCGTCGCCTCCCGTCTGACGGAGTTCTACTATCGTCCTACGGTGGTACTCACGAAGTTCAACGGCATCGCCACGGGTTCGGCCCGTAGTGTGGCAGGCTACGACATCTACGATGCCATCAAGAACTGTCGCGACCTGTTGGAGAACTTCGGTGGTCATACCTATGCCGTCGGACTCTCGATGAAGATTGAGAATATCCCCGAATTCCGTCGCCGGTTCCAGAAGTATGTCGATGAGCATATCCTGCCTGAGCAGACGGAGGCCACCCTCGATATCGATGCCGTCATCGACTTCAAGGATGTCAACAAGAAACTGCACAACGACCTGAAGAAGCTCGCTCCGCACGGACCCGATAATCCCAAACCCGTGTTCTGCACCCGTAATGTCTATGACTACGGTACGTCGAAGGTGGTGGGCCGTCAGCAGGAGCATATCAAGCTGGAGCTCGTCGATTCGAAGTCGAGCAACGTGCTCAACGGCATCGCCTTCGGACAGAGTGATTCGGCTAAATTCATCAAGTCCAAGCGCTCGTTTGATATCGTCTATACCATCGAGGACAATATCTACAAGCGCAGTGAGGTGCAGTTGCAGATAGAAGACATTCAGCCTTCGGCAATTGAGAGTTGAGAATTGATAATTGAGAATTATGAATAGTTCTAAAGATTCTGTCGATGGCGAAAAGGACGGTGGAGAAAACTCTGCCCTTGAAAGTAATCATAATTTTCAATTCTCAATTGTCAATTATCAATTATTATTAAATAAGTACTGGGGCTATGATGATTTCCGAGGCATACAGCGGGAGATCATCGAGTCTATCTGTTCAGGCCATGATACCCTGGGTCTGATGCCAACGGGTGGTGGCAAGAGCATCACCTTCCAAGTGCCGGCCTTGGCGCAGGAAGGCGTCTGCATCGTCATCACGCCCCTTATTGCTTTGATGAAAGACCAGGTAGACAACCTGCTCCGCAGAGGCATCAAGGCAGCAGCCATCTATTCCGGTTTGACGCACGAGGAGATTATCATCACCCTCGAGAACTGCATCTTCGGTGACGTGAAGCTGCTCTATGTCTCCCCCGAGCGCCTGTCGTCCGAACTCTTCCAGACGAAACTGCGCCACATGAAGGTCAGTTTCATCACCGTCGACGAGGCCCACTGCATCTCGCAATGGGGTTATGATTTCCGCCCCTCCTATCTCGAGATTGCGAATATCCGTAAGCTGTTGCCTGGCGTGCCCGTCTTGGCTCTCACCGCCACAGCGACGCCTCAGGTGGTAGAAGACATCTGCGAGAAGCTGTCTAATCATAAAGTTCTTGGCGATGCCAAGCGGCAAAGCCGAGCGCAAAGTTCAAAGCTCAAAGTTCAAAGTTTCAACGTCTTCCGCATGAGCTTCGAGCGCAAGAACCTCGTCTACGTCGTGCGACAGGCGAACGACAAACGCGAACAACTCATCCATATCCTCAGCAGTATGCCAGGCACCGCCATCGTCTATGCCCGAAGCCGTCAGCGTACGAAGGAATATGCCGAACTGCTCACGAAGGCAGGCATCTCCGCCACGTTCTATCACGCCGGACTCGACACGAGTGTGAAAGATGAACGCCAACAGGCTTGGCAGGAAAGCAGGATCCGCGTGATGGTAGCCACCAACGCCTTTGGTATGGGCATCGACAAACCCGATGTCCGGCTGGTGATCCATATCGACTGTCCTGACAGCATCGAGGCCTATTTCCAGGAGGCAGGCCGTGCAGGACGTGACGGCAAACGCTCCTACGCCGTGCTGCTCTATAATAACGGTGACAAGCGCAAACTCGAAAAGCGCATCGTGGACACTTTCCCCGAGAAAGACTATATCCGTCAGGTCTACGAACATCTGGCCTTCTTCTATCAGATTGGTGTCGGTTCCGGCTACAACCACACCTTCGAGTTCAACATCGACAAATTCTGCCACGCCTTCCATCATTTTCCCATCGTGGTCGATTCCGCGCTGAAGATCCTCAGCCGTGCGGGCTACATCGAATATACGGAGGAACAGGACAATCAGGCGCGACTGATGTTCACCGTCTCGCGAGGCGAACTCTACAAACTGGAGAACACCACACCCAACGAAGAGAAGGTCATCACGTCGCTGTTGCGCAACTACGGCGGACTCTTCACCGACTATCACTACATCGACGAAGGCTTCATCGCCAGTCAGACAGGCTTGCAGCCGCAGCAGCTGTATCAGACACTTATCGGTCTCAGCCAGCGCCACATCCTCCATTTCATTCCACAGAAGAAGACACCTTACATTCGATATACCCAGCGACGGGAAGACAAGGAGTTCCTGCAGTTCTCGCCTGCCGTCTATGAAGAGCGCCTGTCGCAGTTCCGCCAGCGTATTGCCGCCGTCATCGAATACGCCACAGACGATCATATCTGCCGTAGCCGCCAGCTGTTGCAATACTTCGGAGAGACCGAGAGCCACGACTGCGGACTGTGCGACGTCTGTCTGAGTCATCGCAAGGAAGGTCTCGTTTCCGAACCTCGTATGAACACCGCGATGGAGAAAATCCTCCAGCTGCTCAGCGACGGTACACCCCACCCCATCACAGACTTACGCGACATCCAGTTGCCTACCGACGAACTGGATGCCGCGCTCTCTTATCTTCTCCAAGAGGAATACATCTTACAAGAAGACGGCCTCTTGTCTAAAAAATCTGTGTAAATCTCCTAAATCTGTGAGAATCTCATAATCTGTGAATCCGTGTAATCTGTGGCTTAAAAGTCCAATTTCAACTGTCTTTCGTCTTTATTGTCATATTCGTGACAGTAGCTGCTGCCGTCGAAGCAATGGGTGCATACTCGACACTTCGGCATACCGATGCTCTCTATGAGATCCTCAAGACGCGCGAACTTCAGCGTCGTCAGTCCCAGACGCTTGGCAATCTCTGCCACCATCCGCTTGTACTCCGGTGAATCCGTCTGCGCATACTTCTCGAGATTCTTCTTGTCGTCGCCCTCAAAGTCCTTGATGATACGACGCGTGATCAGTTCCATATCGCTCTTCGACGTAGTGAAGCCGATAAACGGACATCCATACACCAGCGGCGGACATGAGATGCGACAGTGCACCTCCTTCGCGCCATACTCGAAGAACGTCCTGACGTTATCCTTCAACTGCGTACCACGCACGATGGAGTCATCGCAGAACACCACACGCTGGCCCTTCAGCAGCGAGGGATTCGGAATGAGCTTCATCTTTGCCACCAGCGCACGACGCTCCTGGTTGCCAGGTGTGAACGAACGGGGCCATGTCGGTGTATATTTCAGCACACTCCTCTTATACGGCACACCCTTACCCTCGGCATAGCCCAAAGCCATACCGACACCGGAGTCAGGCACGCCACAGACGCTGTCCACTTCCGTCTCGTCCATCTCGCCCATCTTCTTACCGTTGGCCTCGCGCACGGCTTCCACGTTGATGCCGTTATAGTCTGAGGCAGGGAAGCCATAGTACACCCAGAGGAACGAACAGATCTGCTCCCTCTTGAACGGCTCCTGCAGCACCTCCATCGAGTCAGCCGCGAGATACACGATCTCACCGGGGCCGAGGTCTCTCACACGGTGATAGTCGAGATTTGGGAAACTCGTCGTCTCGCTCGACACGGCGTAGGCTCCCTCCTTCTTTCCCACCACGATAGGTGTACGGCCCAGAAAGTCACGGGCGGCGATGATACCCTTTTCCGTAAGGATGAGCATCGAGCACGATCCCTCGATCTTCTTATACACCAGGTTGATGCCTTCCACGAACGTGCGACCCATGTTGATGAGCAGCGCCACAAGCTCCGTCTGGTTGATGGTGTTCGCGGAATACTCGCTGAAGTGCATGCGGCGGTCCAGCAGTTCCTGCGCCACCTCTTCCAGATTGTTGATCTTCGCCACCGTCACCACGGCATAACGGCCCAAGTGAGAGTTCACGAGGATCGGCTGCGGATCGGTATCACTGATCACACCGATGCCCTGATGGCCCGAGAATGAGTCGAGCTCATCCTCGAACTTCGAGCGGAAATAGTCGCGCTCCAGATTGTGGATCTTACGGCTGAATCCCTTCTCTTGATCGAAAGTCACCAGTCCGGCGCGACGTGTGCCGAGGTGTGAGTTGTAGTCGGTGCCGTAGAACAGGTCGTTGACGCAACACTTTGTAGAAATGGTTCCAAAGAATCCTCCCATAATATTAAATAAAATAGTACAGGAACGAGGCGATGCCTTCGAGTGCCGGCTTGCGCTGTCCCTCTATCTCAATCTTGAAGTCAATCTCCACCTTGCAGATGCCGCGCAGGTTCTGGATGTTGTGCAGCTTCGTGGTCATCCTCACGCGCGAACCCGTCACCACAGGCTGTCCGAAGCGCATCTTGTCCATACCGTAGTTCACGAGCATCTTGATATTGTTCACCTCGATGATCTGGTTCCACAGATACGGCAGCACAGAGAGTGTCAGGTAGCCGTGGGCGATGGTGCTGTGATACTGGCTCTCCTCCTTCGCCCTTTCCACATCGACGTGAATCCACTGATGGTCGAGTGTGGCGTCGGCAAAGAGGTTGATACGGTCTTGGTCGATCTGCAGCCAGTCTGATACGCCTAACTCCTTGCCCAGATAGGCTGCGAACTCATCATACGAATTGATTACTAATTTTCCCATTATGATTGATTATAAAATGGATTGCGGGGGTGCACGCACCCCCGCAATTCCCTATGATTATAACTCCTGGTTTTCCGGACGAAGCTTGCGCACGGTCTCGCCAGCGCGCCACATCTCCTGGTTACGCATGGCCTCGAGCTCCTTCTCCAGACCCGCACGGTAGTCGGGCTTCGAGTTGGCATCGATGGTGATCTGAGCCTCGTTACCCGTCTGCACTGAGTAGTACAGCCACTCCATCACAGGCTTGATAGC
>JAEEGK010007570.1_pt1 | contig 25872 bp, 19 predicted proteins | sample 8958771 | NCBI WGS metagenome assembly JAEEGK01 (sample SAMN16246547, study PRJNA631951) | gut metagenome | biome: gut microbiome; feature: rumen; material: SC-attached | host: Bos | place: Iran: Karaj | collected 2018-10
AGAACTCTTTCAAGCGCGCTATAGGGCATATCTCCACGAAAGGTCTGATAACAATAAAAGACGACGGGATCTGCCTAAACGACAGATGATCCCGTCCTGATCTTCAAAAAATCTGTGTTTCATTAGAAACATTACTTAGGGGCCAGGCCTCCTTTATTTCTTTAAGACATTAAACGAGGCCTGGCCCAAAGTTATTTTATTCCATACCGGACGTGCATTTTCTGCCGAATTGTATGCCCTCTTTCAGCCCTTTGCGGATACCTCTGTTTTCTACTCTATCAAGATTTTTTACACTTATTGTCCACCTTACCGCTAACTTTTTATGGCAATTTACATTTATCAACTATTATGTCTGTTTCGGTAACATAACATGATGCATAAATATCCCATTCATCTATTTTGCAAGATAGACATGGATTACTCTTTACCGGATGTAAATCTATGCCCAAAAAACAGAACAAACCACTTTCTGTTTCTTCTGAACTAAATACTGCGGTATCTTTATGTGCTTCAAAATAATCTACTCCGATTATTGAAACAAGTTTTTCAAATCCTATTCTTTTCTTGTTCATATAAGTCATCTCCTTATGTTAGATCATCAAACTGATTAACATGAAATTCTACTATTTTACCGGTACAGCTAGAAATAATCCTACTACTTTTTTGACCTAGTCGGGCAATGAATGCTCTATCATCAGCTGAAGGAAAAATCTTTTCAGGATCTGGATGAGTATGTAACTCAAGCCGAACTTTATGTGATTCCAATAATTCCATAAGTGTGTCACTTTGTTCTATATGACAATGATATCTTGACCCGTGGTAAAGTATATCTTCGTTTTTTCCTCGTAATAATGCGAACTCATCCCCGGTAGCGGCTGATAAATATGCCAAATCTTTATCTTCAATAAAGTTAAGTCTAAATGAACCCCATGTTTCCTTATCCGGAACTCTATTTAAAATAGATTGTCTATGGTTATTTAAGCCATCTTTATGTTTTCTTATAGAATCTAAAGATACTTTCGTTGAAGATTCCGATGTAAGTGGAGTTGATAGCATCACTCTGCGTTTATCCATGTCAAACTCTTTAACGCTCATTAATATGCTCCTTTCAAGGCAGGAGAAGTTATGAGCTTAATCTTCCCCTGCTTTTTTAGTTTTTACAGGAGGAAATCAATAGAAAAAATATAAAATAAACATTTTTATATGCCGTACACATAAACTCAAATACACACAATTCAAAAGAAAAGTAAAATACTTTTCTTTTTTCTGAAACAGGTCAGCCATCCAATGCATACTACCTATTCCACTCTTAATCTATCATACAGAATTCAGAAAAGCAAGATGTTTTTGATAACCCATTTTATATCCGTCCCTTATGCAATCCTTTTGCTCATACCGAGTCTGTTGAATTATGTCTTTTATGCTAATCTCATAGAAACGGAGTCAGTGTTTATTGCCGAATTCGTATTTGCGTCTCTCTTTTGTTTTTCTTTCTGTATTATTTTATCCCATATTGAACATACAGTTCCCGTCGTCAAAGTCACCTCGAAACCGCCTTCAGCGTTTCCTCGGTAACAAAACGATGCTCCGCATCTCATTTCAGTCGGGGCTTGAACCCCGCCTGAAACGAAGATCTCCCCCCACCTTCGCTACGCTAAGAGGTGGGGGATATCTTCTGTTTTGTTATATTACGATGCCTGTATTTTTTTCATCGGTCTGTTGCGATATAACGGTTTTCTCTTTAGACCGTTCTGTGAATAGATCAGCTTCGGCTTTTCCGTACCCTCTGCAGCAGCTTTGGTAATAATGCATTTTACGACCGTCAGATCCGAAGGTGCTTCGAACATGGCATCCATCATTATGCTTTCGCATATTGCTCTTAAGCCTCTTGCCCCGGTCTTGCGCTCAAATGATTTTTTCGCTATGACCTCAAGCGCTTCCTGTTCAAACTCAAGCTCGACATCATCAATCTCAAACAGCTTTTTATACTGCTTCGTGAGTGCATTCTTAGGCTTGGAAAGGATATCGCACAACGCTTTTTCATCCAGCATGTCAAGCGCGGCCATGACCGGAACACGTCCGATAAACTCCGGTATGAGTCCGAACTTGATAAGATCCTCGGGAAGAACCTGACGGAACATATCGCCTATATCCAGATTCAGGCTGTCATTTATCTCAGCGTTAAAGCCCATTGATTTCTTGCCTATTCTGGATTCCACTATCTTTTCAAGGCCGTCAAAAGCTCCGCCGCAGATAAACAGTACATTTGTGGTATCAATCCTTATAAGATCCTGATGGGGATGCTTTCTTCCTCCCTGGGGAGGCACCGATGCGATAGTACCTTCAAGTATCTTTAAGAGAGCCTGCTGTACGCCTTCGCCCGATACATCACGGGTAATGGAAACATTCTCCGACTTCTTTGTTATCTTGTCTATCTCGTCTATATATACTATACCGTACTGGGCACGTTCGATATCATAATCCGCTGCCTGGATAAGCTTAAGCAGGATATTTTCAACATCTTCACCGACATAGCCTGCTTCGGTAAGTGTGGTCGCATCCGCCATGGCAAAGGGAACGTTCAGTATCTTTGCCAGTGTCTGTGCAAGATATGTTTTTCCGGAACCTGTCGAGCCTATCATCAGGATATTGCTCTTCTGAAGCTCCACATCTGATTCCTTGATCGAAAGAACCCTCTTGTAATGATTATATACAGCAACGGAAAGGATCTTTTTGGCATCCTCCTGACCGATAACATAATCATCCAGGAATTTCTTGATCTCTACAGGCTTAAGCAGGTTAATCTCGCCGGCAAGCTCTGCACCGTTCATGTCACGCTCGTCATCGGCGTCATAATATTCCTCGTCAAGGATTTCCGCACAGAGGTTTACACACTCATCGCAGATATAAACATCATCAATACCCGAGAAGAGTCTTTTTACCTGATCCTGTCTCTTCCCACAGAAACAACAGCTTATAGATCTTATCTTCCTGCTATCATCACTTCTATTTGCCACATCCGACTCCATTCTTCAAAAATCCCAAATAACCGTACTTAGTTACTCGGCATAATATTTCCTGTTATGATCATCTGTGCTCAATGACTCTGTCAATGAGACCGTATTCAAGAGCTTCCTCTGCGGACATGTAATTATCCCTGTCGGTATCTCTCTCAATAACATCTATGGGCTTGCCTGTATTTGCCGCAAGCATTTCATTAAGCTTTCTCTTGGTCTTTAAAATGTTTTCGGCAACAATCTGTATTTCCGTAGCCTGACCGCGCGCTCCGCCTGAAGGCTGGTGTATCATGATCTCGGCATTGGGAAGAGCCATTCTCTTTCCTTTTGTTCCGCCTGCAAGCAGGAATGCTCCCATGCTTGCGGCAAGACCTACACAGATAGTGGAAACGTCACACTTAATATACTGCATAGTATCATAGATAGCAAAACCCGATGTTACAGATCCGCCGGGACTGTTAATATAGAAATTAATATCCTTATTGGGATCTTCGGACTCCAGGAACAGCATCTGGGCTACAACAAGTGAAGCTGTAACATCATTAACCTCTTCGGAAAGGAAGATTATCCTGTCCTTTAACAGTCTGGAATAAATATCATACGAACGCTCTCCACGGCTCGTCTGCTCTATTACATAAGGGACTAAACTCATATAAACCTCCGATTACTTCTTAAGGATTATTTTTCAACAGCTGCCTCACGGATAAGATCTGCTGCCTTACCTACAGCTATGTTACGCTTCATGTTCTCAAGCTCCTTACCAACTACGAGCTCCTTGATCTTATCCTTCTCCATCTTGTACATCTCAGCCATGGTAGTGAATTCCTGATCTACTTCCTCAGGGCTGACCTCAATCTTTTCAGCTTCAACAATTGCTTCAAGAACAAGTCTTGCCTGAACACGCTTTAATGCCTGAGGCTTTGTCTGCTGAACAAACTGCATTGCATTCATTCCGCTGTACTTTAAGTACTGCTCAAAAGGCATACCCTGCTGCTGGATCCTCGATGCGAAATCCTCTACCATGTTACGAGCCTCGTTCTCAATCATGGCATCGGGGATATCCATATCTGATGTCTCGATAACCTTAGCGAGTACTTCGTCTTCCTTAGCCTGCTTTAACTCCTTTTCCTTGCCCTCTGACAGTTTCTTCTTAATATCCTCTTTTAACTCGGCAAGTGTATCAAACTCCGATACCTCCTGAGCAAACTCGTCATCTGCCTCAGGAAGCTCCTTACGGGTGATGGCATTGATCTTGCACTTGAACACTGCGGGCTTGCCCTTCAGGTTCTCAGCATGGTATTCTTCGGGGAATGTAACATTGATATCCTTCTCATCGCCGATATTCATACCGATGAGCTGTTCCTCAAAGTTGTCGATAAAGGTATGTGAACCGATAACAAGCTCTGCATCCTCAGCCTTTCCGCCTTCAAAAGGAACCCCGTCTACGCTTCCTTCATAATCAAGCTTGATCGTGTCGCCGTCTTCAACGGCTCTGTCTTCAACGGTGATGCTTCTTGAATTCTGATCTCTGAGCTTGTCGATCTCGGCGTCGATCTCGGAATCCGTAACTTCAATCTCTTTTTTCTCAACCTCAACACCCTTATAGGTGCCAAGCTTAACCTCGGGCTTAACTGCAACCTTTGCTGTATATATAAGGCTCTTGCCCTTCTCAACCTGCTCAATGTCAACTTCAGGTCTGGAAACTATATCAAGACCGCTCTCCTCTGCAGCCTGTGCATATGTGTCGTTTATAACGGCATCGGCTGCATCCTCATAAAATACTCCGGAACCGTAAACCTTCTCGATAAGTGCAAGAGGAGCCTTGCCCTTTCTGAAGCCCTGTATCTGAATCTTGTTTTTGTTTTTCTGATATGCCTGCTGATATGCTTTTTCAAAAACATCGGCATCTACTTCTACCGTAATCTTAAAACTGTTTTTTCCTAAATCTTCTGTCTTGACTATCATTTGTCGTTCCTCCTGAAATTATATTCACAATCTTGGTTATTATATCATATAAATTTCAAAAAGGCAAGAGTCAATTTATTTTAAAAGTCGCGCAAAAAAAGGAACGGCAGAATATGCCGTTCCCAAATAGAAATCAGATCTTTTCCGATTATCTTCCGAGTGTCAGATGCTTCTCTACGAAACCATCGATGAAGCCGATCCTTAAGGTCTTCATTCCAAGTGCCATGAATGCAAGGATGATGAAGAAGATGTACTTGAAGATGCTTATCATTGACTCAAGTGCTGCGATGATCTGTCTGAGCTTAGCGTAAGGAACGTTGCCTTCGAATACTGCTGCCCATGAATTGAACATACCGAACAGATCGGGCAGGAAATCAAGGATGTATCCTAACAGTGAGAAACAGATTGCAAGGAATAATGCCTTGGCTACGGTTGCCCTGAGCCATTCATTGCCTTCACAAACAAGAACATAGCCTACTGCTATGATAAGGGGAAGATATCCACCGAAAATCGCTAAAAGGAAAGTAAAGAATGCGTATGCTCCTGCTGAAAGTCCAATTTTTGTCTTCATAATTTTTTCTCCGGATCCTTTATCCGGATTCCTCCTTCTGATAATGTAATGACCAATACACTAAAGAATGTTACATGTTGCCGGCTCCGGTTACGCTTTGAATATTACCTTCGTCAAAAGTATCTCTATAAGCAGATAGATCAGACCGTACAAAGTAACAAGAACCACATTGCACCAGAACCGTTTGTTTTCGCTCTGATTTTCCGAAAGAGCTCTTTCAATACTTATGTTCTGGTAAAAAACTATGCCGAAATAAAGCGTCAGGAAGAATGTTACAAAATATCCCGTAGCAAACTGGAAAAGCGACATAACGAAAAGGACACAGTCAAGTAATGCCGTATTGATCAACGTTGCCGACAGGATCTTTACATAATCGATCTCCTTTTTTTCCCTGAACGCGCATATGATCGCGGCAGGAATAAATTTGACGATACAGAAGATGGTTGCCATAAGCGCACCCCAACCTAAAGCCGGTGCAAAATTACGGCCACCCGTTCCGATAAAATACAGCAGTGTTGACAGCCATGTAATGATAAAGAAAATACCCAACATTACAAACCCTGATCCCACCGGTATCTTTCCGTCAAACACGCCCAGACATGCCGTACCGGGATGTACAAAGCATTCTCCGAATGCTTTAAATGCCTCAACAAAAGGATTCGGTCCCGAAGGAACCTTGACCATGTATACCGGGGCATTCATCTGCCCTTGCGGATTGTTGGGCATAAACATATATACGGGCTGCGGTGCTCCCTGTTGATACTGCGCCTGTTGGGGCGGTATCTGTTGCTGAGCCTGCATCTGCGGCTGAGCCTGCATTGGCGGTTGAGGCTGCGGCGTCGGTTGCTGAGCCTGTATCTGCTGCGGGGACATCTGCGGCTGAACCGGCTGCTGGTATCCGTTAGAAGCCTGCTGCTGAACCATGTTCGGCGCTGCATTCATGTTTACGCTGTTTCCGCATGAACAAATCCCGTTCGGGGGAAGCTGTTTCCCGCACAAGGGACAAAAACCCATTTTCACACCTCCTCGACATTTATAGTTTCATGCAACTTAGAGAATCAAAAACATACCTTTTGAAACCTGTTATTCATTATAGCACATTGTTTCAAGATTGTAAAAGACTTTTTTCAGATTTTTTATCTGTTTTTCACATTATTTTTTCTTTTTAAAGCCCCAGTTCCTTAATAAATCTTGAACGTAACTGTTTTTTACCTCTCCTGTCAGACGAAAATGTAAGAAAAAGCCTGTTTTTGGCACGAGTTACGGCAACATAGAACATCCTCCGTTCCTCCTCTATCTCTTCTTTGCTTACCGCCTGCCTGTGAGGTGAGCCGCCTTCACACAGATCCATGACGAAAACGGTATCAAATTCAAGACCCTTGGCGCTATGATATGTTAGCAGGCTCACTCCCGCTTCCTTCTCCTTTTCCTGTCTTTCAAAACGTCTTGCCTTCAAAGCCTCCGTATAATCTGCTATGTGCTTTTTCCAATCGGCATATGTAGCGAACTCTGCGGAAGACGCCTCTATCTCGTCAAGTATCTCAAAAAGGCCTTCCCGATCAAGATTTCTTTCATTTGCGTACTTATCCAGGAAATCATCGTATCCCACAGCCCTTCGTATATATTTCACCGCCGCCTTCGGATCAAGCTTCTTTATAATGTACAGGTCGTATTTCAGTTTTTCAATTCTGTCCCTTACATACTGCCTGTCCTTATAAGACGCCATGAGAATATCAAAATCCAGCTCACGTTTTCTCATCACATCCCTTGTGATATACCTCGACGGCCGGTTCGCTATCTGAAGAAAGAGTTCTCTCCATCTCACCCTGTCCTCCTGTGGCCTTTCGATAAGCGCCATTTCGATATATGCAAAAATATTTAATGCTATCCAGTGTTCATAAATATTCGGCACATTGTCCCTGAGACAGAACCTGATGTTTTTTTCCTTAAGTCTTGAGATCAGTGCGCCGGGCTGTGTATTCACCCTGTACAGAACGGCAATCTCGGATTGGTCAATCCCCTTTTTCAGCAGCTCCTCTATCATGACCGCGATATACTCCGATTCATTCTTTATCTCCCCGAATTCCCTGAAGAGCACGGTTGATGTCCTCGGTACCGAAGTTCTGCCCGATCTGATGTTTTTCCTGTATCTTTTTTTGTTATGCGAGATGAGTTTTATCGAATGTTCCGATATCTCGGGAGAGCACCTGTAATTGACGCCCAGAATTATCTTCTCATATCCGGGACATTTTCCAAAATCCTTTTCAAACTCAAAAAGCATACCCGGATCCGCACCTCTGAAGGAATAGATGCTCTGATCGTCGTCTCCGACAACAAAGATGTTGTTATGGAGAGCGCACAGTCTTTTTGTCAGCCTGTACTGAAGCGGACATATATCCTGGAACTCGTCTATAAGCACATATTCATAAATGCCCCGCCAAAATTCCAACACCTCGGGTTTTTCATCAAAAAGTCCCGAACACAGAAGCAGCATGTCATCAAAATCAATCTTCATCTCACTTCTGAGCATTCGTTCAAATTCTTCATATATGATCCGGAAAGTTTTACGATCAGTGACGGAGGAATTAAATCCGTCAGGGTCTGCCCCGCTGTTTTTCAGGCAGCTTATTTCATTAGACAACGTAAAAATAAGATTGTTATCGCCATAAGACTCAATGCCGGCTTTTTCCGCCGCCAGCTTAATAAACCTGTTTCTTTCGTCCTCGGCCAATATCGCGGACATATCGTAATGGTATGCCCACCTTAAGATTTTATAAAACAAAGCATGAAAGGTACCGAAGGATACTCCCTGTTCTCCGCCCGCAAGGATCCTGTAACGTTCCTGCATCTCCCGGGCGGCGGTCCTTGTAAAAGTAATGACAAGTATCTTTTCGGGAGAAACACCGCATTCTCCCGTAAGAAATCTGATACGGTTGACTATGACCGTGGTTTTACCCGAACCGGGCCCTGCAAGTACCATGCAAGGCCCGTCGGTATGCGTAACCGCTAAATTCTGTTCTTCATTAAATCTCATCTGAGTCAGGATACTACTTTAGCCTCAAGAAGAGCGATGCCCTTGCGGATACGCTCAAGAGACTCATCCTTTCCCAGAATTTCCATGATCTCGTAGGCTCCTCCGGGAGTCATCTGCTTACCCGATACCGCTGTCCTTAACGGCCAGAGGGCTATGCCGTTCTTTATGCCTTTTTCCTCGACATACCCGGAAACAAGCGCCGATAATGTGTCATTGTTATAAGTATCAAGTGCCTCAAGCCTCGGCAGAAGATCCTTTAACGACTCCAAGGAATTCTCCGAATTGGTCTTCATCTTCTTATGGGTATACATCTCAGGATCATACTCGGGAAGCTCGTTGAAGAAATCTATCTTTTCGGGGATGTCGCAAAGCGTCTCTATCCTCGTTTTTACAAGATCGGCGATCTTTTTCTTATCATAATCCTTTTTAACAGCCTGCTCCACATACGGAAGTGCCAGCGAATAATACCTCTCGTTGTCCATCATCTTAAGATACTCGCCGTTCATCCATCTGAGCTTTACGATGTCAAATACCGAAGGTGATTTGTTTATCTTAGTATAGTCGAACAACTCTATAAGCTCATCAAGTGAAAATATCTCACGGTTCTCCGGCCCGCTCCATCCGAGAAGCGCCATATAGTTCACGATTGCCTCGGGTACAAAGCCCTGATCGGTCAGATCCTCAAACGAAGCATGACCGCATCTCTTTGAAAGCTTCTGATGATCCTCGTTCGTTATCAGCGGAAGGTGGACATATACCGGCTCCTTCCATCCGAACGCCTGATAAAGACGTGTATACTTTGGTGTTGAAGAAATGTACTCATTTCCTCTGACCACATGTGTTATCTCCATCAGATGATCATCTATGACATTTGCAAAATTGTATGTAGGGAACCCGTCAGACTTGATAAGTATCTGGTCGTCAAGCTCTGAATTATTTATCGTGATCTCGCCGTATACCGCATCGGTAAAGCTCGTGGTACCCTCCCTCGGGATATTCTGCCTGATAACAAACGGCATCCCCTTGGCGAGATTTGCCTCCACTTCCTCTTTGCTTAAAGAAAGACAATGCTTGTCATAATGGGTTATTGTCTCTCCTCCCGCCTCGGTTGTAAGAGACTCCAGTCTTTCTTTTGTACAGAAGCAGTAATAAGCAGCTCCGCTCTCAACAAGCTGTTTTGCATACTTCATATAAAGACCGGACTTAACGCGCTCACTCTGAACGTAAGGTCCGTAACCCTTATCCTTATCGGGACCCTCGTCGTGTACGAGCCCCGCAGCCTCAAGCGTCCGGTTTATGATATCTACCGAACCCTCAACCAGTCTTCCCTGGTCGGTATCCTCTATTCTCAATAAGAAATCCCCACCGGCATGCTTTGCAATAAGAAACTCATACAAAGCTGTACGGAGATTTCCGACATGCATCTTCCCCGTAGGTGAAGGTGCATACCTTGTACGTACTTTGTCCATTTTAATTACTCCTTTTCAAATTCCATTACCATTTTTATTTTTTCGCTGTCATTTATCTCGGTAACTTCGATATTTAAAGTGTTACCCGATAAAGTCCCGGCCCATTCGGTCTGCTGAAGGAAGATGGTGATCTTATTGGAATCACTCTTCCATGAAGCACCGTATTTATGACCGTCTATAGTCACGTCGCATGCACCTGCAGTCTTAAGCACAATGTCGGCCCCGCTGTCAAAGGCTTGCGATGCCGGTACGCTGATACCGTCAACCGTCACGTTTTTACATTTATAGTTTCCACAGTTCGGATCTGCGGAGCATGCTGTAAACGACAGTGTAAGCACCAGGATCGTTACAACACTGACAAATCTTTTCAAAAGCTTTTTCATAATGCTCTCCTTAAATGATCAATCCTATTTTGCAAAAAGCGTACCAATGATACCACGTCCCAAAGATGCCCCGACATTACCTCCGAGCTTCTTTCCGAACGAACCGAACGAAGAACCGAGATTGTTTCCTATCTCACGTCCTATGGTCCCGGTTGCTGCCGAAGCCGTGCCCCTCAAAGCCTGCTTAATGGCCCGGTCCTGTCTGTCCTTCTGCTTCTGCTGTTCCTTTAAAGCTTTTTCCTGAGCCTTCTGCTGTTCTTTAAAAGCTTTTTCCTGAGCTTTTAACTGTTCCTTGTAATATCTTTCTTCAAGTCTTGCCTGTTCTTTTGCGGCTCTTTCTTCGGCTCTCTGCTGTTCTCTTTCAGCACGTTCTTCAGCCTTCTGTTGTTCTTTCTGCTTACGTTCCTCTTCCTTAGCCGCAAGTGCCGCTTCTTTTTCTGCCTGCTTCTGAGCCAGAGCCTCTTCCTTTGCCTGCTGTGCGGCAAGTGCTTCCTGTTCGGCACGTTCCTGCTGTTCGATGTTCAGTCTCTGGAAGAACTCATATGCCGAATCCCTGTCAAAGGTATCGCAATACTTGTTGTACAACATACAGGAATCTATCTGTCTTCTGCGTTCGTTATCATCTATCATTCCCATATAGCTCTGGGGAGGAAGGATCTTCGCCCTCTGAACTATCGTAGGGATACCCTTTTCATCAAGAACGGAAACAAGAGCTTCACCCGTTCCGAGTTCCTGAAGTGTCTGCAGGGTATTAAACTCCGAATTCTCCCTGAAGGAAGATGCGGCAGCCTTAAGTCCCTTCTGGTCGGCCGGCGTATAAGCGCGAAGCGCGTGCTGAACCTTGTTTCCGAGCTGTGCCAGAACTCCGTCCGGAATATCCTTCGGATTCTGCGTTATGAAATAAATCCCGACACCCTTTGAACGTATAAGCTTTACAACCTGTTCTATCTTTTCAAGAAGTGCCTTTGAAGCCGAATTGAAAAGCATATGTGCTTCATCAAAGAAGAATATCATCTTCGGGCGGTCAAGGTCTCCTACCTCCGGAAGGGTTTCGTAAAGCTCGGACATAAGCCAGAGCAGGAATGTCGAATACATCTTCGGATGAAGTATGAGCTTCTGGCAGTCAAGTATCTGTATCATGCCCTTTCCGTTATAATCCGTTGCGAGGAAATCACGGATGTTGAGCGCAGGTTCACCGATAAAGAACTCCCCGCCTTCCGATTCCAGTGCTATGACCGAACGCATGATCGCCGCTATGCTGTTCACAGACATATTCCCGTACTGCCTGCTGTAATCCTTGGAGTGTTCGCTCACAAACTGCAGCATGGAACGCAAGTCCTTTGTGTCTATAAGTAAAAGCCCTTCATCATCAGCTATCTTGAATATTACCGTAAGTATGTCAGTCTGGGTATCGTTAAGCTCAAGTATGCGTGCCAGCAGGAGCGGTCCCATTTCGGATACCGTGGTCCTTAACGGCATGCCCTTTTCTGCATAAACGTCCCAGTAATTCGAAGGGAAACTCTTAAATGTAAAACCACGTTCGGAAAGCCCCATCTTCCGGACTCTTTCCTCAGCACTGCCTCCGCCGATGCCCGGAGCGCACATGCCTGAAAGATCTCCTTTTACATCCGCAAGAAATACAGGTACTCCGATATCACTGAACGATTCGGCCATGACTTTTAAAGTAACTGTTTTTCCGGTACCCGTTGCTCCGGCTATCAGCCCATGACGATTAGCCATCCTCGGATAAATATACAGATCTTCTTCTCCCGATTTTCCTATTAAAATTTTCCCGTCGTAAAACATACACTACCTCCGCCCAAAAAAATCATACGTAGTGTCAATGTCACCTCGAAAACGCATTCAGCATTTCCTCGGTAACAAAACGATGCTACACATCCATTTTGTTATATTATACCAAAATATACCGATAAATCAAGCATAATTATGAAAAAGGATAAAAACATAAGAGCCTATCGCAGGTCTGCCTGCCGATAGACTCTTATTAGGGATTTTCACTATGAAATGTAATAATCTTTGATCATCCTGCAATCTGGTTTCCGGTATAGAGCTGATAATACTTGCCCTTTTCCTCTATCAGATCGTCATGGGTTCCGCGCTCTATGATGCGGCCCTGTTCAAGAACCATGATACAGTCGCTGTTCTTTACGGTTGAAAGCCTGTGTGCGATAACGAAGGTTGTCCTGCCCTTCATAAGCTTATCCATACCCTCCTGTACAAGCTTTTCTGTACGGGTATCGATCGATGATGTTGCTTCATCAAGGATAAGTACGGGCGGATCTGCGATAGCCGCACGTGCTATGGCAAGCAGCTGACGCTGACCCTGAGAAAGATTTGCGCCGTCTCCGGTAAGCATCGTATTGTAGCCTTCGGGAAGCCTTCTGATAAAGCTGTCGGCATTTGCAAGCTTTGCGGCTGCCTTAACTTCTTCATCTGTTGCATCAAGCTTTCCGTACCGGATGTTTTCCATAACCGTACCGGTAAAGAGATGTGTTTCCTGAAGAACTATGCCGAGCGAACGTCTAAGGTCCGCTTTTTTGATCTTGTTCACATTGATACCGTCGTAACGGATCTTTCCATCCTGTATATCGTAGAAACGGTTAATAAGGTTTGTGATGGTAGTCTTTCCGGCACCGGTGGAGCCTACGAAAGCAATCTTCTGTCCGGGCGTAGCAAAAAGCTTAATGTTATGGAGTACCATCTTTTCTTCAGTATAACCGAAATCAACGTTATCGAATACCACGTCACCCTTAAGTTCTACATAGGTTGTGGTCCCGTCTGCCTTGTGGAAATGCTTCCAAGCCCAGATACCGGTCCTTTCCTCTGTCTCCGAAACAGAGCCATCGGCATTTTTCTTTGCGTTTACAAGTGTTACATAGCCTTCGTCAACCTCAGGCTTCTCATCCATGAGCTGGAAGATCCTGTCGCCGCCGGCAAGTGCCATGATTATCGAGTTGATCTGCATGCTTATCTGGTTGATGGGCATGTTGAGCTGTCCGTTAAAGGTAAGATAACTTATAAGCGCGCCAAGTGCCAGGCCGCCCACTCCGTTGATAGCCATGATACCGCCGACTATCGCAAGTACAACATAGCTGAAATTGCCAAGCTGTGCATTGATGGGCATGATGATATTCGCAAAACGGTTTGCATTGTTTGCGCTGTCAAAAAGCTCATCGTTAAGCTTATCAAAGTCTTTGATGTTCTGATCTTCATGACAGAATACCTTTACAACCTTCTGGCCGGACATCATTTCCTCAACAAAACCGTTAAGTGCACCAACAGCCTTCTGCTGTTTTACGAAATACTTTCCGCTCTTTCCCGAAATCTTCTTTGTACAGAAAAGCATTAAACCTATCATCACAAGCGAGATCAGCATCAGCTGCCAGCTAAGCAGCAGCATGCTTATCGATACACTTACGATAGTAATGATACTGTTCAGGAACTGCGGGATACTCTGTGAGATCAGCTGTCTCATGGTATCAACATCGTTCGTATACATCGACATGATATCACCATGCGAATGAGTGTCGAAGTACTTGATCGGAAGTGTTTCCATGTGTTCGAACATATCATCCCTGAGCTTACGCTGGAAGCCCTGGGTGATCCTTACCATGATACGAGCCTGAACGAAGCTGGCCAGGATACCTACAAGTATGAAGCATACCGTGATAAGTATCTCCTGTCCCAGATCCCCGAAGGTTTTTGTTCCCGCCTGGATCCCGGGAATATAATCATCCAGCAGAACCTTCGTAAACAAGGTTCCCTTAACTGTCATACAATAAACGGTGATACCGATACACGCCGCAACACATATCCATAAAACCAGATTGTCAAGTACCATGTACTTTAAAAGCCTTTTAAGAATCTTTCCCGGATTCTTAACTGTAGGCTTCATTCCTCTGGGCATCGGCCCACGTCCCATACCAGGTCCCGGCATTATCGTTCACCTCCTTCATCAAAGTCTCCGTTACCGCCTGTCTGAGATTCGTAAACATCGCGGTAAATCTCATTATTCTTTAACAGCTCCTCATGCGTTCCGAAGCCGTTGATCTTTCCGTCTTCCATAACGATGATCCGGTCAGCGTTCATAACACTTGAAATACGCTGTGCAATGATCAGTTTCGTGGTGCCGGGGATCTCCTCGGCAAATGCCTTCCTGATCTTGGCATCGGTCGCAGTATCAACAGCACTTGTGCTGTCGTCCAGGATAAGTATCTTCGGTTTCTTTACCAGAGCTCTTGCGATACATAATCTCTGCTTCTGTCCGCCGGATACGTTCGTTCCGCCCTGCTCTATATAGGTCTCATACTTATCAGGCATCTTCTCGATAAACTCATCGGCACATGCAAGCTTGCAGGCTCTTCTGCACTCAGCCTCGATTTCTTCCTTCTCCCGGGGTGTCTCGGGGACATCTTCCTTGCCCCTGTTTTTTCTGACACCCCAGCGAAGGTTATCCATAATAGTTCCTGAGAAAAGGACATTTTTCTGGAGGACTACGCTTACTTCGTCACGAAGTACTTCTAGATCGTAGTCCCTTACATCTGTGCCGCCTACCAAAACGGTTCCGTCGTTTACGTCATACAGACGGCTTATAAGGTTAACAAGAGTGGACTTGGCACTTCCCGTTCCGCCTATTATTCCGATCGTTTCACCGGAATCTATGTTGATATTGATATTGCTTAGTACGTTTTCCTTACCTTCCTTATTGTAACGGAAGTTTACATTCTTAAATACGATACTTCCATCCTTTACTTCCATAACAGGGTTCTCGGGATTTGTAATATCGGGCTCTTCATCCAATACTTCGCAGATACGTCTTGCGCTTGCGGCACTCATGGTAATCATGATGAAGATCATCGACAAAAGCATAAGGCTTATCAGGATTCTCATACAGTACTGAAGAAGCGCCGTAAGGTCACCCAGGTTAAGGTCGGTAGCCCCGGTATTCACTATCATCTTGGCTCCGAACCAGCTGATGAGCATTGTACATGCGTATACCGTAAGGCTCATTGCCGGTCCGTTGAAAGTGGTAAGCTTCTCTGCTGCAGAGAAAATCTTATAGATATTATTGCTGGCAGTCTTGAATTTCTTCTTCTCATGCTCCTCGCGGACATAAGCCTTTACCACACGGATAGCATTTACGTTTTCCTGTACGCTGGCGTTCAGCTCATCATACTTCGGAAATGCCTGTTCGAATGCCTTCATGGCCTTTGAAATAATAAGAGCCAGGATTCCTCCAAGGATAATAACCGCTACCAGATAGATAAGCGCAAGCTTTGGCTTGATGGCGAAGGACATGATCATCGCAATACTGAATGTCATTGGGATCCTCATACCCATTCTAAGTATCATCTGATAAGAGTTCTGAACATTGTTAACATCGGTGGTAAGTCTCGTAACCAAACCTGCGGTACTGAACTTATCTATATTCTTAAAGGAGAATGTCTGGATCTTATCAAACATGCCTTTTCTGAGATTCCTTGCGAATCCGGTGGATGCTTTTGCTCCGAACACGCCGCCCATGATACCGCCGCCAAGACCTACAAGAGCTGCCAAGACCATAAATACACCGATCTTAATAATATGCCCCATATCCCCGGTACCGTCATTACCGTTAATTCCGTCATTAACCAGGGATGCCATAAGTATCGGCACGACCATCTCCATAGCTACTTCAACGATCATGCTCAAAGGAGTAAGTATGGATTCTTTTTTATACTCCTTAACATAAGATAATAATCGCTTTATCAAAATATGTTCCTCCTGAATAAAATAAGTGCATCTTAAATCTACCGGTGCTTAGAAATTTCTTAACGCGGCGCACAGGCAAAGCCCGTGCTTTTTCGCTAAAATTTCTAAAGTTAGTGCAACCTCAAGCTTCCGGTGCTTAGAAATTTCTTAACGCGGCGTTTAAGCGAAGCTTAAACTTTTTCGCTAAAATTTCTAAAGTTAGTACAACCTCAAGCTTCCGGTGCTTAGAAATTTCTTAACGCGGCGTTTAAGCAGAGCTTAAACTTTTTCGCTAAAATTTCTAAGCTACTCCTCAAAACCGCTTCGCTTCATGTTTTCCGATATCTTATCGAATATATTGTGAAGCGTCTGTCTTTCCTCATCGGAAATACCTTCCTCCATCTTTTCGTTGGTGGCGAAAATGCTCTTCATGCTCTCTTCATGAACTTTCTTTCCGGTTTCTGTCACTATTATCCGTTTGAGTCTTGTATCCTTTTCATCCGACTGCCTGGTTATATATCCCATCTGCTCGAACTGCTTCATGACATTTGCGACAGTAGAACGGGGCATACAGAATCTTGTCTCTATATCCTTCTGATATATGGTCATATCTTCATGGTGAACCAAAAAACCCAATATCCAGCCATGGGTGATAATGATCTCATCAAATCCGGCTTTCGTAAGCTCTGCTCCGATAAAGCTTCCTATCGTATTGCTCATACGTTTAAGTTCCCAACCTAAAGATTCCTTACGATCCATGTACTCCTCCTTTTCCACCTTTATACAGCTTTCCGTTTCTATTCAATACTGAACTCAAACTGTTTATTTACAACTTTTCAGACAATTCCATTTGGAATTGTTCAATTTCAGACTGTTCTGTTTTGGACAGTTCCATATGGGACTGTTCTATTTGGGATAATACACCCAATTATTAAATTTGTCAATACCATTTTTTTATTTTTTTAGATTTTTATCAGGCTATAACATTATGATATATCACTTATATCTCACGGCTCATTTTTTGTATAAAACATTCATATATTGTGTACTTTTCGTACATCAAGTTAGAATTTAAAAAACCCATTCCATATGATAGTATAATAATTGCTGTACAGCATGCCATCATCCCCCATCGATTTACAGAGGTTCCCGATGGGGGGAATATTTTTAATACCATCACCGAAAGGAAAAGCTAAAAATGCATGATTTCATTGATATAAAAAAAAATATACTGATAGAGTATGCCAACAATCCTATAAATGCAGTATCCATTCTTTCCGAATACATTAAGCTGTACAAGATCTATAACAACAAGAAATCTCTGGATGATACTGCGGACTGTCTTAATGTATCCAGGGGTACCTTGATCAAGATATGCAAGAAAAAAGCAAATCTCAGAATGAATACGATCACGACCATAATCGATGCATTGATAGAAAGCAGATGCCCCGAACCCGACCTGCTTAAGACCCTGCATTGCTTAAACTTTGAAAACTGCAAACAATGTCCCCTTGTAAAATACATTTTTGCACTCGGGAAATTCACTTACAGTTTCGTCAACAACACTATCAAATAAGCCAACTTTATATTGACACCACATCTGTAAACTGTTATTCTATAAATCAGATAAAAATCAGGAAAGGAGCCGCCTTTTGCGGCAGAAAAGATAAGTGGCTAGAAAATATATTTCCATTTTTTTCCTTACGCTACTGGCCGGTATACTGATTTTCTGTGTTTATATGATGATACAGCTTTATAAAGACAAAGAAGCCTCCGAACAACAGGAGTCTGTTCTCCAGAAGACAGATACCGCAGATACCGTCACTTCTGTTCCCGTTCCCACAAAGGCAGCGGTGAAAGAAAATATACCGGATTTCTTATCCCCGACTCCCACCGTCTCCCCCACTCCCGTTCCCGTCAGGGATTATTCCGCAGAGTTCTATATGACAAGGATTTCGGAAGAGATCCTTGCACGCATAAGTGGGAAATCGTACCCGGAAGGGGCTTCGATATCTATTGATGACCTCAGATGGTGTCATGTACTTCATTACGGATTTGACGGCGAGATACACGAAGGCGAGCTGATCGTAAACAAAGAAATAGCCCACGACATACTTGAAATATTCCGTGAGCTGTTTGATATTAAATATGAAATAGAAAAAATACGTCTGATAGATGAATACAATGCCGAGGACGAGGCTTCCATGGAAGACAACAATTCCTCCGCCTTCTGTTATCGTACTATAGCAGAATCGACTACGCTTTCAAACCATGCCAAAGGGCTGGCAATAGATATCAACCCTTTATACAACCCCTATGTTTATACCAGGAAGGACGGTTCCCTGTTCCTTCAGCCCGAAAACGCGGGCGAATATGTTGACAGAGACAGGGAGGACTCCCGTTATATAAGAAAAGATGATGTCTGCTACAATATCTTTATCGCCCACGGATTCACCTGGGGCGGTGACTGGTCAAGCAAGAAAGACTACCAGCACTTTGAAAAGGAACCAGACTAGCGAGCCCGGAGCTGCTTATCCGACTTTTACCCTGACACTGTCCGTCATGCCGTTTTCGGATATGCAGTAGATATAGCAGCTTCCTTCGGCCACGGCACTAACCTTTCCTTTTGAATTTACCTTAGCGACATTCTCATCGGAAGAATAGTATCTTACCGCTTTCACTTTCTTTCCGGAATAAACTTTCTTTTCTTCAAGGCTTTTCGCGATCTTTGCGGAAAGTCTTTTGTTTTCTCCCGGCTTAATATCTATTTCTTCTTCTCCTTTAAGCTCTATCAGGTTTATGTTTGTGTATTTCCGGTTCCCGTCAGATACCAGGAAGCTCTTAAAACTCTTTCCGGCGGAGTACATCTTTCCGTTTTCATCCTTATACAGGGCTACAACATAATATTTCCAAACCCGGTTATCGCAACCGGTATTCACGAACGAAGTTTCATCACCGTCAAGTGTTGCGAGCTTCCGGTATTCCTGTCCCAGCGGTGCCCCGTAAACCTTATATCCGGCTGCATTGGGATATCTGTCCCATGATAAAGCATGCCCGCCTTCTTTATCTAAGCTTCCTTCAACGGTAAAAGGAGCCGGTTCGACCTCAAACTGTACCTGAGTACTGTTTCCGAACCCGTCGGTTGCGATTACGGTTATGGGACCGTTTGCCCCTCCGACGTCAAAAGTTCTTCCCGGAATGCCTAAATCCCTGCCGTCAGCAATAACTCTGACCAAAAGCTTCCCTGTATCACTTACCGTTATCTGCACGGTTTTGGAATAAGCAGCACCATCTTCTACTCCCGTAATGACCGGTACATCCTTATCTTTATAAAGATCAAGCATATTGTCCAAAAAGCTGTTTAATGACTCCTGACTCCAGCTCTCGGTAAATCCGGCACCGAGACCGGTCTCGTTTTCCAAGGAATTAACCTTTTTCAAAAGACCAAAATACATCTCAAGCGCAGCATTATAATCTGCCTTTGAACTTTCGTACAGCTCCAGAGTATTTAATGCTGAATAAGCATAGCTTATGTAATATCCGGGAGTGTCAAAAATATGATCGATCCAGTACCATACTATGCCGCCCGGATAATACTCCGATCCCGTAGCCGTTAACGCGCCCGCAAGCTCTTCCGCAGTCTTATATTTGCCCTTGTATGCAGCATACTCTACAGCTGTTACCGCACATCCATCATAAAGATTCCGCAGGAATTCCCCGACAGCGCACATCTCGGCACTCTTTCCGGCTTCCCCGTATATATCATCATAATGACGCAATGCCAAAATTTCCATTCCCTGTGAAAATATTTCTTCCACATCAAGTTCGTTTAAGATCACATTTGAAACAGGTCTCCAATAATACGAATTATAATGTCCATACTCATGGAACACCGATGACAGATCACGTGAAGCATCTGCCGATTCCGTAAGTATGCTGAACGGGAGCGCATATTTTCTTAGTTCCGACGTGAAACCGAAATAATTGCCGTCGGTCTCATTCTCAGGTATCAGACAAAAACTGTTGGTTCTCATCATAAAGTCATAACTCTCTTTGAATTCGGGAGCCATCTTCTCAACACAATCCCCAAGTATCTCAAGATAATCCTGTTCTTTTAAACCTACTTCAATACCGTCAAGCCACGGACTGTCATATATGTCAAAAAGTTCTGTTATTCCGGAAAGCTTATCGCGTACCGCATTACAAAGTTCAAGCGCTTCTTCCGGTGTATAATCCCTGTTATATTTCTCGGCATATACATAATCAAGATAATTATCAAACCCGTACAGTTTTGCCAGTTCATTGTTATTCTCTATCATTTTCAGATAAATTTCGGCTACACCGATCTCCAGCTTGTCCTTAACCTCATAATACAGCCTCAGCGCATCAAAATATGGAAGCGTACCATCTTCAAATTCCTTATTGACCCTTACAAGATCGTATTCTTCACCGTTATACTCAACTGTAGGATTATTATTGTCCAGATACTCCGTATACAGCTCCTTGTGTTTTTCAATATACTCAAGCTCTCCGTTTTGGGGAGTATATGCCCTTTCCAGATTCTTTATACCGTCCTCTGTCAGATACTCATACAGTACAGATCTGCAGGGCGATGCCGCTACAGTCTTCAGATTATCCAAAAAAAGATAATACATATCATTAGCAAGTGAGTTATTATACAGATACTCTTCCTTCCAATATTGATCTTTACTGTTTTTATAATAACTGATAGCAGAAAGGTACACCGCTTCTTCAAGATCCAGAACTATCGTCATGCCATCTATTATGAGATCATTCAGCTCTTCAGCATTATTTTCATCCGAACTCCCATCACCAATCCGATTAATTGTACTCTCAACCTCTTCCCTGTCATAATGAACATACTCAAGAGCACTAAAATCCACCTCTTCATGGTAACACTCGACAAGTCTTGCGGATTTAGCCGATACCGGAACACTGACCACCGATATCACAAGCAAAAAAGCAGTTATCAATGCAGAAAGCATCTTAAATCTCATATCTTTTTCCATTCCTTTTCATCCAAAAATCATATGCCGGATAACGAAATTGCTTTCCTGACCGGATTACAGCAAAGAAAACCATTTCGTTACCTTACATAATCTGACGTTTTATTTGTATCAACAAAGGGATGGATTCACGTAGTCCTCTTTCAACCTGATGTTAAAAGAGAAACCATCGGACTCCATCCCTTCATAATATATCAATGTCACCTCGAAAACGCCTTCAGCGTTTCCTCAGTAACAAAACGAGTTGCTCCGCATCTCATTTTGTTATATCGGGATATTCATCCCTGCTTTTTACAGAACAGACTTAACCTTTGCTGCTACGTTCTCAGCTGTGAAACCGAACTTCTCGAAAAGTAAGTTCTGAGGTGCCGATGCACCGAAGCCTTCCATGCATAAAGTAGCACCGTCAAGTCCTACATACTTGCCCCAGCCGAAATCTGAAAGAGCCTCAACAGCAACTCTTGCACGAACTGCCTTGGGAAGTACGCTCTCCTTATACTCTGCGCTCTGCTCCTCGAACAGATCCATACAAGGCATGGAAACTACTCTTACATCGATACCTTCTGCCTTTAAGAGTTCCTTAGCCTTTACAGAGATGCTTACCTCTGAACCGGTAGCGATAATGATGGCATCAGGAGTTGCCTTCTCAGAATCCTGGATAACATATCCGCCCTTAAGAGCATCCTTTGATGAACCTGCAATCTGAGGAAGGTTCTGACGGGTAAGAACAAGTCCGGTAGGAGTATTCTTTGATGTAACTGCGCTGTACCAAGCAGCCAAAGTCTCGGTAGCATCGCAAGGTCTGAACATATGGAAGTTAGGAAGTGCTCTCCACATAGCTGCCTGCTCAATAGGCTCATGTGTAGGTCCGTCTTCACCGACACCGATACTGTCATGAGTAAAGATGAAGGCTGTCGGGATCTTCATAAGTGAAGCAAGTCTTGCCATGGGCTTTGTATAATCACTGAATACAAAGAAGGTTGCGCCGTATCCGCGAAGTCCGTAAAGTGTAATGCCGTTAGCGATAGCTGCCATCGACTGCTCACGAACACCGTAGTGGATATTCCTGCCTGTGCCGTCTTCCTTAGAGAAGAAAGGCTCATTCTTCATATCGGAAATGTTCGAAGGAGCGAGGTCTGCCGAACCACCGAACAGTCCGGGTACATATTCCTTAACGCGGTTAAGAGCCATACCGGAAAGCTTACGTGTAGCCTCAGCCTTGTCCTCAAATTTCCAGTACTCTTCATTATTTATAAGATCCTTAGCAATATCAAGGTTGAAATCATCCTCGATAGCTTTCTTTAACTCAGGGAATTTCTCACAGTACTCTGCATAAAGCTTGTTCCAAGCTTCCTCTGCTTTTGCTCCGTTAGCTGCAAGAGCCTCATAGTTAGCATATACCTCATCGGGTACGAAGAAAGGCTCTGTACTCGGCCAGCCGATATTTTCCTTAAGTGCTAATACATTCTCATCACCTAAAGGCTCTCCATGTGCTTTTGCGGAGCCTTCCTTAGCGGGACAGCCCTTACCGATCTTAGTCTTGAACATGATGAAGCTGGGCTTGTTCTCTTCTGCCTTTGCTTCTTCGATAGCCTTCTGGATAGCAGCCATGTCGTGACCGTTCTCAACTACGATGGTCTGGAAGCCGAAAGCTTCAAATCTCTTCTCAACATTCTCTGCGAATGCGATATCTGTTGAACCCTCGATCGTGATATTGTTTGAATCGTAAAGAACGATAAGTTTTCCAAGTCCCAAAGTACCTGCAAGTGAGAATGCCTCGGATGAGATACCTTCCATCATACAGCCGTCGCCACCGAGAACGTATGTAAAGTGATCGAATACCTTGTAGCCGTCCTTGTTATATTTTGCAGCCATATGCTTTTCAGCCATAGCCATGCCGACTGCCATTGCCATGCCCTGTCCGAGAGGTCCTGTTGTAGCCTCAACGCCCTTGGTATGTCTGTACTCGGGATGTCCGGGTGTAAGTGAATCCATCTGTCTGAACTGCATAAGGTCTTCTTTTTTCAGACCATATCCGAACAGATGAAGAAGTGAATATAATAAGGTCGAACCATGTCCGCCCGAAAGGATGAAACGGTCTCTGTTTCTCCACTCAGGGTTCTTGGGATTGTGGTTCATCTCTTTTCCCCATAAAACATAAGCGATGTCCGCACATCCCAAAGGAAGTCCGGGATGACCTGATTTTGCTTTCTGAATAGCGTCTGCTGCCAGCACACGAATGGCATTTGCCGACATAATGTCAATATTGCTCATAGCTGCCTCCTGAAATTATAGTTTTGCGCTTAAAGAATGCGTCATTTGGTGTTAGTATAGCATAAATATCCGTAAATGGCAAACAATATTTTTGAGCAAAAGGACTTATAATGGAACGGCCGGCCTGCTTTGTCAGCCTTATTTCTATAATGCGCCTTTTTATATGTCACGAATAATTATCCATAGGGGCTCTTTCATATGTTTAACACTATATTTTTTATATGTCAGATATATTTTTATATCTTTAGGGCATCATACACAGCAACAGCTGCCGCAGCCTCAATGCATGGAACGGCACGTGGCACGATGCATGGGTCATGCCTTCCGGGAACTACGAGCTTTGTTTCTTCCATGGTTTTCAAGTTCACACTGTCCTGCTCTTTTGCTATGGAAGGGGTGGGTTTAAATGCTGCCCTGAAGATGAGCGGCATTCCGTTTGTTATGCCACCGAGTATACCGCCGCAATTATTAGACTTCGTTCTAACCTGACCGTTTTCAAGGTAGAAAGGATCGTTGTTTTGGCTTCCGGTAAGTCTTGCTGCTTCAAAGCCGTTTCCAAACTCCAGACCTTTAACCGCAGGTATCCCGAAGACTATCTGTGCTATTCTGTTTTCCATGCCGTCAAACATGGGGTCTCCCACTCCTGCAGGCATTCCGAATACAGCGCACTCTATGATACCGCCGACAGAATCTCCCTCTGCTTTTTTCTCAGCAATGAAAGCTTTCATTTTTTCGCCCTGTTCGGCCGATATCGTTGGGAATTCACCCTCTGCTCCGGGATTCAGATAATTTTGGCCCGAACTGGTCAAAACATATTTTTGAACGTAATCCACAAGATTGCCTTCATCATCTATTCCACCTATGGAAGCTATCCTGGAGCATATATATATCCCTTCCTCTTCGAGGAATTGCTTTATAATTCCTCCGGCTATGCACAAAGGCGCCGTGAGCCTTCCGGAGAAATGTCCTCCTCCGGTATAGTCCCTATCCGGACCGTATTTAACAACTCCGGTATAGTCTGCATGCCCCGGACGGGGTACATCCTTTAAGATATTATAGTCCTGAGACCTGGTATTTGTATTCCTTATTATGGCTGTTATAGGAGTTCCGCAGGTTATATTTCCTACAACTCCGCTTAAAAACTCCGGAAGATCAGCCTCCTTACGAGGTGTTGAATAAGCGTTGTTTCCCGGTGCCCGACGTTTCATGAAATCGTTTAATTTCTCAAAATCTATACTTTTACCGGCAGGGATCCCCTCCAAAGTCATCCCTATGGCCGGCGAATGCGACTGTCCGAAAATGGTCAGCCTTATATTATTTCCATAACTGCTGCTCATATACTTCCCTTCATAACCGACCGTTTCCCAGCCGGTTGCCAAATACCGCAAGACTCGTCATTACAAGGTCTCTATCGGTACATATTTCTTTGGTGACGGCTATACTTTAGCATAAAAAAGGTCTTATTGCAATACTTTCTTGCCAATTCATTAGACGTACCGCAAGCTCCGCGAACCACAAAAAATCATGAACACTGCTCATATCATAAGCAGACCGGCAAATACAGATTTTAATACCGATTACAGAATTTGCAGATTTTGCAGAAATTACAGAAAATACAGAAATGACAGAAATATGACAACAATACAGAATTGACAGAAATCAAACATTGGTGTATAATTACAGAAAACTTTAGGAAAAGATGATGTAAATGTATGGAGGATATGTTTATGTTTGAAAATCCGTTTTCACCTATATTTGGCGGAAAGCCGGGTGTGTTCTTCGGACGCGATTCAATATTGAAACTGTTTGATCATGCTATGATTGACACCGGAAGTGAAGATCGGGCCATCTTTGTTACGGGTACATGTGGCAGTGGTAAAACTGCACTTCTTGAACAACTTTCAATTAGAGCAGGAGATAAAAAAAGAGTTGTAATAGATTTAGGACCGGAAAACATGATAATGCAGCTTGTTCACGTATTGGCCGGAGTTGATGAAGTAACAAAAACAGTAAGTCCGCAAGCTAACGTGAATATTCTGGGAATTGGCGGTGGTATTAGTACCGGTTCGATATCAAAGACTGAACGTATAGGAAGAGAAAACCTTCAAGAACTCTTACTGGAAGCGTGCGCAAATTCTAAAAAAGGAGTTCTCATTACTGTTGATGAGATTCAGAAAGTCCCGATAGATGATGTTTCGTCTCTCTGTAATGCGTTCCAAATGGTGTCTCGAAAAGGCTATGATATCATGCTGGTTGTTGCGGGGCTCCCTTATGCCTATTCTGAAATAATCAGACACGAAGGGTGTACCTACCTAAGACGGGCAACGCATATAGAACTTGGTTTATTCACATGGGAGGAGGCAGAAGAAGCTTTTAAAAAG
>JAEEGK010007571.1_pt1 | contig 25869 bp, 22 predicted proteins | sample 8958771 | NCBI WGS metagenome assembly JAEEGK01 (sample SAMN16246547, study PRJNA631951) | gut metagenome | biome: gut microbiome; feature: rumen; material: SC-attached | host: Bos | place: Iran: Karaj | collected 2018-10
CATACAACAATACCCTCTATGTTGTAGAAGTAAAGAAGGCTCTAGAGCTGCATAGTGGTGCGTATGATATGGCTATCGATATTTCTGCGAATGGTACGACATGTAAAGGGAAAGGCTTTATCGACTATTACCCGGGAAGCGATTTGTGCAAAGATGAAAATAAGGATAATTTTGATATAATACCATATCTTGATGTTGATTCCAACCTCGTTTATCTTGCAGAGCCGTATTTCGAAGCAGACCCTGATTTCCAGGATTGCCTGGAAAAAATCATGCCTTTAAAGGATGATGATAAACCCTCCAAGGCGCGTTCCGCAGCGGCTACATACAAAACAAGACAATTGAATTTCTTCAGAAAGAACGTTGGGAATTAGCGTTTAAATTTATCCTTTTCATGCTCAAGAATCTCCTTCATCTTTTGAGTCAGCTGAATGGCGCTCTTGGTCATGGGGATGTTTTCATATTGTTTTACGTCAATAGGGGCGAGAACTTTCAATTCGTAGCGGTAGCGTTCTGTCGGGTGGTATTGTAGCATCTTGTCGTGCTTGCGGATGCCGATTTTTTCGTTGCCGCCAAAATACACTGGAATGACGTCGTTTTGTGAGTAAAGAGCGAATCTTGCAGCTCCCTTCTTGAATTCCCACGGTTCGCCGGGCTTGGAGCGCGTGCCTTCGGGGAAGATGATGAGGTTGTTTCCCTCTTCCATGGATTTTTTTGCTTGTTCTAGCTGGTCATCGAAAGGAATGTTGTTTGGAATATAGAGGTTCCTGACAATAAGCGAAATAAACTTGTTCTTGATAAGATCGCCCTTGACGATGCAATCCGCATGCGGAACAAGCGAAAATAAGATGACGACATCGAGAATCGAGGGGTGGTTTGCGATGACGACTTTGGAACGAGCGTTTGCCAATGCATCTTTGTTTTCGACATCAACGCTGATGCAGTGAATCAATTTCATGACTCTAACAAAGAGCCTAAAATAAAAGTAGTTAAACCCACGTGCAAGAACTTTAAATTTTTTTTCGTCGAAGCCGGCCATGACGTGCATGATGGGGAACAGCAGCAGCGCAAGCCCAAGACTGCAAGTGCCGAAAAAAGCAAAGCTGAAAAGTTTTACGATGACGTGCCAAACATAGCGGATTTTTTTAATCATAATTTAAGCCTTTTGCATGTTTATGGCACAGAGAAACGCTAAAGCCTGCTCTGCCGCAGTTTCAAAGTTGTTTTGCAAAGTTTTGAGGTTTGTAAGCAGACTTTGGACATCAATATTTTTGAAGGATGTATCTGCCTTAGATTCGTCTGTAGTAAGTCTCAAGGCGAGTGCGCAAACGGCGTTAGGGTAGGGGACGCCTGCTACCGGTGCGTAAGTTTCCGGGATAAGTTCGTCTGCGAAAATAAACGAACGCGATGTGCCATGTTCGTTTTCAAGTGCGGCAATGCAGTCGGCAAGTCCCGTCGTGAAAGCGTTTTTCCCTGAGAATACGGCGGAGTATCCTGCGGTATTCGTTTCAAGAATCGAGGCGTTTGCAATGGCTGCATTAAATACGGAGAGGCTGAAATGAGCTGGCGAAACAGTCCCTGTATCAATCAGCGTCTGCGAAATTTTTAACTGCTGGCTGATTTCTCCGAATTGCGAGGCGAACGTCACTTTGCAGGGGCTTAGCTTGTTGCCTTCTTTGTCGCATGAAATTTGATGGCTAACGAGGACGACCATGCGAGAAGCATAACTCAAACGGCGTCGCATGAGCATCGGGACGAACGCCACGTCTGGCTTCGGTTGTGCGTCCGTCGGAACGAAACTTGCGAATTGTTCAATATAAATTTGCTTTTTGGATATGCTTTCGGACATGTTTATTTTATGCGGAAACGGAGAAGGGAATAGGCGTTGGGGCCGATGTTGTGGTGAGCTTCTTTCAGTTCGAATCCGGCATCCTCAATTGCTTGCTTGAGTTCTGCAAAACGGTACATTTTGCTATTGCCATTGGCAATGCATGTAAAGTAAAGCGATGTCGCTTGAAGCGAGTAGGCTGCGGCTTCGAAACGTTGCTTGTCCCAAAGCGGTTCAAGAACATATACATCGGTTTCCTGTGTTGCTGCACGATGGATTTTTGTGAGAATTTTCGTAATTTGTTCAAGCGAAAAGCAATCCAAGAACTGGCTCATCCAGACCGCATCTGCTCCTTGGGGGAACTCTGTCGTTTCTTCAAGAACGTTGCAGGGAATGGTCTTGATGCGATCTCCGAAGCCTGCTTCCGCCGCATTCTTTTCAGCGACTGCGGTTTGGCCTGGCAAGTCAATGATGGAAACTTGGACGTCGGGATCGTATTTACTGCAAGCAATAGCCCATTTTGCCGTGTTTCCGCCGATGTCGAAAAGGCTGGATATTTTATGCTCAAAAACGATTGGCAACGCTTCGGGAAATGCGAGATCGGAATAGAAATGGTCAAAGCCGAACCAGCTTTTCTTTTGCTGTTCCGTGAGTTGCGAAAGACCTTCATAGACGGTCTTCCACGACCCGAGGTGTGGGAGGCCGGCGGGCTTATCTTCGCGAATCGATTCTTCGAGGTTCTCGGCACCGCGATAGCAGATGTCCTGCGAAAAATCCATATTGACTTGTGTCATTTCGTCTGCGAGGAGGAAAAAGCCGATTTTACCGAGCTTGAGACGTAAATCGTTTTCGTCGGTATTTTCATGGAGTTTAATTGCGCCCATGCCAAGTCCCATTTCGACGAGAACTTTGACACCATAAAGGGAGATGTTGAGTTTTTGGGAAAGTTCTGAAATTGTAATGCCTTTTCTGCGGGCGTTGCTGATTTCATTGAGGATGCCCATATTTCGGAGTGCTCGTGCCGCTTGAAAACTAAGTGGAGCAAATGCTATTTTTTGGGCTTCAAATTTTGCATTCACAGCATCGATGGAATCATCTTTGTAAAAATCGAACATAAATTCTCTATTTTAAATTTTTAAATTTTTTTTCTAAAAGTGTTGTACTTTTATTTTTTATATTATAATATTAGTAAATTAGAAAATAATTTATTATTGAGGTCATTAAATAAATATGTCAGATTTAAATACTCGTATAAAAGAAGTTATTGTTGAATCTTTGGAATTGGAAGATATCACTCCTGCCGATATCGTGGATTCCGCTCCGATTTTTGGCAAGAATGAAAAAGGTGAAGGTCTTGGGCTTGATTCTATTGATGCACTTGAACTTGGAATCGCCATCAAGGATAAATTTGGTGTTACTTTTTCAACTGTAAAAGAAGAAACCAAGAAGCATTTTGCATCGGTCGATGCTCTTGCCGCTTATATTGCAGAACACACAAAGGGTTAATATATGGAAAAACAAGAAATTTTTGATAAAATCAAGTCCGCTCTCATTGACGATTTCGATATCAAGGCCGAAAAGCTTGTGCCTGAAGCAAGATTGTACGAAGATTTGGAATTGGACAGTATCGATGCTGTTGACTTGATTGTCAAATTGAAATCCTTCTTGCCAAGAAACATTGACCCGGAAGTATTCAAGTCTGTCCGTACCTTGCAAGATGTGGTCGATGCCATTTTTGACTTAATTCACAATTCGGAAAACAAGTAATGAAATCTGTTGCGGGGAAGGTTTTCTTTACCGCGATTTCTGTATTGTACCCGCTTATTGTCTATTGCGGGCTTGAATATTGGGCGCTTTCGCCAAGACGATTAAGCTTATTGCTTTTGGCGATTGCGTTTTTCCATTTTCTGAATTTTACACGCAGCAAATCGAATGTAGATCGAAGCCGGACGTTGATTCTCGTCGTGCTTGTTTTTTTGTGTGCGTTTGTTGCATTTTTTCTAGACAACGTTATTTTTGTCAAGCTTTACCCAGTGCTTGTAAGCTTGAGCTTGCTTGCGTTTTTTGGGTTTACCCTCTGGCGGCCTCCAAACTTTATTTTCCGTATGGCAAGTCTTTGGGACAAGTCCTTGAAAGATTCTCCAGCGAAAAATGCCGTGGAACGTTATTGCCGGAACGTGACTTTCTTCTGGTGCGGTTTCTTTATTTTCAATGCGACCGTTGCCGCAATTACGGTTTTTAAGGCTTCTGATAGAGTATGGTCGCTGTACAATGGATTAATTTCCTACATTTTAATGGGTATAATTTTTATTGTGGAATTTCTAGTTCGAAAAATGGTACAGAATAAATTGCAATCTTATGTTCCTGTGTGTGACCTTGAAGTGGATTCACGCCCTGATGGTGCTTTGGTCAGTTTTGGTTCTACTTCAGAAGATAACGTAAAGACCTGGGCTGATTTTGTGCGTGATGTATCCAAGGTGCGTTATTATTTGGAAGCTCGTGAAAATGCTCCGTGGATTTTGCATTGCGAAGACTCGTATTTTTTCACAGTTGCACTTTTGGCGATGCTCCAGAGCGGACGCAAGGCTTTGGTGACGGCAAATCGGCAAGAAGCGTTTATCAAGGAAATCAAGAAGCCGGAATTCGGATTCTTGACGGATGAGCCTTTTGCAGGTGGTTCCGCCACGATGATTCAGGATGTACTTGCGAACGAAAAAAGCGAAGGTGAAATCAAGTTCGGCAAGTTCGACAAGTCCAAGTCCGAAATGGTGATGTACACGTCTGGAACGACGGGTGAACCGAAGGCTGTATATAAACGATTCTTGCAATTTGAAAATGAACTTTTTGAATTGGTAAAAGTTTTTGGAAACGATTGGATTAATCGCAAAGTTTATAGTACGGTGAACCATCACCATATTTACGGGCTTTTGTTTACGGCCCTGCTCCCGATTGCGACAGGGCTTCCGTTCCGCAGACATCGCATTGATTTCCCGACGGAATTAGATAGTTTGACCGGTGAATCTGCCGTGATGGCATCCAGCCCGGCTTTCTTGAAGCGTCTGTCCGCCGAAGCAGACCATGCAATTGGCTTTAAGTGCCCACCGATTATTTATTCGTCCGGCGGCCCGCTTCCTGTGGAAGTGGCGAAAAAAGCGTGTGAACTCACGGGCATGTGGCCGATGGAAATTTACGGCAGCACAGAAACTGGTGGTATTGCTTATAGGCAGTCTAAAGATGGAGCCGTTTGGACGCCGTTTGAAGTCTGCAAGATGAGCGTTGCAGAGAACGGTTGCCTGAACATCAAGTCCAATTACATTCTCGAACCGGAAGGTTTTACTACGGGCGACTTGGTGGAACTTTTCAATGACGGTCGCTTTTTGCTGATGGGACGTTCGGATTCCATCGTGAAGATTGAAGAAAAACGAATCTCGCTGCCTGAAGTGGAAAACCGCTTGAAGCAGACTGGCCTTGTGCAGGATGTGCGCGTCGTGCCGATGACCGGAAAGCGCCAGTACTTGGCGGCAGCTATTGTCTTGAATGACGCTGGCCGTGAGAAGTTTGCGGGTGCGGCAAAGCTTGCCATCAACAATTACTTCCACGATTATCTGTTGAAGTTTATCGAAAATACGGTCTCGCCAAAGAAGTGGCGTTATCTGGAAGAACTGCCGCAGAATACGGAAGGCAAGATTCGTATGCGCGATATTCAGGCTTTGTTTAACTTGCCTGAAAATCCAAACTTCAAGATTCTCAAATTCCGCAGGGAACCTGGAGTCTTGACGGCGAAGCTCGTTTTCCCAGCAACAAGCGGTTATTATGACGGACACTTCCCGGAGTTCAAGCTGTTGCCCGCCGTGGCTCAGGTCGATATGGTACTTCGCTTAGCACGTAATTTCTTGGATGTGCCAAAAGCTCTTTCGAAAATTCATCGAACAAAGTTTGCTGGCCCGATATTGCCAGACGTTCCTGTGATGCTGAATATCAAATACGATGCGGATGCGGCAAAAGTCACGTTCAACTATACCCTTGTGCCGGAAGTTGATGACATCGCTCCGAAGACTCTTTCTAATGGCTCGTTTACCATGAATCCGGAGAATTCCCTTGGCTAGAGCTGAAAACGCAAATATAAATCTGTGCGCAATCGTTCCTGTCTATAGGCATGAGTGTGCTTCACGTGCTGTCGTAGAAAAGCTTGCATCTTACGAGTTGCCTGTAATCCTCGTCGATGACGGCAATACGCCCGAAGGGCACGAAATTTTAGTGCAGATTGCAAATGAATTCCCGAAAGTCCAGTTGGTGACAAACAAAGTCAATCTCGGAAAAGGCGGTGCCGTCCGTTCGGGAATGATTGCCGCTGTCGATGCTGGCTTTACGCATGCCCTCCAAGTAGATGCTGACGGACAGCACGATATGGCTGCAATTCCGTTTTTTGTAAAGGCGGCGAAAAAGCATCCCGATGATTTGATTGGCGGATTCCCGCAATACGACGATTCTGTCCCCAAGTCCCGCGAAAGCGGTCGCAAGATTACGAATTTTTGGGTGGCAATCGAGACGCTCTCCCGCGAAATTCCCGATGCGATGTGCGGTTTTCGCGTTTATCCATTAACCACGTCGTTGCCTGCCGCAAAGAAATTTCGCAACAACCGCATGGGCTTTGATATTGAAATTCTTGTCCGGCTTTCTTGGGCGGGTGTCAAGTTACGTTTTTACCCGATTAAAGTATCTTATCCTAAAGATGGTGTTTCCAACTTTAGATTGTTCCATGACAATGTTGCCATATCGCTTACGCATACGAAGCTTTGTTTGGGCATGCTTGTACGTAGTCCATTGATTCTTGCAAGACGGATTTTTAAAAAGTAAATGTCGGGTCCTGAAAAAGAAAAATTGAGTTCAACGACTGATAACGAACATTGGTCCGACATCAAGGAAGTTGGTGGTAGTCTTTGGCATTTCCGCTTTATGCTTTGGGTCGCATGCCATCTTCCCTTGTTTTTGGTTGAACTTATTACGGCTTTTATCTGTTTCTTTTTCTGGCTGGGCGCATCACCGGTGCGTACTCGTTCTAGAATTTATTTGGAGCATTTGAGTAAGGCTAGCGGCAAACGTTCGGATTTTTGGGGAACGTACAAGCATGTTTATTCTTTTGCGTTGTCGATGATGGAAAAGTTGCTGGGGTGGAAGGGGGCCATTAGCATAAATCGAGTCGAACGCCAAGATGACGATATGGGCTTGCTTTTGGATCAGCTGAATCGTGGGGAAGGAGCTTTTGTTATTTGTTCGCACTTGGGCAACATGGAAATGCTCCGTTCCTTTACGGAATACGATGGATTTCTCACGAAACGAAAATTTGAAGTGTTTCCTATTGTCGATCTTTCTGGAACCACAAAATTCAACTCGCTTCTTCGTGAATTGAATCCCGACCTCATTGACAAAATTATCGATGCGAATAGCATTGGCGTTGATTCTGCAATATGGATGAAAGAAAAAATTGATGCAGGAAATCTTGTCGTGATTGCTGGAGACAGAACGTCTGCAAATTCACGAAATCGAAACCTTGTGACAAATTTTTTGGGTGAACCTGCCAATTTCCCGGAAGGCGCTTTTTCGTTGGCAGGCATTTTGAATGCCCCCATTTACTTTATATTTGCGGTCCGCAAAAAAGATTTTAACATTCATTCCTCTTATGAATTTCATGTGATACGAGCCAAGACTTCTTTGACTTGCTCTCGCAAAGAACGCCCTGAACGTTTAAAAGAGTTGCTGCGCGAATACGCCGAAGTTCTTGAGCGTTTATGTATAAAGCATCCGTATCAGTGGTATAATTTTTACAATTTTTGGGAAGGTTGAAATAATTGGAGAACATTCTTATGAAAACAGTTGTTATTGGAAACAAAAAACTCACTATCGAAGATGTGGTGGCGATTGCAAAAAAGCAGGCTACCGTTGAGTTAGACAATTCCTTGGAATTCCAAAGAAAGATTGATTCCGGTGCGGAATTTTTGGATGAAGCGTTGGCTGAACACGGCGGAATTTACGGTGTGACGACGGGGTACGGCGATTCCTGCACACAAGTTTTACCGCCGGAACATTATTACCAGTTGCCGATCAACTTGACGCGTTTTCATGGATGTGGCCTCGGCAATTACTTTGATGCAGAAACGACCCGTGCTATCATGGCCGTGCGCTTGAATACGCTTGCTCAAGGATTTTCGGGCGTGAGCTATGCATTGCTGAAAATTATCACGTTGTTTTTGCAGAACGATATTTTGCCGCTGATTCCGCAAGAAGGTTCCGTGGGTGCGAGTGGCGATTTGACTCCGCTTTCGTACTTGGCGGGGGCCGTAATTGGTGAACGCGATGTGATGTACAAGGGCGAACGCCGTTCTTCTTTGGACGTGATGAAGGAACTGGGTATTACTCCGCACAAGTTCCGCCCGAAGGAAGCGATTGCGATTATGAACGGCACGGCAGCGATGAATGCTGTTGCTTGCATGGCATACTCCCGTGCAGAATACTTGAGCGATTTGGCTTGTCGAATCACTGCGATGATTACGGTTGCCATGAAGGGCAACGCTTATCACTATTATGAACGCTTGTTCGAAGCGAAACCGCATCCGGGCCTTGGTGTAGCCGCAAAGAAAATGCGCGATGCGTTGAATCTCGAAGTGGTGAAGAACGTCGTTCCGGAAAAAATCCAGGATCCGTATTCCTTGCGTTGCGCTCCGCATATCATCGGGCTTTTCTATGATTCCAGCGCGTTCTTGCGTCAACTGATTGAAATTGAGTTGAACAGTGCGAACGATAATCCGATTGTCGATCCGTTTACGAAGAATATTTTCCATGGCGGTCATTTCTATGGCGGTCACATTTGCTTGGCGATGGATACGCTCAAGAACATGGTCGCAAATATTGCAGACCTTCTGGACCGTCAGTTGGCGATGATTGTCGATATCAAGTTCAACCGCAATTTGCCGCCGAATCTTGCAGGGAGCAAGGGCGATTACGATATCAATCATGGCTTCAAGGCCGTGCAGATTGGCGTGTCGGCTTGGACAGCCGAAGCTCTCCACCTCACGATGCCGATGAGCGTGTTCAGCCGTTCTACGGAGTGCCACAATCAGGACAAGGTCAGCATGGGTACGATTGCCTCCCGCGATTGTATCCGCATTTTGGAACTTTCGGAACAGGTGGCGGCGGCTGTACTTTTGGCTTCGGCTCAGGCTCTCCGCATCCGCTTGGAACGCAAGGAAATTTCTGAAGACCGTATCAAGAACTTGAAAACGACATACGACCAGGTGTTCTCCAAGTTCGAACCGCTGGAATGCGACCGCCAGCTCGAAAACGACTTGCGGAATACGCTAGAGTTGATTCGCTGCAAGTTCTATGAAGTTTAAGGGAGTTCTATAATTTTATGGCTGCTAAAAAAATCAAGGAAACCGTTGAATTCCAGATAGAATTTTACGATGTCGATTCAATGCAAGTGGCATGGCACGGCAATTACGTGAAGTTTATGGAAGTCGCTCGTTGTGCGTTGTTGCGAAAGATTGGTTACGACTATAACGAAATGACCAAAAGCGGTTACATGTGGCCGGTTGTCGATATGCATATTAAATACATCCGACCGATGATTTTTATGCAGAAAATTCGTGCCGAGGTGACTCTTGACGAATACGAAGTCTGCATGAAGCTCTCGTACAAGTTTAAGGATGCTGCAACCGGTGTTGTATTGACAAAAGCCGAAAGTACGCAAATGGCGGTCGATATGGAAACTAAAGAATCGCTTTGGGCGTGCCCGGCATGTTTTACAGAAAAGGTGCGATCTATTCTAGCAAAGGAACCTTAATGCAATCGAGCAAGCTATTTTTTTGTAGATTCTTCTATATGATGCTTTTTCTCGTTCTTGGCTTATCTTTGGCAATGGCTTCTGTTTTTGACCATCCGATGGATGCAACGTCAAAGCAGGTGTTGACGCGTATCTTGACGCAAATGAATCGTCATAATACGGTGACGGGGAACTTTAAGCAGACGAAGTCTATAAAAAAATTGAATCGCGATTTCGTAACAACGGGAACTTTCCGCATATCAAAAACTGCGGGAATCGTCTGGAAAACGCAAAAGCCGTTCCCTTCAGAGATGACCGTTTCTGATGATGGAATCACAGAGCGCAACGCTAGCGGTCAAGTACGGACGATTTCCACAAAGGACAATCCTGTTTTTGCTCAGATTTCAACAACGATTCAAGCTTTGTTTTCGGGAAACCTCTCCGAGCTAGAAACTCGTTTTAACATTTTTTATTTAACATTGGCTGATGGCGGTGAATATGGTGCTAAGTCTTGCCATAAAATCGGGCTTGTACCTCGCGAAGCGTCCGTCCGCAAGATGATTGCAAATATTGAAATGGATGTTTCGGATCATCTGGATAAAGTTGTCATTACCGATGGGGAGGGTTCTCCTGTGATATACGAGTTTACGAACCAGCAAACGCCCGCCGAAAACATCCGACAAGATTTACAGCAAAGTGACAAAAACTGATGAAACGAATTGAAAAACACAGCGCGAATGCAAAAATCGGAGTTTTTCTCTGGTTTGTAGTTCATGCTACTTTGATTGTTCTCGGGCTTTCTGTTCCGTGGAATTTGGATTCGGACTTGTATTCCATTTTGCCTGATTCCAACGAACTCAAAAGTGTAAGCGCCGCGGAAAAAACGCTTAGTTCCCGCACGATGCGAAACATTACGGTGCTTTTTGGCCATGAAAATTTTGAAGTTGCCCGTTCCGCGTCACTTGTGCTTGAAAATACGTTTAAACTCGATACATCATTTGACGAAACTCGTCTCTTGATAAACGAAAATGCGTTAGACGAAACACGTGAATTTCTTTTTAAAAACCGTTATACGATTCAAAGCTTGCCCGTTCGTGAAGCGATTGAGGCCGGAAATCTTGAAACGCTGAAAATGGGCGCTTTGCAAAAAATCTATGGTTCCTTTTCTATGGCGAATTTGAACCGCCTAGAAGAAGATCCTTTTTTGCTTGGTGAATTATCCTTTGATAACTTTATGTTCAATTCGCCGATGGTGTCTGGGCGTTTTAGTCTTCGCGACGGGGTGTTGACCGCCGTTGATTCGGGCATGACCTATGTGATGTGGAGCGCCGTACTTTCCGAAAAAGTATCTTCGATGGCGTCTGATGGTCATGTGATCGGCCGCTTGTATCACACGCTTGATTCTTTGAAAACTGCAATTCCAGGGCTTGTCACTGCAAAATCGGGAGTGCCGTTCCACAGCTATGAAAGTTCGAAAGAAGCAAAATCTGAAATTGCTTGGATTTCTGGAATTTCCATTATTTTGATTTTGCTGTTGCTGCTTTACGTTTACCGCACGACGCTACCGATCGTAGCGACGATTTCGACAATTGCACTAGCCATTTTTACATCACTTGCATTTACATGGTTCGTATTTGGCAACGTTCATGTTTTCACATTTGTATTTGGAACAAGTGTAATAGGTGTAAGTATTGATTACGCTATTCATTTCTTCACAAGTTGGAAATCAGGTGCTCGCTATGTGCGCTCTCGCATTTTTAAAGGGCTTGTGCTTGGCTTCATGACGACAGAATTCAGCTACATCGCTCTCACTTTTGCTGATTTTCCGCTGTTACGCCAGATGGCCGTATTCTCGATGGTGGGGCTTCTGAGTTCTTTCTTGACGATAACGCTGTTATTCCATGCCGCTTTCGAAAGAACTTTGAATATTAAGGTTGGAATCAAAAAATTGAAATTGCAAGAGAAAAAACTACCGTTGGCGATTCCTAAGAAGTTCATCAAGTTTTATTCAAATGTTCCCGCTTGGTTTGTACGTGTGATTTTGGCGTTGCTTGTTTTTGCTTTTTTGCCAGGTCTTCGTGCGCTTTACATCCATACGGATTTGGGCAGCCTGTACACGATGAGTGACGAAATCAAAGCGGCTGAAGCGCTGAATCAAAAATTGAACAATGTTGGATTCTCCCCGACGTATTTTATCGTAGAAGGCGAAAGTGAAGAAGAAGTTTTAGAACGCGAAGAAATTCTTACGGAACGTTTGTTGCAAGCGGAAAAGAATGATTTATTAAAATCGCATTTGGCTGTTTCCAGCTTTTTCCCGTCGTTAAAAACGCAAAACAAGACGTTTAATGATTTTTGCCGTTTGCTTGTCCGTCAAGATTCTGTGCAGGATTCAAGGATTGTGCTGAACCCTTCCGTTCGTGATTATTTAACGGAAATTGGTGTGCAGAACGATTCTTTGTTTGCTGCAAGTTTGGTTCATCCACCGGAATTTTTAAAACTTGAGAGTCTTTTTTTGAAAAAAGATTCAGAAAATTCAAAGGCGGACGGTTCAAATACGTTACCGCAATCGTTCCGTTCTCTGTTTGAAATGCTGTGGATAGGGCAGGTGGGTGATCCGCAAAATCCCAAGTTTTACAGTGCCGTTTTTCCGCTCCATGTAACCGAAAAATTTGACGCACAAAAATTGGCGAAGAACTTACCGCATGTTTATGCAGTAAGCAAATTGCAAAATATAAATGCTTCGCTGACGAAGATTTCACGTACTTCGCTTGTCCTTGTCGGGATAGCATACATTGTTGTGTTCTGTGTTCTTGTGGCCGTGTATAAGTTCAGGGTGGCGTTGAAAATTGTCCGTGCTCCGGTCCTTGCCGGGTTCTTCGTGGCATCGGTTTTCGGATACCTTGGTTTCAATTTCAATTTCTTTGCCATTGTCGGTGTTATCCTTACGCTGGGTATAGGCATTGATTATGCTTTGTTCTTTAGGGAAGGGGGCCGCAAAAATCAAACAACAGCTCTTGCGGTAATGCTTTCGACTGTAACAACGCTTATTTCATTTGGAATCCTGGCTTTTAGTAGTTTTACGCCTGTTTCCACATTTGGGCTGGCAGTGCTGCTTGGCATTTTATGTTGTTTTTTGCTTTCTCCCCTAAGTGCGGAACGCTAAAATTTTCTAATTTTGCTCATAATTATGAAATTGGGCTCAAAAATTTTTGCAATTGCTTGCTGGACTGTGTGTGCGGCTTTTTTAGCATCTTGCCATCATGCTTTAGTCAAACCCAATTCTGCGGCCATTTACTATTCCGATTCCAAATACATCAATTTGCTACCGACCACAGTAATGGAAGGTTCCATTGACGGAATCCAGCATTTGGATGGAACTTTTAGCAAATCATTCTCTCAACAAAATTCCAATGCTGATACTTCGACGACTGCGTTCAGTGGCGAAGTCTGGGTGCGTGCGAACGATTCAATTCTCTCCATTACTCTTATGGGGAGTTTTGGAGTGACTATCGCAGAGCTGACTTATGCCAATGATTCTGTCTCGTTTGCAAGTTCCGTAATTGATGTCGAGAAAATGAAGCCGGAATACGTGTTGGCCGATTTTCAGGCATGCTTTTACCCCTTTGAAGCCTTGCAGAAAAACTTTGATAAATACGGCTTTGATTTTGACGAACTAAGAACAGCAGGGTCGGGAGAGCCACCTCCAGATTTTGAACGCACTTTAACAGACAATGGCAAAGTGATTCTCCGTATCGTCCGCAAGGCCAACGAGATTGACTTGGTCAACGAATTGCGCCATTACAAGTATCACATCACTCTTGGTAGCGACTGATGAACAAGCCTTTGTACATAAATGATTTTAGTTGTTACTCCATTTTAGGCGGAGACAAAGTTCAAGTTCTTGACGCTCTCAAGAGTGCTAAACGTGGCGAATTTACGACATACGACGTGGCTGGAGTTCAACGTCCGGCCGCAACGGTTGATCCGAATACGCTTGCACCGGTGAATGAGAAAAAGTTTGACAACCGTGTAAATCGTCTTTCTCAAGAAGCTTTGACGGGAATCGAAAAAACGATCTGCAAGGCCGTCGAAAAATTCGGCCCGAACCGTGTAGGCCTATTTATCGGTTCTTGCGATAACGGTTCCGAGGCTTCGGTTGCGGCTCTCCGTTGTTTTAAAGAAACAGGAAAATTCCCGGATGGCTACGTTCTTGAATACCAATGCGCTGAATTTCCGGCACTGTTTATTGCGGAGCGTTTTGGAATTAAGGGGATGATTTCGGTGCATTCGACAGCCTGTGCGTCTAGTGCAAGTGCGTTTGTTTCGGCTCGAAACAATCTTTATGCAGGGAACTGCGATGTAGCGATTGTAGGCGGTGTCGATATAGCTTCGCTTTCGGTGATTCTTGGTTTTGCGTCTCTGGAGGCGATGAGCGATAAGCCGACGAATCCGTTCAGTGCGAATCGTTCCGGCCTTACGCTCGGGGATGCCGCCGCGTTTTTTGTCGTGACGCGAGAACCGTGTGCTGAACTTTGCACAAAGGAATGCGAAAATCTTAAAGTCGTGGGCTTTGGCGAAAGTGCTGATGCGGACCACATTACGGCTCCGCGTGCCGATGGGGAAGGGGCTTATCAAGCGATGAAGGCCGCTCTCGAAGATGCGGGCCTCGATGTCTCTCAAATCGGTTACGTGAACCTTCACGGGACGGGAACGGAACTGAATGATGCCATGGAATCGCGTGCCGTAAATCGCCTTTTTGGAGAGGCTAATCATGCGGACGTTCCTGTAAGTTCGACCAAGGCTCTGACTGGGCATACGCTCGGTGCCGCTGGGGCTTTGGAGCTTGCCTTCTGTTGTTTGTCTTTGCTTAGCCGCGATACAGAAAACCATTGCATACTTCCGGCACATCTTTTTGATGGTGTCATGGATCCAAACCTTCCTCCTGTTCATTTGGTAAAGCCTGGCGAGATGGCTAAAAATCTCAAATACTGCATGAGTAATTCGTTTGCTTTTGGCGGTTGCAATGTTTCCTTGATTGTCGAGAATGATTTTGTATGAATGAAGAATTTAAAACAAAAGAAATTGTAAGTGAACTTGTGCCGCACAAGGGCAAGATGTTTTTGCTCAACCGCGTGCAAAGCTATAGCCTTGAGACGATTAGCATTACAACGGAAATCGATATCACGCGCGATGATCTTTTTTACGAAGATGACCTTGGCGGAGTACCTGCATGGGTCGCTTTTGAGTATATGGCACAAAGTATATCTGCTTTGTCTGGAATCTATGGCCGCTCCCGAGGCGAAAAGCCGAAGGTGGGGTTCATTATGAGCGTCAATAGTTTCAAGGCTAACGTGCCTGTTTTTAAAGTGGGCGAGACCGTTGTCGTGACGGTGCGTCAGACGATTCGAATGGACATGGCTGTCACTTTTGATGGAACTGCAAAAGTAGGCGAAAACCTTGCGGTTGCGGCGACGCTTAACACGGTTGAAGTTGAAGACCCCAAGACGGCGTTGGGTTTAAATTAAATACAAGGAATGGAATGATGGATAGTTCAAAGTCTGTTTTGATTACGGGAGCAAGTGGCGGAATCGGTCTTGCGATTGCTGAAGCGGTTGCAAAAGAGGGTTATACGGTTGTAGCTCATTACAATAGAAATTCTGCTCCGATAGATGCTCTTGCCGAACGCGTTCGCGCAAATGGCGGTAATATCCGTTCGTTGCAATTTGATATTTGTAATCGGGAACAATGCCGTGAAGTTCTTGAAAAGGATATCGCCGAAAATGGTGTTTATTATGGCATTGTCACGAATGCTGGTGTCTGTGCCGACATGGCGTTTCCTGCCATGACGGATGAATATTGGGATAAAGTGTTGAATACAAACTTAAACGGTTTTTATAACGTTGTGCATCCGTTGGTGATGCCGATGTGCCGTAAGCGCAAAGGTCGAATCATCACGATTTCTTCGGTATCCGGTGTTATCGGTAATCGTGGACAAGTGAATTACAGTGCGTCAAAGGCAGGCCTCATCGGTGCTACGAAGGCTCTTGCGACAGAACTGGCGAGCCGCAATATCACCGTAAACAGCGTTGCTCCTGGCGTTATCGAAACAGAAATGATCAAGGATGCTCCTTTGGACATGATTTTGCCAGCCATTCCCATGAAGCGTGTTGGAAAACCCGAAGAAGTCGCAGCAACAGTCGTGTTCCTGCTTTCCGAAGGGGCAGCATACATTACCCGTCAAGTGATTTCTGTTAATGGAGGCTTGGCATGAATCGACGCGTTGTTGTTACTGGAGGCAGTTGCGTAACCTCTTTGGGTTTTGAGCTCGATGATATTTTTTCTTCGTTAAAAGCGTTGAAAAATAAAATTGTGCGAATGGAAGATTGGGATAAGTACACCCAAATGAATACCCGCCTTGCAGGGCCGATTCTTTACGATTTGCCGGAATACCCTCGAAAGAAAATTCGCGGTGCAGGTCGTGTGGGTTTGCTTGCGATTACGTCTGCCGATAGGGCCATCCAATTAGCGGGACTTACCGAAGATCCTGCTCTTATGAAGTCTGGTCGCGTCGGCGTTGCTTACGGTTCTTCGATGGGTAGCGTCAATCCGTTGTTGGATTTCTTTGCAATGCTGAATCCTCCTCATGACGGTTCAAAGATTTCTGCAACGACATACATTCGCTCGATGCCGCAGACTTGTGCGGTGAACATCAGCATTTATTTTGGTACGACAGGCCGCTTGATTACGACAAATACTGCTTGTACGAGTGGTAGCCTTTCTATCGGTTACGCTTATGAAGCCATCAAGTACGGCATGCAAGACGTGATGATTGCCGGTGGTGCCGATGAACTTGACCCGACGGAATCGGCTGTATTCGATACGCTATTTGCGACAAGCGTCAAAAACGATACGCCCGAATTGACTCCGGTTCCATTTGACCGTGACCGCGATGGTCTTGTCATTGGAGAAGGTTCCGGGACGCTCGTTCTCGAAGAATACGAACATGCGAAAGCTCGCGGTGCTCACATTTATGCGGAATTGGTAGGCTTTGGGCATAATACTGATGGCGACCATATTACGCAACCAAAAAGAGAGACGATGCAGCATGCCCTTGAACTTGCAATTAAAGATGCAAATATCTCTCCTGATGCAATTGGTTACGTGAGCGCTCATGGTACGGCAACCCGTCATGGCGATACCGCAGAAAGCTGGGCCACTTTCGAAGCATTGAACAAACGTGCCGTTGCGATTTCGAGCCTCAAGAGCTATATCGGACATACTTTAGGTGCATGCGGTGGCATCGAAGCATGGCTTGGCATCAACATGATGCATCGCAAGTGGTTCAATCCCAACTTGAATTTGAAGAACGTTGACCCGGAATGCGCTCCGCTGGATTACATTACTGGAGACGGTCGCGAATTGGATACGGAGTATTTTATGTCGAATAACTTTGCGTTCGGCGGCATCAATACTTCGCTAATATTCAAACGCATGTAGTTGCGGATTGTCTTTCTGGAGCCCCCGCAACTTGTGCGGGATAAACTCTGGCGATAGAATCCATTGTTCCCCTGGCCATAGAGTCAGGGGATTTTTTCATTTATTTATTAAACTAACCACTAATTACCATCAAGTAATTTCTCTACCTTTGCGATAATTCTGTCGCGTTCGCCGCACCAGTCTGGAGCGATAAGCAATTCGCTCGGGCTTTCGCCGCTAAACCGTTCGATCGCGATATCCATGCCGATAATTTTAATCATCTCGGCAACCGCTTCGCAGTATTCTTCAAACGAAAGCAATTTGAACTCTTTGTTAATGTAATCCTGCGCCATAGCCGTCCCCACGACGATGTGCAGCGGATGGATTTTCACTGCGGCTAGTTTCAAGTCGTGAACTACCTGGGCGGTATGCTTGAAGTCTTCCATCTTTTCGCCGGGCAACCCGACGATGACGTGTGTCGTGACCGTGAGACCTGCCGCTTGACAACGCTTTACCGCATCTACAAATTCTGCGAGCGAGTGTCTGCGGTTGATTCCTGCAAGCGTCAAGTCGTTTGCCGTCTGGAGTCCGATTTCTACGATAATCGGCTTTTTGCGGTTAAGTTCTGCGAGGTATTCAACTTTTTCCTGTTCCAAACAGTCCGGACGAGTCCCAATCGCAAGCCCTGCAATTTCCTTGTGCTTGATAATCGGATCGATGATTTCGCGCAAATGCGTAAGCGGCGCATGCGTATTCGTGTATGGCTGCAAATAAGCGAGGATGCCCGCATTCGGATACTTGTCGCGGAGCTTCGGAACGAAATTTTCAAGCTGTTCTTCGATGGAAACTTTCGCCTGGTCAAAGACGGGACTAAAGCTACGATTGTTGCAATAGCTGCAACCAGAAAATCCCTTGGTACCGTCGAGGTTTGGGCAACTCATACCGCCGTTGAGCGGGAGCTTGCGCACCTTGAGGTAATTCGGGAACAGTTCCAAGAGTAAATCGCGATAAGGTTTGTAATGCATATTTTTAATATAGTATTTTATGGCTCGCCGCCATAGATGATGTAATCGTCATTGATATCAATGAATTTAATATGTCGGTCCTTATGTTCTATTTGATAAGCTGGTTTCTGTCTTGGAAATTTACCCTTTTCGATTTTGTAGAAACGGTTATCGATTTTTAAGTAGTTGCTAACGAATTTTGGAGACTCATTAGAATTAGCTCTAGGACAAAGGTCTATTTCCAGTGTATCAAGATTTTTCTTTTTCGAGTCTTGCAATATTACTGCACATGCTGCTGAATATTCAACTATTTTTTCTATTTGCAAGCTATACTGATCCGTAGAGTCCAACTCCGGTGACATTTGGATAGAACCATCATGTTTGCTTATGTCATAAGAATTCATCTGTACCCAATAGTAATGAGATTCAATTGTTTTTTGGAAATCATCATCATATCCCATTAAGTGGTTATCATGTATTGTACCCCATTGTTCTAAGGTAACCTTGACAATAGCGATAGAATCGTTAACTAGACCTACAAATTGCCAATTGTGAGCTTCTTTTTCAATTTCATATTCATACATATAACACCCAGACCAAAACAATGCAGGCAAAAGCGCCCAAAATAGAAGTGAACTCTTTAAAAACTGTTTCATGGGTTCCTCCCGTCATTTATGCAAAATACTTGAACCATGGGGTAGAGGTCCTTAGGGCATTCTACAATACCACTGGCAACAACAGCGCTATCTTCTGGTTTTTCGACATATTCAAGGCAATATTGTGTTTCAGCATCTTTTTCTGTACTAGTCCAAAAGAGATTGTAATTTGCAGAAAATTTTCCATTTACGCCATCTTTCATTTTCTGCTGCACCAGTGTAACTCGCTCATAAGTATATAAGTGTGGGTAGATATTGAGAGTCAATTCTTCTGCACTTGGAATATGTGTTCCTTCGGGGCAGAACGCTTTAGCTTGATCCCAAGTCATGTACGACTTTTCATTATAGTGACGAAATGTAATCTCGAAATCGGAATCATCCCAATTTGATACGCAATTAAATTCTTGTAAAAGAGGAACTGGACATTGCGTTGATTCTATGATTTTATTTTTCCAATTTGCAAAGTATTTGTCAAAAGAGGGGCTCTTTTCTTTTATGCTATCTACGAGAACTATTTCACCTCCAACAGTTGCACGAATTGTTGACGTTTGTTTCCATTCGGCAATATCGAATGTTTCGCCTTCGGGTGATATCGCTGTATGAAGCTGAAGATACATATAGCTTACACTAGAATTTACGGATGATGTGTTAAATGAAAAATATAAAGTCCATCCATCTACTGTTGCGGAATACCTTCTAAAAAATTTATGTCCGACGGAATCAACGGGATCTTCATAGATTCCTCCTGCAATTTTTTCAGGGCTGTTTAATTTGATAATGGATCTGTTATAATTGCTCCATGCAACTCGTCCCCATCCAAAATTTGCACTAGTATATTTGTCAACACAACCGTAAAGAGTTGAATCGGTTTTATCCCAAAATAACGATGTGCCGACAATGCCGTTTTTACAATAATCTTTCGGAAAATTATTGCGTTCCATCGCTCTGTGGGTAGTTATTTCAAATTCAGTGAATTCATTCACTACTGTCCATTGAGGAAAAACGCATCTATAGGCAACGCTATCTATTTCTATGATTTCTCCAGTATTTTCTTTTTCGCAAAAATGCCCTTTTTTTATGGGAGCAGAAGTTTCGTTATCAGTTGCAACGTCCCAATAGTACGAATATCTACCCGTGCCAATATTTTTTTCTCTACATATATAGTAACGTTCATTGTATTGCTTGATATTTCTCTCAAATTCTTTTGTACATGAATCGCCTTTATACTGGGGAATTGTAATTTCAACCCACTTGTCGTTGCATATAAAATATCCAACAGAATCGTGCATGGCTTTAACATTAAGTTTATTTTTATTGCAACTTCCCAAGTAATAAGTGAGTCTATCGACTTCTTTCCAAATACTATCACTGCACTGATAATATCTGTTCCCAATGATAGCTGTCTTTTCCGCAGAACTGTCGGTATTGCATAAACCTCCTTTATTTTTGACAAAAACATCAACATTGTCGCGCCAATTATAATTGTCATCTATTATGTTGGTCCATAAATATTTCCCTTTTTCATATATACAGATGAAATCCGTAGAATCGTATTTTACAATGGAGCCTTCGTAAATGCGGTTGCAATCCACATGCATATAAGGAAGAGCTTCTTTTCCAGACATAATGCTCCATATTGTCGTTCCAGAATCGCAAACATAAACAATGTTATCGTAAATTACGGTATCACGCTGTTCTGCTGGACATAATCCGATTTCTTTTTCAAAATCGTTTAAGAATCGCCATTGGTATGTTTTCTTTTTTAAATCGCATAGTAATACGGTGTTGTTATAGATGCTTTTTTTATTCGAAACCTTTATCGTATCCTGATAATTCGCACTGTCGCATTGCGATAACCCAAAAGATTTCATCCATATATCTTTATAACTTCCATTCGGATCATACGTAAACGTTATATCGGCAATTTCTGTTTCAGAAAAAATATCTTTCCATTTTTTTTCTGTACCAACAGCCGAACGTAAGGCATTATAGTTTTTGTAAAATACACTATCGTTTATTTCAACAACAGTTATTGCATCGAGATGTCTTATCAGCTCTGTTCGAATATAAGAATTGGAGTCCAGTTCTATATCAACGTTTTTATTCTCCTTGAAATCAAGTAAATCATAAATTTCACGGAGTGTTTTTTGCTTAGCCCGGTCAAGGTAAAAACCGTCTTTTTGAACAAGAAACTTTATGCGCTCGCTTGCTAAAGCCATCGGCAAATTAAGTACCGGTTTTGAATTTTTATCCATGTCTATGTATTCAATAAATTCCATTTTAATTTTACTTGAAGAATCTCCATAGACGCATGTATATCTAATACGCACAATTGGCGAGAAATACTCTTTTAAATCGGTTTTAAATATAAAAGAACCATTACGTTCACGTTCTAGTGTCGCTTTGACCGTAGTTATCGAATCCAAATTTTCGTCAACCACATCAATATCGATATCCACAGGAATAATTTTGCTATTCAAGCAAAAAGAACCTTTTAAAGCGAGAGACCTGCTTTCCTGTTTGTCGTTTCCTTCGATATAGTGAATTGGACCCGTTGAGTTATCCTCGCCGCATGAGGAGAGGATAAACGTAAAACATATTGCCAAAAAAAGTTTAATCATTTTCATCACCATCCTTAAAGCATAAAGTTTGCACACCAGGATACAAATTTTTAGGACATTCAATAATCTGACTTATGGGGCCTTTATTATCTTCTTTTCGAATTTCGTAGCAATATTGCGTTGACGAATCTTTTGATGCTGTTGTCCAATAAATATCATAGAGGTATGTTTTCATGTTATAGCGTACGTATAACGGACTGTCATGATTTGCAGGGGAATCCACTGGAAAAACATTTAAAAAGTCTTCAGTCCATTCAGAGGTATCAGGGAGGTGATATCCCTTGGGGCAGAATTTTTGAGCATGTTCGTAATCCATATAGGATTCTTTACCAACATGCGTTAATTGCATAAAATAGACTGGATAAGCGCTTTCGGAATGAGCGTATTGATTCATGAATTCATCAAAATTATCGCTTTTGTCGGTTAATGTTTTCAGTGAAATTGTCTGATTTCCGCGTTCTCCAGAAATGTATGTTTTTTTATTAATAAATTTTGCACCGTATGTACGCGAATCAATTGTTGCTGTGCTATTGACTATTTCAAATCCATAACTGTTTGTTGCTTGAACGATGGTGTATGTAAATTCATTGTTTGTCACTTGTATTGTCGTACTATCAATGTAAATACCTTTATCGAAGGCGTTTAATTCATAATCCTCTCTTCCGACGAATCGTGCGTAATGCCACTTATCGGTTTTATAATTGCAATAAAAATAAACCTGCAACGTTTCATTCCAATAAATCATGGTTCCTTTACTGCCATTCTTGCATTCGTCCTTATGAGCGGTTTCTTGTTTAAACAGTTCACGTTCAAAAATGGTAAGTTCTTCCCATGCGTAATACTTACAGGTAAAGTATACTCCATTTACCGCTTCGGTCGTTCCCTCTGTAGAATCCGTACAGAATTTACCGTTTTTTTGATACAATGCAATACTGTCTTTGGAAATTTCTGACCATTCACGATTCCATATATAGCTGCAACGGTAATATTTTTTATCCATTTCGACAATTCGACCGTTTTTACATTTTTCAAAGGCTTTAACTGGCGGGAGAAGATTTTCATCTTGTACAACATGCCAATAATTGGGATTTGTACACATGAAATATTGATCGTCATAAAAAACGACTTCTCCGGCTTCTCCAATATCACCATAGTAAGCAGGAGCGCTTATTCCTTTCCATTCTCTTCCATCACAAGAAAAGTATTTCCCTTTGCGGAACATCGCTTTTTCATATTCTCTAGCAATCGTGCATTTTCCAAGTACTGCGGTAATAGAATCTACGCCCAAACTATCTTTTGCGATAGAGCTTTGTATCGCTGCGGTATCTATGGTTATTTTATTTACTCTTGTATCGCATTTTACCGCATGTTTTCCGTGAACAATCCAGCGAGCTGCATTGTATCGTAACAGCGTAAAATCACGTTTTTGTTGAATTTTTTTGAAAACACTGCTATCACAGCTGGAGTCTTCTAGCTTGTAAAATTCGTTGAGTTCGTCAAATAATTCTGATGTAGATAAAACTTCGTCCCATTTTTTGGTGGTGCCAACCACTTGTGAAAGGTTTCTAAAGCTCTTGTAGAATTTGGAATTCCAAGAAAAAAAGAGGCAATAATCGTACAAAAGGGCTTCGAGAGTGTCAGCACCATAGGGTGAGTTCACGATACCATATTCGTGATTCAGTTCGGGATCCAAGAGGTCGTGGATTGCTTGTCTTGTACGCTGACGCGCTAAACCGAATGGTTCTTTCTTTTGCAATAGCTTACTCAAATATTCGCTTTCAAACGTACGATAAAAATCAATATTTTGGAATCCTCGTTCATTCATGTTTGCAAAAATCGCAAACTGCATTTCGGTAGTATCTTTCGAATCCCTAAATCGGCAAGTAAAATCAAGCTTTGCAATTGGATTTTGGAATTTTAATTCTTTTGCTTTGTACTTGAATTCAAGTCTGTTTCTTTCAATACGAGCTGATACTGTTTGGACTTTTTCGTAGTTGGAATCTAATGAAGATATTTCAAGTTTTACAGGTTCCAATACGGAGACTAAATTGAAAATTCCTTCGAAAGCAATTGTTTCGTTAAAGTTTTTATTGGCTGTACTTTCAATTGTTGGTGTCTTTTTTCCAAAATCATCATCCAAATCCACATAATGGCTGGAATAATATGTATCCGAGCCACACGCCATAATGATGGCACAAATCGACACAAAAAGGCACAATGAGATTCGCTTTATTTTCATAACGCCTCAACGCTTATCTGAAATTTTTTCCCATCCATCGAGTCCACAGGTGTAAACTGTAGAGTCTTTTTCTGATATTTTAGTTTCAATCGGGTTGATTTCTCCTGGAACACTTTCTTTGGGTAAACATAATCCTAATTCACTTTCCAAAGGAGTGCGCAATCGCCAATGCTTCCATTTATAATAGCCTTGTTTCAAGCGTGAATCGCATACAAATACGCTATCGTAATATGTACTCCTGCGATTACGATTGATAAAAGTTTCTCCATAGTTTCTATCATCGCAAACCTCCATTCCATAGATAGTTTCCCAAAAATTGGGAATGTATTCTTCGTATCCGTAAAATGACATTCCAGGAACATTGATCCAATTCATGTTTTTGAATGAACTAACAAGCGCATCGGCCGCACGAACGCGGAATAACGTATCGCCCCATTCGGCATCGCGAATGGCGTCTTGCAATTCAAGAAAATCGCTATAAAAAACAGAATCTGAAAGAAAATAGCGACAATAGGTATAAGGGAGTTGAATTGGATTTATTGAAGAAACATTGGGACGGAACTCGTCTTTTTCGAAATCTCTGTCCGTGAAACCGAAATCCTTCATATTTTCATACGCTTTTGCTGTCGCATCTTTAAAAGACATATTCTTTCTTTGCAAAAAATATTCAATCGCTTTTGAAGCTGTCGCCGTGTAAATGTTCAATATGGTTCTTTGGCAGTTTCCTCCCATCCATGAATTTGATTCTGTCATTGGGGCATATCGATAAAAAATCATTTTTGTGGTGTCGTTTTCGGTTACCGCATGGGCGTACAGTGTGACTTTTGCATAATCACCGAATTTAATAGGTTCTGTAATAAACCAGCATTTAGCTCCACTATGGCACATGTTATCCGCTTTTACTTCATTTATGATGCTGTTGTCTATATATATCGAAACTGTTACTGAATCTGGAATGATTCTATTTTCAAAGAAAATTTCTATAGGGTATTGTTTTAAATTTTCTGGATCGACCAAATCAATTCCATCGCCATTATCGCAGGCGGTGAAAAGAGTTAAAGACAATGTAAAAATGATAAATCGTAGTGTATTCATTTGCTTATAATATATAAATCGCTTGGAAAAATACGATTCTGTTCATCTTTTGAAAATTACACTTCGTCAGGAAAAATTGTAACAATTTGATTACAAACTAGTGGGGCAAAAATATCTATATGATTTTATTTCTGAACTGAAGCCAAGGATGCCAAATGCATCAATCAAGAAGGCGACGTCATGGCGGACCTGATCCGCCATCTGTCTGCTATGATGGTAATTTATATATTCACCGAGGCAATAAAAAAGCGGTAAACCGAATAATTTATTATCTTGACAAAATAAGCATTAGGATGGATAAATGAAAAAAATAAGACTGGCTTTTATTTCTTTTTGTTTTATGATGACTGGGTGCGATCCCTATCTTCCCAGCATTAGAGTTTACAATGATGCATCATCTCCTATTGATGTTTGTGATGATTATTTTGGACGTCGTCGAATAGGTGATAATCCACAGGATTCTGCATGGCAAGAAAAAGCGAAGTTGAACCCTGGGGATAGCGTTGATTTTTATCCTTGGTCATGGAATTACGAATTGGACAATTTGAAAATCTCGGTTGAATTTGGTGAATTTGAAAAGAAAGACTCTGTTTTTTTCTTTGATGAAAACGCAATGAGAGCACTTAGGGAAGATTCGGTTATTAGAATTCAAAATTGACTTTAAAAAAATGAATTGAATCTCGATAAAATTTGATGATTTTGATTTTAACAAAAAAAGAGAAGCCCTAAAGGACTTCTCTTTTTCGCGTAAAGCAAATGCTCAATTACATTGCACCACGTTCGAGCTTGATCGTGAAGTTCGTGATATCGCAAACTTCGCTCGGACCCCAGTACTGGATCGGACCCGGATAGGTGTAGGATTCAGTCTTAGCCCATTCGTCGCGGCGAGCGGCGAAGTACTTGAACGGAGCGCTCATCGGGCCGTCGAGTTCGACGAGAGCCTTGCGGATAACCGGCTTGTCTGCACCGTGACGGCGTTCGATGTTCATCATCATGGTGATCGGAAGGCCGCCAGCGACCCAGTTTTCGATGCCCTTGGTGACGTTGCGGACAGAGCTCATGTAGCCGTTCATGTTATTGAGGGCGAGAACAGAGGCTGCAAAGCCGAGGCTGTAGCAGTAGTCAGCGTCG
>JAEEGK010007573.1_pt1 | contig 25866 bp, 18 predicted proteins | sample 8958771 | NCBI WGS metagenome assembly JAEEGK01 (sample SAMN16246547, study PRJNA631951) | gut metagenome | biome: gut microbiome; feature: rumen; material: SC-attached | host: Bos | place: Iran: Karaj | collected 2018-10
TATCCTTATCGAAAGGCGTTGAATCTATATTAAACAAATCCACAAACCTTCCTTCAACGGCCCTATTCATGAAGAACTGCGGCAAAACAATTTGATCCGCCGACGCCTTGAAAATACTCTTTATAGCGAAAGTTTTCACTTGATTCTCCATTTCTGGCGGTGGGACAGGTGTAGTTTTATTTTCTTCAACACGCTTTTCTAGTTCTTCGTTTTCTTTCTGTGCTAATTGCTCAATTTGAGCCATAATATTTGATTGTTGTTTTCCCAATTCATTATCACCCTTAACACATGCTTTGCTAGAACTAGAAATAGTTGGAGTGGCCGTCGATTGAGTCTCATCCCCATTCCAAAAGATTGAGGACAAATCAAACGCATCATCTTGGGCGCCACCATTATCATCATTTCGAGAGTTCGCAGAACCGACAGTTTCTACCACCGGTGTTTCAGTCGGTTCATCAGGCTTTTCAACATCCACTTGCCTATAGTCATTGCTGCTAAAGCCAGCGCGATTTAATCCCCTCACGATACTATCAAGCGTTTCGCTAAACTTTGCGGAAGCAGTAAACACATAGCTCATATTGAGCATTACATTTTCATTTCTGCGGACATTTGGCAGTCGCAAGACGCGTCCAAGAATCTGCTCCACATCGACAGAAGAACTACGATCAGCAAGAGACGCAAGAATATAGGCAAACGGACAATCCCAACCTTCCTTAAGGGCATTCACCGTAATGATATAACGGACAGGGCAATCCTTGCTCAACAAATCAACATTCTGCAGTTCGTTCTTATCAGCCGTTTTTATCTTAATTTGCTTTTCAGGAATTTTCAATTCCAAGAGCATTGACTTGACTCGCTCAAATGTAGCATTATCATCTTTCGTTTTAGATTCCGCCTGGAAAAGGACAATCGGACGAATGTAGGGAGCACCCGACGTTTCAGCATCAACCGCAGCACGTTCCAATTTAGAACGAAGTTCCAAAGCAGAACTTATGACCTCTTCTTTCTTGTGATGGTTATAAACAATCACAGGGAGCTTAACCATATTTTCTTTCTTGAGTTCTATGGCAGGCGTAAAACTGATAATGTTGCTGTTCTTGCGCGGAGTCGCCGTCAAATCCAAAATAAAACTCGGATTCAGGCTCTTCAGCATTTCGACACTCAATTCACTTTCAGCATTGTGGCTCTCATCTACAACAACGATCGGATTGAATGCACGAAGCACCGCCATTACAGAGATTTCTTCTTCATCTACATCTTTTGCAAACGATTGTAAATTGCCATTTTCTTCATTAACTTTACGATCTTCTTTCTTACGGGCACGAAGGCTATCAAAACTCAAAATACAAAGAGTCATATTCTCACGAACAGACGATGTATTAAAACCCGCGCCCTGCAAAAGCATTCGCTTATCAAAAACATTCACCTTATTTGCAAAATCAGTATTTAACTGTTCGCGATACGGATGCCGTGGGTTGCTAAAATTCCGGATAGTCTGTTCCAAAATAGAATTAGACGGGACCAGCCATACTGCAATTTTCGGACGGGCGGGATCAAGTTCCTTGAAAATCGCAGACAACGCATTCGCAGCAATAAATGTCTTACCGCCAGCTGTCGGAACTTTAATACACACGTGCGGGCAATTCGGCACATTGTTCTTGTAAGGTTCAACAGCTTCGCCAAAAGATGGGGTAACTGGAGTTCTTGGATGCGACATCCAAAAGGCGTTAAAGGCTTCTGCTATATTTCGGCGTTCTTTCAGTTTTTCAAGAAAAAGCGTCAAGTCGTCAATAATCTGTTTTTGATAGGGCTTAAGAATCATTAGAACTTCCTCACATCTCTTGGAATTTTCTTGAAAGTGATATTGTGTTCAAACAAAAAGTCTTTCGGCAAAACGCAATTGTCCGCATAGATAACGTAGCGTTCCGATGGAATTTGAATCGTCGAAAGAAAATCAAAATCTAGCGTGGTAATTTCTTTTTTCTTGTAGAACAGATAATAGGCTGTATTGTCAAAATCACCCAAGAAAAATTCATGTTTTGATTCCTTGACTTTTTCCTTGTCTATCGGAGTTCCTGTTTCCGTGTAATAGATGTAACTGCGAATTTTTTCAACAGATTGACGTTCATTCAAGTTACCATCATGAATCATTTCAGGGCCAAGTTCATAGAAATTGAAATCACCACCAGTTCCTTCTTCATCACCTTTTGCAACGCCATACAATTTCAAGGTATTGTTTTCAAATTCAGTTTTAAAAGACGAAAATTCCTCACGACGTTCTTCTCGAATACATTTTATTTCTTCCAAAAATTCAGATGCATTTTTCAAATCACTCAGCGTCATTTCTTTTGAATACAACTCAATTTTTTTATCTACTTTATAACCTTTAATTACTCGGCGCACACGTTCTGCTGTAATTGAATTCGCATAATCTTCCATTTCAACAAGGATGAACTTACGATTACCACCATCCTGTTTATTCAAGTTTAAAACAGCATGAGCTGTTGTGCCAGAACCAGCAAATGAATCAAGAATAATGGAAGACCTATCACAAAGAAAGCTTGACAAATACTCAATCAACGACGGCGGTTTAGGAAAATCAAACGCTTTTTCTTTTCCAAAAATCGCATCAACCATTTTACCAGCTTCTTCTGTAGTTGTCACCCCTACAGAATCATCAATAAGATTTGGAGGTATTTCAGGATCGTATTCACTCTTTTTATAAGAAAGCACAAATTGTTTTGAACAATTAATAACCGTTCCGCTTGCAATTTCAGCATTCAACTTTTCTTGCAACCAAATAAACCTATTTTCAAAGGAAACTTCATTTACATTTCGCCCATTCTTGATTTCTACATCGTTCAATATTTTATTTGGATACTTCTCAGTACCATAAGTACCAGCTTTTACAATGCCATCGTTCATTCCCTTAAAATTAATGGAATTAGGAGGAAACACAAGAATTTTAAATGTATTCTGCGGTTTTGTTATCGGATCATCGCTTTTGCTTGTCTTTTGAACACCTTTGTACTTTACACTATTCCTTCTTTTTTCATATGCAATAACATATTCAAGATTTTTCTTGATTTTATATGATAAATTTGGAGGCGTTGCAGAACGATACCAATGCCAAACACCCACAAAATTTCCAGCACCAAATATTTCATCACAAATTACTTTTAAATTCGCTTGTTCGTTATCATCAATACTGATAAAAATCGCTCCGTCTTCACTCAGCAGTTTTTGCAAAAGCTTAAGGCGCGGATACATCATACAAAGCCACTTGTCGTGCCTAGTCAAATCTTCGAATTCATCACCTACAACTTGCCCTAGCCATTTGCGTATTTTAGGAGAATCAACATTGTCATTATAAATCCAGCCACCTTTATCCGGAGTTGCACCTGTGTTATACGGAGGATCAATGTAGATACACTTGACTCGTCCTTCATATTCGGGGAGCAACGCCTTCAGCGCTTCGAGATTATCGCCATGAATAATCTTGTTTTCGGACTTTCCACTTTCACAGTTGAACGATTCTTTCAGTTCCAACGTCCTATAAGGAACATCAAGGTGATGGTTCAGGACAGCATCTTTTCCAAGCCAGTTGAGTGTGGGCACGAAAACCTCGGACAAAAAGTGAATCATCCCGGCAATGGGATTATTCTCTTTACACCGAATTTTCCACAAAAAAAAGGCGTGGAGTCGATGCACCATCTGCTACTGCGGTTCGGGAAAACCTGTCACTAGATAAGCACAAAACGACCCACGCCCGATTGGGGCGTGAGCGTTCGTCCTATCCTCAGTGACATTTGAAATTTCCCGATTTCAGTAGCGAGAATAAGAGACGAATCTCAAAAAATTCCGGTCGCTCCGCACCATTCGGTACGGGGCTATGTCATAGGGAAATATATATAAATATGCCTGTTAGAGATGGACGGCTTCGCCGTCCGTGGCTGCATTCGGTCATATTTGCATTTTTTTTGCAAATACGACACTCATTTGGCGCACTATTGCCACGGCCCTTAAAAGGGCCTCGCAATGACAAAAAAACGTTCTCTTTTAAAAGGCGAAAACTGCGACAGTCTGTCGCAGTTTTACCTTGGGGACATGTAAAGGATTTCTTGACAACTGTCGCAAAATTTGCGACAGTTCAAGCCGGGGCGTTGCGGGGCGGCGAGCGCCCGCAGAGGGGGTAGGCAAAGACTTGCCTTGGACCCTATCGTCGCTACGCTCCTCCAGGGTGACAGATGGGCAAGGCTTTGCCGAGGGGGAGACTTCCCCCGCTTGTTTTTTCTGCCCGCCTTTTTGTATATTATCTCCAACACCAGAAAGGGTGCTATTAGTAGATCGCTATCCGCGCAAGCGGGGCGGTCTTTTTTGTTTTGAAAATGAGGTAAAAATGGAGAAACAAACCAAAATCAAGCGCAAGCCGCTCAAAGATTGCATCGTGAAGCCGGGCGAGAAGAGCCCTTACGCCAACCTGCTCGTGGACCTCGCCTTCAAGAAGGCGTTTGACCCTGACAAGCCCGTCAGTCGACAGAATCTCGTGAACCTGCTGAACGACCTCCTGGAGCCGCAACTCAAGCGGCCTATCGTGATGGTGAAAACACGCAACGTAGCGCACAACCTGAGCGGGAGCAAGGTGTCGCGCACAGCGATATTTGACTTGCATTGCAAGGATGACATGGGGAACCTCATCGAAATCGAGGTGCAGATTCGTCGCATGACGAACTTTTTGAAGCGGCTCGCCTTCTATGCAAGCGAGATGGTCGCAAATCAGGCGGATCCTGGCGATGATTGGAATTACAATGTGAAGCCGACCTACGTGATTGCCTTTGCACGTCAGAAGATGTTTGATGATGATCGTATCATTCATCGTGCAACAGTCACGGACCTTGAAACTGGCGAACAGTTCGTGGACACCTACAATTTCACGGCCATCGAACTTTCGAAGGTTCCCTTCTTCATCGAGGCCGGGTCGTCCAGCATTCGCAAGTGGCTGTTTTTCTTCCGCTATCTGGACAAACTCAAAGAATTGCCGGCCGAGTTGGACGAGCGCAAGTTCGAATCCTTGACAGAAAGTTCAAAAGTGTCTAAGTTTAGCAAGGAAGAATTCGAGGCATACCAGAAGATGTTCCACGAAAAATGGGATCACAATGTCCTGAAGGACAGTTTCTTTGAAGAATTCGCGGACGAGATCAACGCGAAGGTTAACGAAAGCGTCCTTGGTTCCAAGCGTGAAATGGCGAAAGCAATGATTGCTGACGGAATGCCGCTTGATAAAGTTATGGCATATTCCGGACTCTCCGAAGAAGATATTCGCAAGTTGTAGCAAACAAAACCGCTAGAACATCACGCGATAGCGGACAAGCTTTTCGTGGTGGCGGCCCTTGAGGTCGCGGTAGCCCTTGCGGGCGGGAGTCAAATTGCCCGGAGTCTTTTGCGGCACGATGCGACTTGTTCCAGAAGAGGATTCTGCGGTAGAACTACTCGATGCCACAGAACTGCTCGACATTCCGTATTCGAATGCGCCGAGGTCGGGCGCATCACCCACAAACGGGAAACCTAAATCTTCGCCCTTGTCGATGGCGCGGCTCCCCTTCTTGAGTTTCAAGAAATCTACATAGGGCAAACTACCATCAGCATTGCGTGGGCCAAGCATTCCCGGAATCTTCGAGAGGTCCTTGCCGGTCACGGTCATGCTCGGGTCATCGAGACTCACAAAGTCATCTTCCGTCAAGTCCAAATCAAGGTTCCAGGTGTTATTTTCACCCGCCGGACAATCCACATAATGGTCGATATTCTGGCTCGAAATTTTCTCCCAGCACGTTCCGATTTGCGAAACCTTGTTCGGGAAGGCGATGTTGTTCTTGAGTACGTGCGCCTTGTCGCCCGTGAGCGGTACCACTTCGGCTATGCGAGTCCTTTCATCTTCGGCGTAAAGTGTCGACGCCATGGTATAGGCTCGATCGCCGTTATTGTAAGCAGTGTTGTTTGTCCAGGTGCTACCGACGCTAGTGTAGTTCGCATAGAATCCGGAGGCGATATTGTTCCAGGCGACGCAATTCCTGATAGTGTGTCGTCCCTTGTCATTTCGGCTGTATCCCATCTTGAACCCGTTGCCATTGACGTTAGGCGGTTTGCTTGTCCCGTAATGGATATAGCCGTTCCCCATGGCATAACTGTTTTCTACGACTACGGGAAATTCCTGGGCAAGTACGTCAAAGCCGTCGTCGCTGTTCCACCAAGCGCGGCATCCGTAGAACTTGGTCGTGTCGCCATCGAACTGATAATGCACGCCAAAACCGTCAGCATTCTCGCCATCGCCCTGGCGTCCTGTAGGGTCGTAATTGTCGTGGGAGTCGCAGTTCAAAAAGAGATGCCCACCGCCGCCCGATGCGCCATCGTGCACAAAGAATCCCGGGCCCGCATTATGGTGGCTTTCAATCTGCTCCAAGATGATGTGCTTACTCACAAAGACAAAAACGCCGGAGTTCGAGTTGTGCACCATGGGAGTGTTGCGAACCTCGAAGCCCTTCAGGTGCAGGTATTTCGCCTCGACTACGATAGGCGAAGTATACAGGATGCTATCGATAGAGCCGTCATGGTCGTATGCAATTCCAACCGGGAGATTGGTCGCATCGAAAATCGGACGCTCGCCCGGATAGGCAAAGTAATGAATGCGGTTGTCGTCGCTTTCGCCGCTTGCCGTCAAATGGATTGCAGCAGTCATCTTGTATCTCGGGACATAGACGGTATCGTGCAGGTCGTAGATGCCGCCGCGAATCCAGACGGTATCGCCCGCGGCCACCACCTTGTTCGCCTTGTTGAGCGAGGCGAAGGGCTTGTCCTTAGAGCCTGCCGCACTATCGTCGCCATCGGTCGCCACGTAGTACACAGCACCGAACGACTGCACTGCCGCGAAGGCAAGCGCTAAAGCAAACAAGAACTCTCTTCCCATAAGTACCTCAAGTATATTTGTAATATACTCTTTTTTTAGAAGGTTACCTTGACAACATTTCAAGAAAAATGCATTTATGTATACACAGGGCCCCTTCAGAATGGGTTTGCAAGGTAAAAAAATGAACTTTACTAGACATAGTGCTATCGTTGCTTTGGCAATAGGCCTTTTCTGCCTGGCTTCGTGTGCAGACAACTCATCCAGCAGTTCCGTTGAGCCCATTGAGCCAAGTAGTTCAAGCGAACTTGTCGAGTCAAGCAGCATCATTAGCGACAATCCGCAAGAATTCTCGTCGAGCGGCGCAAACGAACCTGTCGAAAGCAGTTCCAGTGAACTCGATGAATCGAGCAGTTCCAGCGAACTTGTCGAAAGTAGTTCCAGTGAACTCGATGAATCGAGCAGTTCCAGCGAAACACCTGTAGAAAGCAGCAGTAGCAAGAGTCTGAATGGCGTCGTCTGGTATGTTGTCGGAGACAGCTTTAGCGCAGGCGATTTCGAAGGACTCGACCCCAAGCCCACCATCAAGGAAGGACCATATGCCGGGAAGCCTCCCGTATACTCCTACCTGATTGGCAACCGGACAGGCTGCGACGTGCGAAACATCGCGGCTGGCGGAACCACCATCTGCTATTACGACACCTACGGCTTCACCAAGCCGGAAAACGGCATCATGTACAGGACAGACTTTTCGGATGCGGACATCATTACAATCTACTACGGAATCAACGATTCGCACAACAGAATTCCCATCGGAAACATCGACGACATGGACCCGACCACCTTCTACGGCGCATTCAATGTGGCGCTTGATTACCTGACGAAGAACTACCCGAAGGCAAAAATCGGCATCATTGTTTCGAATGGTTGCGATACCGAGGATTATCCCGAAGCGACCGAGCAGGTTGCAATCAAGTGGGGCCTGCCCTACCTTGACCTGGATGGCGGCGTGAACGGTATTACGATGCTGCGCTCCAGTTCCAGAAACCCGACTCCCGACGAAGAGAAAACGGAAATTCTTAAGCAGCAATGGGTGCACGAACACAACTGGCACCCGAACGAATACGCCCATGAGCTCGAAAGCCATTTCATAGAAGAATGGCTATTGACACTGCTTTAGCACCTAAAACAAGCCGACTATAAAATTCAAAAAAAGCTTTTAGCCTTTGGTATGGATTGCGGCGGCGAATTCCTTCAGCAACTTCGGGTCTTCGACCTTCTCCCACAGCGTGCCGGTCACGATGATGTTCGCGCCTGCGGCCACGCGAATGGCGGCCGTCTGCGGGTCCTTGATTCCACCGCCAGTAATGATCGTCATCTCGGTGGCCTTGCGGGTGTAGGCGATGTGTTCCACGGGTACGGGCTCTTCGGCGCCGCTGCCCGCTTCCAGGTACACGTAACGCATGCCCATGAGTTCTGCCGCGATGGAGTTCACCATGCTGAGCTTGGGCTTGTTTGCAGGCACCGGCATGGTGCCGCTAATATATTCGACCGTAGTACGCTTGCCGCTGTTGATGAGCTGGTAGGCCGTCGGAATCGCTTCCATGTTGAGCGCACGCACGAGCGCGCCACCGCGCACCTGCTCGTCAATCAAGTAGTTCGGGTTGCGGCCACTCACGAGGGTCATGAAGAGCATCGCGTCGAAACCGGGAACCACCTGCGAAGCGCCACCCGGGAAAAGAACCACGGGCAGGTCCACGTTGGCCTTGAGGGCAGCCACCTGCTTGGGAAGCGTGAAGTTGCCTAAGTAAGAACCGCCCACCAGCAGCAGGTCGGCACCGTTCTCGGCGGCCATCGCACCCGCCTTCACGAACGCGGCCTCATCGGATGTATCGGGGTCGAGCAGCACGGCAAAAAGCGCACCGCGCTTCTCGATTTCAGCGTTCAGGCGAAGTTCGGTCTTACCAGGTTTCATAATCAATTCCTTCGTTCACAAGCGGAACATGTCCCTTAAAGATACAATATTTCGGCGCGGCTACCGCCTGAGCACCAGGCGAGTCACCGTTTTTGCGCCCGAAACCGCCCTCACGGCATACACTCCCGGCTTCAGCGTGGAAATATCCAGCGAAACGCGGCGGGCATTGCCGTTCCAGCGCAGGGTTTCGCGGTTGTTCACGTCGAACAGGCGGATTTCGCGGATGTCGCCCGAGCTCACGACCTCAAGGCTATTGCCCGCAAGCGCTACATTCAGGTTCGGCACCGGCGCGGCGACAGGCTTCACGGCATCCGTCGAGTCGCTTCCGAACTTTTCCCCGATATCCACGCCCTTCTGCTTCACGAACCGCGAGATAAGTCGGATATATGCCGTCTGGTACCCGAGAGAGGGTTCCGTGAGTTCCCAAGAATCGATGGGCCAACCCTCGTTGATGTTCGCGTACATCTTCGCGTGCGGTTCCCCGACCGGGAGCGATACCGCATAGCAGAGCGCGTTGTTCGCGGCACTCCCGCAACCCTTCGCGCTGTTGTCGGCATCGTATTGCTTGCAGCAATCCGCCCACGCATAGCGGGAGTTCGCGCCACCCGTCACGTAGCCCGGAGCGGGATTGTCGCCCGTAAACCATCCGTGATAGAACTTGGTGACGCTCTTGCCTGCACCGTAGCCACCCATGTTCGAGAGATACACCATGCCGAACGGGTTCACGCCGTGCAGGTAGTGCAGGTAATCTTCCGCGGCTTCGTGCCACGCGCCCGCCTCCGCAGAGGTCGCGCCGTCGCTACCCGCCATCAGGTCGAACAGGAGCCCGCTCGAAGCCTTGTGCGAATTGGAACCCCAGTTGTAGTCGCGGATGTAGGAGCGGTAGCCGTCATGCTCCAGGCCCGCCGCAATGTATTTACTTTGTCCAAAAATCGAGACGAAGCGTTCCTGCACGATTCCCTTCACGTCGGCATCCGCATCCTTGTAGCCCAGGTACTGCAGGTAGAGCAGGTCGTGCGCAATGCGGTACTGGTCGAGCGCCCAGCTGCCGTACTGCCGCATCAGAGGCAAACTATCGGGAGTCGCCTCAAAACGTCCGAGGTATTTCGCGTCGCCGGTGAGTTCGTACATCGCGAAGTCCGAAGCCACCTTCACCGCGAAGCGTGCACCCGTCGTGTAGTTGGTATCGATTTCCTGCTGGCCCGCCGCAAGGTCCTTGGTGCCGTATTCCGCCTTGTTGTTGTAGAACATGGAATCCGGGTGAGCCTCCGCCCACTTGTAGGCACGCTGGGCGGCATCCTTGAGCGTCGCCGCATATTCGGTGTTTCCGCGCTTTTGTGCAACTATGGAACCGAGCGCGAACGCCTTCGCCGCAGAGTAGGCGGACATCGCGTTGGGGGCGCCGTAGTAACTGCGGCCCGTCGCTGCCGAAGGGGGCGATACGTGGTCCTCGTCGACCACCGAGAGCACCGAGCCATCAGCATTCTGCATGCGGAGCAAGTGATCCATTCCCCACTTCACCTCGTCGAGAACATCGGGAATCCCGTTGCCCGATTCGGGAATGTTGTAGTCGTCTGTAAATGCACGTGGCACGTCCATGTAGGCGCGCAGAAGCGTCTCGATGTAGTTGCCGTTCCAGATGGTGTACTTGTTGAAGTCGCCCGCATCGAACCACCCACCGCTCACGTCACGTTCCGTCGCGGCATTCGTGCTGTCGGTGAACAAGCGGGCCGCCTTGTCCTGCGCGTGGTTCATGGCATCGGCCCAGTCCTTGCCCGCATACTTTTCTTCCTTCGCCATGCCCACGCGCTGGTAGAACATCATGCGCATCGCCGCCTTCAAGATATCGTTGTACACGTCATCCCGGATGCGGAAGTAGAACGACTGCTTCAAGTTATCCGCCTTGTCACGGATAAAGTAAGTACCCGGCGTATTGAGCTGCGAGAAGTCGAACCACCAGATTTTATCGCCCGACGCGGTATCGATTGCGCCTTCCTGGAAGGCGACCGGAGCGCCGGAGAAAACGACCTGTGCAGTTGCGCTATCCACGACTTCCATCACGCTGCCCGGAGTGTACGAGAGCGACGCATCGTAACCCACCTCGGGGCTACGCAATACGGCGACCTTCTTTGCATCGGGGCGGTACCCGAACTGGTCGACGGTAATGAACACGTCCTGCGCGAAGGCGACAGGCACGAGGAATGCGACAAGCGAAAACGCGGTAAACTTGATTCTGTTCATAGGCAGGCCCTAATCTATTCAATATAGTATAGGGCAGGCCCGATTGCGACCCCGCCTTTATTCCAATTTGGAACGCATTTCGCCCCAAAACGACACCCGCGCGTGATACACAACACAAAAAGGCGGGCTTTCGCCCGCCTTCCTGTTCTCCTCCTCTTTCCTCCTTCCCCTTTCTCCTCCTAACAGAAGAGCGACACATCAGTTCTTGACGCAGCGGACAGGCATATTTACAGTCGCCCACTCATTATCTTTCCCTGACTGAACAAGCAAGGTTCCGTATCTTTCGTAACCAAACATTACGCCCCATAAGTCCCCCTCCACATGCCACACATTCTGGTATCCCAATGGCAAACCACGCCAAGGCTCGTACGCCTCGGAAAATTCCTCAGCAGGTTCATCTCCATACCTGTAAATTGGAGTCGCATAAATCGGAGTGTACACATAGAACAGGCGCCGCTTACCGGCTGTTTCCCATTCCTGTTGACGGTATGTGCGCCTACCTTCCGAAGTCGGCAACAACTGGAGGCCAAACCCAACAGGCCCTTCCGTATATTCGGACTGCAAAAGGTACCACACGACATCCCTTTCCTCCACATTGTATGCATCCTCTATGTACTTGTACAGGCCTTTCCAATCGTCCGCCGTTGCAACGTGCCAATCATCGGGACAAACACCCTGGTGATTCACCGAGTCAATCAGATCCTTCGCCATGTAGTATTTGTAATTTTCGATGCCCCCCTCCTTCATCGATGATTCACACTCAGCAGATACGTCCAAGGGAAAACCACATTCCTCTTCGATATCCGATTTTTCACGATCCTTATATTTCGCTACACACGCCTCATATTCTTCAATATATTCTTGTGCATAATCCTGACTAAAGTTTTCAACGCATTCTTCCTTGGTCCAGACGATTGACGAATCAAGGGCAAGTGCATCCGCCCACGTATAGAGCCGACCGAACAATCCGCACTCACGCTCGCTATCATCAAGGCAACGGGATTTTCCGTACTCGTACTTGAGATTTTCCGCCATCCAGGTCTGCGACTTTCCGCCAATATTGTAGGTCACCGTCCGATATGCTTTGCCATCGCGAGCATCGGTCACTGTCCCGTTTTCCGGGAGCACCTTACCGGCATTACTGACCTCAACCCTCCAGCCACCCGATCGGCAGACTATAGACAAGTCGACACCTGCAAGTTTCAATTCATCCCCTTCACGGGCCTCCGTGCAGCGGTCTTCGCCCGCAATCTTCACATACACATCCGCCAGAACTTTAGCAAAGGTTCGCCTAAAGTCATAGAGGGTCTTGACTTCATCATCTATGGTCGAAGAATCCAGAACATCTTCTTTCCCGCGGGTAATCCATTTCATGTCCGCAAGGTCATTAGCAAGGTTCTTCATAAACTCAATCCGCACTAGGGAATCCAGGTTATCCAGATTGCCATACAATTCAAGGGTATTCATGGTAGAATCAAGGGTTGTCCAGCGGATAAGAGTCCATTCATAAATAAGCATCGACGAAACAGCAGCTTCCGCCATGACATATTTGGGGTTTTCCAGAATCTCCTTGCTTTCGAATCCACTAAACTTCTCGACAATGCCAAGCGCATCCAGGGTAGCCCTTTCCGCACGAGCATCAAGACTATCGCTAGCAACGCCTTCCTTTGCCAGATAACGCCAGAGCGATGTCTTAAGAGTCGTCAACAGATTCAGGTTCACATCCTTCGTTTTCCGGGCATCAACAATAGCCTGTACGGTCCCCCCGTAGCCATGAATGCTCTTACCGAATACGCGAACCAAGACGTACGGGCTCTTAAGGGTAACATTCTCGAAGTTAAACTTATCACCATCGTGCTGGAGCGTATCCGAGTAAGAAACACCCGTCTCAACAAAGTCGGTCGAATCCAGTTCGTAAAGCCACGCAACAGAACGGGACTCGTACCCTTCCATGGCAAATGCTCCACTCTGCAGGGTATCGCCTTCCTGCGGTTCCAGCACAACGCGATGCGCAGCAGCCGTGATGGTTATATTCTCCAACGCCACGATTCCCGTCTCTTCGGCAGAACCGCCCGCAACAGACTTGTCGTCAGAACACGCCGCGAACATCAGGGCGAGCGGCATCGCCACACTGCAGATAAACTTCCTGCTCATTTCAAGGTACTTCATGATATCCTCCTAACCCTTCTTATTTGTATTCTTGTTCGTCATCGGGAAGAACTGGATGTTCATACGATAGACTTCATCCGTTTTATCTTCCCGTGTAGCAATCGCAATGACGCGCTTGCGGAACTCAGCAATCTCCCGCACAATCTCCTCGTAGGCATCGCGCGTGACACCGAGCGTAAGGCCCGAAAAATTCCTTTCATCCTGCGGCACGCCCTCAATTGCCTCCAGGGCGATTTCGCCCATCTGGCGGTGAAGCCCACGCACCGCGACCGGAGTCGCATTCATCGGGCCGGTCGTCACCGATTTTTCCGTCTGCTGGTAATTGCCGCTTTCATCCTTCTTGAGCAGGCCCGCATTCACGAGGAACTTGAGCGCCTCGCTCACCTCGGCGGCACTCACCTTCGGGCGGCAAGCATGCGCAAGCGCGAGCGGTTTTGCGCCCGGCATGGCGGGAGCAAGTTCGCGAATCACCGGATTCTTCCAGTCACTGAAGAACCGGAAGGAGTCCCCCTCCAGGACCTTCGCCTTGTGCGCATCGGCAATCGCAAGCATCCTGCTGAACGCCGCCTTCTTCTCGGCATCCTTCTTCGCATGGTCGAACTTGACCATTTCGCAGAAATACTCCTGTTCGAAACCCGCAAGTTTCATTGCCTGCGCAACGCGAACTGCCGCCTCGCCACTCAGGTTGTAACGCCCCTCGCTTACGTACTTCAGGTAGACCGGCGAAGTGAACCCCGCCGCATTTGCAAATTCCGGCCAAGTGAACGCGGATTTCGCCTTTCTCTCGGCGTAATAGTCCGCGATATACTGGCGGTAGTCTGTGTATTCAAGTATATCCTTCATTTTTCCTCCTAACAAGAACAAATATAACTCCAATTTTTTCAAAAGTCAATAGTTTTACAATAAAAATTTAAAATTTTTGCTTAAATTTTGCGGTTTTTGCTATTTATTTTAAAAATCGCCATATTTACACGATAAATTCAGAATATAAAAGAAGGCGGGCTTTCGCCCGCCTTCCTGTTCTCCTCCTCTTTCCTCCTTCCCCTTTCTCCTCCTGCTTTCCCTCCTAACAGAAGTGCGACATATTAGTCCTTGACACAGCGGACCGCTAATCGCGTAAAGCTTTCAGAAAAATTCATTTTGGTGAAGCCAATCCCAACTTGATTTGCTATCACCATAAACATGTCATAGCCGAAATCGTCCTTCAACATGACTTTGGCAGGAGCCGTCGCAAGCACTGCACCATCGACTGTCAGCAGTCCCGATGACGGGTCAGGGACAAAATCCGGAGTATGGCCCAACCACATTATCGAATAGTGCGCATGCAACCCGAATCCCGCAGGATTGCCTAACGGAGAAAGGTCAAAGAGGTTGAGAGTTTCCGGTTTTTCGTCCTCGCCGGAATACGCCTGAACCGCCGACAACAGGTCAATCCATTCCTGAGGCCTGGGGAGCCGCCACCCATCGGGACACACGCCCTGGTATTTCGCAGAATCGCTCACATCAATTTTTTCATAGTCTAGTTTTGAATGAGTCTCGGCATCCATCGATTCTTCGCAAAAAGCATCGATACCGCCATAAGGAACGCTATTCACGCTTTCCCAATACGCCTTGCAGGCTTCCAGGGATTCGTACGGATAATCAAACACAAGGTAAGAACTATCGAGATTCATCGCCGCAAGTTGCGAATAATAGCAGCCATCAACAAAACTCCACTCTTCGTCGCACGACGCACCTTCCTGCAATTCATACCTCAGGTTTTCCGCCATCCAGGTCTGCGGAGTTCCACCAACGTCAATCGTCACCGTCTTGTATTCTCTTCCGTCACGAGCATCGGTCATCGTACCCATCGTGTGCTCTACCTCGGGCACCGACAGATGCCAATTTCCGGAGCGGCAGACCAGGCCAACAGCGGTCACCCGCGTTTCGTAATAATCGCTTACCTGTATATTGGAGACCTTCCCCTCTTTATCCTGGGTACAACGCCCCACGTTATATGCAACAGACAACATTCCTGCATAGTACTTGAGCATGAGTTCATTTATCTGATAGTCACGGGTCCAGGCGTCTCCCAGTTTATGGTACGCTTCAAAAGGAACACCAAACGCCCTTTTCAAGCCTTCGAAATTTGAAAGGACTATATCGACAAAGCTCTTGTCCAGCAGAGAATCCGTACCCAGGAAGTATCCCTTTTCTGCAGTGAAGGCGAACAACTTGTTAATGGTCGGATTTTCAAGAGGTAAAGAAATGGGGTATATGCTAGAGGTGCTCGTGGGCAGCGTGCTCGAGATGGCAGATATAATTGCCGCGTACTCCACTTCGTCAGCTTCGCCGATACCATCGGGCGCGTCATATATGCCGAATGCTTCAAGGACTTCTGCTTTCGCCCGCTCTTTCGCCTCCGCATACGACTCTCCCGACTCCGCAAGACGAACTGCACGCAAGGCCTCCAGATGAGTCATCACATCCATGCTGATTTCACCCGTATCGCGGACATCCGTAAACACGCTATAAACATAGGCGTTCTGAGGAGGCAGGCGTTCCGCTTCGATGAGGACGTAAGGACTTTTCAACGTCACGTTTTCAAAGGCAAAATTTCCGCTATCGCCGACGACTCCCGCATACACGACACCCGTCTTCGCAAATGTTTTCGCATCCAACTCATAAAGAGAAACGTTCGTACCCGCCTCGAGTCCGACCACGTCAATATGCTTGATCTTATCGCCGTTTTCCCAAGGCACCACCATGCGGGCACGCCCATGAATCGAGATATTCTCAAGGCCGGCAATAATCCTCGTCTCTTCGGAAGCGCCACCCGCAACAGACTTGTCGTCGGAGCACGCGACAAGTACACTTGCCTGGAAAGCCGCGAACATCAAGGCGAGCGGCATCGCCACACTGTAGATAAACTTTCTGCTCATTTTAACGTTATTCATGGTATCCTCCTAACCCTTTTTATTTAAGCTCTGTTTGTTCGTCATCGGGAAGAACTGGAGATTCAAGCGATATACTTCGTCCGTCTCGTCTTCCGCGGTGGCAATTTCGATGATTTTCCTGCGGCACGCATCCAGTTCCACGACAATCTTGTCGTAGGCGCTGCGCGTGATACCCAGCGTCACGCCCGAAAAGTGGCGTTCGTTTTGTGGAACGCCCTCGATGGTATCGAGCGCGATTTCACCCATCTGGCGGTGAAGCCCGCGAATAGCGACGGGTGCAGCCTCCATCGGGCCGGTCGTCACGAACTTGTCGGTCTGCACATAGTTGCCATTTGCATCTTTCAAGAGCAGATTCGCCTTGACAAGAAAGTTCAGCGATTCACTGACTTCAGCGGCAGTGACCTTCGGGCGGCACGCTTTTGCCAGCGCAAGCGGTTTTGCCCCGGGCATGGCGGGAGCAAGTTCGCGGAGCACCGGATTTTTCCAGCTGTCGAAATAGCGGAACGCGTCGCCCTCGATAACCTTGGCATTACTCTGCTTTGCAATGGAGAGCATCCTCTCGAAAATTTCCTTCTTTATGTTGTCCGTAACAGCATGGTCGAATTCAACCATGGCGCGGAAATATTCTAGCCGGTTCCCGCTTAGCCCCATGGCCCTGGCCACGCGCTCCACGGCATCTTCGCCCAGGTTGAAACGCCCCTCGCTCACGTATTTCAAGTGGACCGACGAGGAGAACCCCGCCATCCTTGCAAACTCCCGCCAGGTAAACGCAGACTTCACCTTCCTTTCGGCGTAAAAGTCCGCGATATACTGGCGATAGCCCGTGTATTCAAAGACATCTTTCATTTTTCCTCCTGACAAAGCCCCGCTTCCGAGGGCTTCACGTTACCAAATATACCTCTTATTCTGCAAAAGTCAACTTGTTTCGCAATACAAAAATTGCGTTTTTACTCAAATTTCGACAACAATTTAAAAATTCATAAAAAAATTGCATTTTTCTATAATGCAAAGCCGCGCTTATTTTCAAGGAGCCAGCCTTTACCTATATTTACGGCATGGAACTTTTCACCAAAATCGACATTCCCGCATCGAGCATCCGCATCGATTACACGAGCCGCATCGCGTTTTTCGGGTCGTGCTTTGCAGACAACATATCAGCACAGTTTGCTGCACGCAAGTTTGGCGTGCTCGCGAACCCGTTCGGGACGGTGTACAACCCGGTATCCATCGCCGGGCAGATTAGGGCGATTGCCGACGGGAAAGTTTTTGGGGAAAAAGATGTTTTTCAAGATGCCCGTGGGCTTCAGGATGATAGCGGGAAACAGGACGCCAGAGGGAATCAAGATGCCCGCGGGCCCTGGTACAGCTGGGATGCGCACGGTTCGCTCTCGGGCGCAACACGCGAAGAGTGCATCGAAAAACTGAACAACGCGGCAACCCGCACGCGGGAATTCCTAAAGCAAGCCGACGTCGTGTTCATCACGCTCGGGACTGCGTTCGTGTACTACTTGAAGGACGGCGGTTCTTCAAGTGTCGGGGATGCGCACGGCCGCGCGGTCGCGAACTGCCACCGGCAAGCCCCCGCACTTTTTGAACGCAGGATGATTACCGTAGAAGAAGCGGCAAGGGCACTCAAAAACATCGTGCAGGATTTGACAAGAATAAAGCGGGACTGGATCGCCACGCCTACGGCTCGCGATGACGACAGGAAGTTCCATATCGTTTTCACCGTATCGCCGCTGCGGCACATGGGCGACGATGCGCACAACAACACGCTTTCGAAGGCGACACTGCAACTCGCTGTAAACAACGTAATAAACAAAGTCACCACAGTCCCTTCGGCTAGCTCAGGGACCTTGCCGGTCAGCTACTTCCCGAGTTACGAAATCGTGATGGACGAACTGCGCGACTACCGCTTCTATGCCGACGACATGGTTCACTTATCCAAAACCGCCGAGGAATACATCTTCGAGCGCATGGCAGAAACGTACTGCAGCGAAAAGACCCGCGCGGATATCGCGCAGGTAGAAAAGCTCATGAGGATGGCGAACCACAGAATTGCCGACCCGGAATCGCCCGCCACGCACGCCTTCGCCGAAAAGATATTGGCGCAAGCCGGAGAACTTGAAAAGAAAATACCGGGCCTTAACCTAAGCGAAGAAAAGCAGAAATTCAGGGAAACTACTCTACACGTTCGAGGATAACGAGCGCGCGGTCCTGCGTGCTGTTCGGGATGGTGTAGAAATGCTTCGCGATTAGTTTGTACCCAAAATCTTCGGGGTGGAAGACCTTCAGCTCGTCGGCAACGCCCGGACCTTTCATGAAGTACACGCGGCCCCCTACCTTGAGGGAATTCGCGAGGCGCGGGAGGGTCTTTTCCATCCATTCGAATGCGCGGCTGATGACTCCGTCGACCGGGAGGGTCATGCTCCGGCTCGTCACCTTGTGGCCGAACACGTCGATACCCTTCAGGCCCATCTTCTCGATGACCATGTTGAGGAAGTTGATGCGGTTCGGACGCGGCTCGCAGAGCGTGAGACGGATATGCGGGTTCACGAGCTTGAGCGGAATTCCAGGGAATCCGGCGCCGCTCCCGACATCGATCATGCGGGCGGGCCATTCGGGAACGTACGCGTTGATGAGGGTGCAGTCGGCGTAATGACGTTCCACCATCGTCTCGAACGCATTGAGGCGCGTCAGGTCCTGGTCTTCGTTGTTCGCGCGCAGCAGCTGGTGGAATTCCCAGAACTGCGCGAGCGTCGCGGGTTCGAGTTCCACGCCATAGTAATGCAACAGCTTGTCGAGTCCCTCAAGCGAGGGCTTTACGCGCTTCCCGTTAAACAGCGGGAATTCGGTGCGCGGAGCCTTGAGGTGCGGCACGAAATCGCGGCCGGCGGTACTGCCCGCGCGGGCGGGGGTACGGCCGGACCATTTCTTGGGACTCTTATGCCAGGAATCGCTTGCCATAGCCCAAATTTAAAAACCTCCTAGAAAAAAAAGGGCGTTTTGGCTCATTTTTCGTGCGAAACCGTTTATATAAGTAGAGGAATCCTATGGATACGGAAAAAAAGCGGGCAAAATCCGCGATAAGCATACTTTTCACGCTTGCCGCAGCGCTAGTCGGAATGCTATTCTCCCCGCTCGCGACACAGGCTGCGGAAATCGCAGAGGCGCAGGCGGCGGACGTCACGGAAGCGCAGATCTTTGAGTGGTGGGACGACGGCACCATCGGGGCAGAGGAGGCAAACGAGATGCTCACGCTTATCGACGAAGGCAAGACGCAGGAGGTGTGCGCGCTTGCAGAAATCTACGCGAACGAACCCTGCGGAACGGAGGAGCAGGCAGTTTTCGCGGACGACGAGTTCGCAGGCAACAGGACCGCAGGCGATACGCCCGCAGGCAAGAAGCGCGCGGGCAATAAAACCGCGGGCAAGTCGCGGGTCAAAAAGCCTTCCCGTCACTACGGCGGGCACCTCGCAGCAAAAGTGCGGTACGATTCCGCGGGCCACGTTACGGCGCATCGCGAGGAACTGCTGTTCAATTTCCACCGGGCGACGCTCCGGCTCGGCACGCAGGAACTGCTCACGTACAAGGGCAAGCGGGGCGAGGCGCACTTCGGGCAAATTTCCACGCGCGAACTCAAGAGCGCCATCCCGCTCGACACGCTCTGGGGAACCGCACTCGCATATTCCTTCGGTGCACTCGGGCTCGCCGGGCTCATCGACACCTCCGGGACATTGCGGGCGCACGCCAGCTACACCCGTGGCAAGGTTTTCACGGCAGGCGCATCGTTGTGGAAAACCGCCGACACGTATTCCATCATGGCGCAGGCCGCCTTCCCCTTCGGGCAGGTCGCATACTGGCAGCAATTCGGGGAGCGTACCCCGCTCATACACTTCCGCCTGCACGGCAGGGATTCCTCCGCCTTCTCGTGGCGAACGACCGGCTACATACACGGCGATTCCCTCCCCCCGCCGGCAAGGCTCAGCCCGAGCATCGCGAAGCGCAGCTTCTGGACTACACAGAACGTCACTTACCGCGCAAAGAAATTTTTTGACACGCGGGTATCGGCAAGCGCCCGCATACTCTCGCCGCTCCACTCCGATAGCGTATCGGGAAGGCTCGCGCTCGATATTTCCGGCGGGCCGCCCGCACTCCGCATGGGCGCAAAGTTCACATGCGTCGAGGCCTCCGAAAATTGCAGACAAACTATTTTCCAGGGAACCGCGGGCACAACCCGCGAATTCAGCACGCTTTTAGCAATGCTTTCGGGCAGTGCACGCACGCAGCACGACCGCACAGGAAATTCCTGGAGCAGGCCCCGAATCGAAATCGGCGCATCCGTTTCCGAAAAAAAGTCCGGCGGCCGCGAGGACATGTTCAAGGTCACCCTCGTCGCACCCGACGCAAGCCCCCGCGAAAACCTCCAAATCCGGAGCGAGACGCGCCTCACCTGCGACTTCCTGGAGTTCTCGCTCATCGCCACCTTCAAGAAAAGCGACGGGGCCAAAATCCGGCCCGCCCACGCCCAAATTTCCTCAAAAATTCTTTTCTAGACCAGCCGCAACCAGCCCGTAACCGCCCTATACACACCTAAAAATGGCGATTTTCGCTCAAAAAAGGCATTTTTCACCATTTCCCATGTTCACGTGTGTAAACAAGAACGTTCCGATTTTTTTGGCAAATCCCCCCTGCAATTAGGTATCTTATAGATACCCAAACACTCCCTGACCCCTTTAGGTTACCTCCTTTACCTGAAGGGGTCCTTTTTTTATCTTTACGGCATGATTATCGCGACCGTCATCGGGGCAGTTCTCTTTCTGCCATCCATCGCACTGAATATCGCTCTCGCGTTCGGTGCACCTCTCGGCATGTACGCCATGAACGGCCGCAACAGGGTGGTGCCCAAGGAAGTGCGCAAGGCGTTCATCATCCCCATCTGCATGCAGCTGCTCGCGATGTACACGCTGCTCAGCGCGGGCAAGGTTCTCCCGATGCTTTTCCCGTTCGAGATTACGCGCATCCTCGCGTTCTTCTTCGCAGTCTACCTCACGTTCTATACCGCCACGGTGCTCTTCAGCACGAGCCACAAGGAAAAGACTGTCATGGGGCTCTTTGCCATCGGGGCAACTATCTGCTTCTGGATAACCGCGTTCGGCACACTCAACTGGGACTAGCGAGATGCCTGAAGCGTATCACAACTACCAGCGAGACCTGAGCTACATCATCCGGTGGAACCAGCGCAAGGGCAACGTGCCCACGCTCCTGATGCACGCCTGCTGCGGGCCCTGCAGCACCTACTGCATCGAGTACCTCTCGCAGTTCTTCAAGATAACGATTTTCTACTACAACCCGAATATCGCCCCCGCCGAGGAATACGCCCACCGCGTCGCCGAAATCAAGCGGTTCGTCTCCACGTTCAAGACAAAGTATCCGGTGGAATTTATCGAGGGGGAGTACGACCCCAAGAAATTCTACGAGATTGCCCGCGGGCTCGAAGACGAGAAAGAAGGCGGCAAGCGCTGCCGCAAGTGTTTTGAACTGCGACTCGGCGAAACGGCAAGGCTCGCGAAGGAATTGGGATTCGACTACTTTACCACCACGCTCACCATCAGCCCCAAGAAGGACGAGCAGGTACTGAACGTGGTCGCAAAGGAACAAGGGGCAATCTACGGCGTCAAGGCGCTCCCCAGCGACTTCAAGCGCAAGGGCGGCAACAAGCGTTCCATCGAACTTTCCGCCGAATACAACCTCTACCGTCAAAACTACTGCGGGTGTGCGTATTCAAAACGCGAAGCCGAAGAGCGCGAAGCCAAGAAAAGCGAAGGCGCTACACCCTAGAACCAGTAGCCAATACCAATCTGGTATTTCAGCAGCTTGTAGTAGCTACCGCCCATGTACTCGTCGGATTCCCAGAGAACCCCAGTTGTTGTCTCTTCCGTCTCGGGGTCAAAGCGCATCTCGACTTCCTCGGAATGCATCGTGAGGCATTTCTTGTCCCCCTCGACCAAGTCGGTAAACTGGAACAACACGCGCGCATCTATCGAAAGCCCGAAATCGAATACGTGTCCGACTCCCGCGACGACACCCGCACCGAAGCGCTTATCATCGTAACAACCGTCGCTTTGGCCGCGATACCTCTCGGGTATAACATACTCCTTGTCGGAGAGCAGCATCACGTCTACAACCGGTCCCGCCTCAAAAAACAGTACCGACGTGCGCCACTGCGCCATCACGGGGACCTCCAGGTAGAGGTATGAATATATTTCGTCGCCGTCCCACGCCCCGCCGCAATCACCATCGCAGGCGATGCCCATCTCGACATGCGTATAGTATGCACGAAAATCCAGCCCAAGTGCCGTATGCAGGTAAAAGTTATCCGTAAACCCATGCGAGAAATCAACCGAAAGCACTCCGCCCGGCCCCGAGATGTCGGGATACGGCCCCCAATTCGCATCGGTAATGAGATTCGAAATCTGCGCCCCCAGACGGACACCGACATCAAGCGGTTTGCCATCCGGCTTTCCGGCAGCATGTACGAGCAGAGGCAGGCAAAGGGCCAACGCCACCACGCCTCCTGCAATTTTTCTCCAGACCATAATTTCTCCTAACAGTTTCCTTTGCGCCTAGCGCGCAGTGCGTCAATCGTTCTGATTGCGCCCGAGAATACCGTCGATGCAGGCTTCGAATTCGCGGGAATTCATCCGCATGTACGTATACGCGCCCGAACTTGACTTGTGCAGGTAATCCGCATTGTCGGTCACGCACACCTCGGGCAAGACATTCTCCATTTCGCGGACCGTTCCCACACAGCTCACGTCGCCCGACTTGAGCGTAACGTGCAAGCTGTCTTTATAGCGGGCGTAATCTACGCTCAGGTCAAACGTCCTTTCCGCCTGGGTAAACTTCACCGAAGTATTCGTCTTTTCCAGAATGACGATGCCGGAGCGTTCCTGCCCGAATTTCGTACTCGAGTAGTAATAGGGTGTTTCGAGCTGGATGGAGCCTCCGCTGCCGAGGAAATCGAACAGCTGGTCCACGAATACCGTCTGCATGTAGTCGTAACCTTCGCGGTCCGTAATGCGGTATTCCACCTTATCGCCATCGAACTTGAAATACTGATCATAGCCATCGTTCATGCAGTATATTTTTTCTTCACGGTAGCGGCACTGCGTATTTTTCCAGATTCCATCGAGCTTACCCGCTGTACCGCCCACAAAGATGAACGATTCCTCGTATCTCTCCTGGTCTGCTTCATACGGGTCCGGTTCACGGATTTTCGAGAGCAATAGCGTATCGCCACGGAAACTGTAGGCAAACGTCTTCGAATCCGCGAAGAAGAAGTTCTGGTCGTATGCGAAAGATTCGCCTTCCTTGACGCAACCGCCGTTTATTTCGAGGACAATGGTTATCGAGTCACCAGCAGCACTCCGCAAGAGCTTGCCTGTGCTCCGAATTTTCGCCGACTCGAACCTTGCAGCGACAACAATGTCATAAGCACTCCCATTCGGAGTCGTGGGATGAATATCTTCACTCGGAGTCGGTTCGACAGGGTCAGATGTACCCTGCGGTGCACTTATATCCGGCAAGCCATTACCGTCCTTCGTTCCGGCATCGTGAGTGACGTCTTCCGAATCCGCCATCGCATTCCCGGCAACATCCTCGGTAAAGCCAGCACAGCCCGAAAGCAAAGCGAGCAAGGCCACACACGGCGTAACGATACTTTGTACAAAACTAGCCCTGATTTTCATCTTTGCCTTCCTTTGCCTTGCTCAGCGGGAATAAATGCAAATTTAATCTATATACGCGGTCATAGTTTTCAACTTTAGAAAGAATATCCTTGACTTTCTGGCGAAAAAGGTCCAGCTCCTCGGAAAGGTGCCACAAGGTCTTCTCGTCCACACCGAAAGTAAGGCCCGAAATGTTGCGGTCTTCACGGGCGACGCCATCGAGGGCATCGGCGGCAAGCAGCGTCAACTGTTTCTGCATGGCGTGCATCGCTCCCGCGACAAGCGCGGGGTCGCCCGAAAGCCCCTTGTTAGTCTGTACGTAAGAGCCGTCCGGCCTCAACTGCAAAAGGCCCGCCTGCACCATGAGCGTAAGCGCATTGCGCACATCGCCCGCGGTCACCTCGGGCACGCACATCTTTGCAATTTCGGAAGGCTTCGCACCCGGCATGATAGGCGCCAGTTCGCGCACCACCGGGTTTATCCACGACTTGAAGTAGTCAAACGCCTCGGCTCCCAGGATGCGGACCCCGTTCTCCTCCATCAGGGCGCGCATCCGGGAGAAAATCTCGAGACGAACGTTTGCGTCCGGAGCATCGCAGTATTCCACCAGCAGGCAGAAATACTGCGCACCGAACCCGGTAAGGCCCATGGCACCGGCAACCTTCGCCGCCCCTCCGCGGCTCAGACGAGTCTTGCCGTCGCACACCAGCTTGAGGTACCCCGACGACGTGAACCCCGCAAGTTTCGCGAACTCGCGCCACGAGAAATAGGAACCCTTCTTGCGTTCCTCGTAATAATCCCGCATATACTTACGGTAGTCTGAATACTCTGTTATCGGTCTCATGGCTTACCCTGTTACAAATCTACCCTAATGATGAAACAAAATCAATGAATTTTTCAAGAAATTAGCATATTTTTTGTTCGTTTTTCCGTTATTTTACAGTTTTATGAAACACAGTGTTTCATATGGAGGGGGTAACGCCCTTGCCCACGGCACAAGATTAACTATCTTTTGCCCCATGTACGATCCGCGATTCCTCCCCATCTGCAAGGAAGACCTAGACGAACTCGGCTGGGATTACGTGGACGTAATCATCATTAGCGCCGACGCCTACGTGGATCACCCGTGTTTCGGGCATGCCGTGGTGGCAAGGCTTTTCGAGCACGAGGGCTTGCGCGTTGCAATTTTGCCGCAGCCCAACTGGCGCGACGACCTGCGCGATTTCAAGAAACTCGGACGCCCGCGAATGTTCTTCGCAATCAGTAGCGGCATGGACAGCATGGTGAACCACTACACCGCCGCAAAACGCCTGAGGAGCGACGACGCTTTCACGCCGGGCAACAAGGCGGGTTTCCGCCCGGATTACGCGACGTACACCTACGCAAAGATTTTAAAGCAGCTCTACCCTGACGTGCCGCTGATGATTGGCGGGCTGGAATCGAGCCTGCGCCGCGTGACGCATTACGACTACTGGAGCGACAGGCTCAAACCGAGCATCCTGTTCGATACGCAGGCCGACCTTCTCGTTTACGGCATGGGCGAAAAGCCCCTGAAGGAGATGGTGCGACTCTTGAAAAAAGGCGTGCCGTTCTCGAGCCTGCATTCCATACCGCAAACCGCATACTTGGCGCCCAAGGGGAACGTCCCGAAGAGCAACCAGTGGGAAGACCTGCGGCTCGCCAGCTACGAGGAATGCCTCGAGAGCAAGCGGAACCAGATAGAGAACTGCCGCAAGGTGGATATCGAATGCAACAAGTGGTTCCAGCGCCGCGTATTGCAGGATGTCGCGGAACAGACTGTGGTGATTAACCCCGCATACCCGCCGCTCGAATACGGCGAGTTAGACGAGAGCTTTGAATACCCGTACGCGCGCGAACCGCATCCGCGTTACAAGAAGCGCGGCAACGTGCCCGCGT
>JAEEGK010007575.1_pt1 | contig 25856 bp, 24 predicted proteins | sample 8958771 | NCBI WGS metagenome assembly JAEEGK01 (sample SAMN16246547, study PRJNA631951) | gut metagenome | biome: gut microbiome; feature: rumen; material: SC-attached | host: Bos | place: Iran: Karaj | collected 2018-10
TACTTAGTTTTATCGGTGATTCGTTCCGCCAGATGGAATCGGCAGATTCGGCTTTGTGGTACTACAGACGCTCCCTTGCCATGAGGCCGATGAACGAGTCGGTCGTGGCCAAAGCCGTGAATGTCCTGATTGGTAAGGATGATTATGACGGAGCTATAGCCTTGACGGGAGCATTCCTGTCGGAAGATCCTGACAACCCCCTTGTTGCTCCGCTTCAAGGCCTGTCCTATTACCGCAAAGGGGACTATGAATCTGCCATTAGTGTTTTCCAACGCCAGGAGGACATCGGCAACGATACCTATCCCATCCATTATTATTTGGGACAGAGCTACTGGCATACGAAGGTAATGTACCGGGCAGAGGAAGAGCTTCTGACTGCATGGCAGATTGATTCAAGCGATGTAAACCTGGCCTATTCCATTGCAGCCGTCAAATTGGAGGCATACCGTTCTTTTGATAATGAAATAAAACCCTGGCTTGATAAAGTTTGGGAGATGATTCAACCGGACCCAGCTTTGGCCTCCCGCATTCAGCAGCAATATGGCCTTGCCTACTACCGCAGGCAGGACTCCTGGGACAAAGCCATAGAGCATTACAAGGAAGCATACCGATATAATCCCAAATTCATTTCAGCCCTCTCCACCATTGCGTATTGCTACGAAGTCAAGAAGGATTACAAACAAGCGCTCCAATGGTACGAAAAATATCTGGAAGTAGCCCGCCCGGGAACACAGGGGTATGAATTCGCGACCAAAAGCGTAACCTTCTTGAAGGGTGAATTGTTTATGGAAGAACCGTAGTTTGAAAGATGAAGAAAATTCTGTCATTATTTGTATTGCTGTTTGTAAACAGCCTTGCCGCACTGGCGCAAGTGTTTATCTTGAATGACAATGTATTCCAGGGCCGGATGAGCGAAATCAAGACCATGGTGCTGGACTCGCTCACCAATGAGCCGGTGGCTTTTGCGTCGGTGTACGTGATACCTTCCAAGGATACCACCATAACCAATTTCACCCTCACTGACGCCAAGGGCGAAGCCAAGCTGGACGAGGTGCCCTTCGGCAGTTATGTCTTCCACGTGGAGATGATGGGGTATAAACCTTTTGTGAAAGAGCGCTTCTTCCGCGAGGAGCAAGTGGATATGGGAACAATTCGGCTGCAGCAGGACGAACTGTTTCTTCAGGCTGCAACCATCACCGATATAGGTAACCCCATTGTTGTCAAACAGGACACTGTAGAGTTCAATGCCTCCTCCTTCCGTGTGGGAGCCAATGCGATGCTGAAAGACCTGCTTCAGCGAATGCCGGGTATGGAAATAACCGAGGACGGCAAGGTCAAGTTCAACGGCGAGGAGATTGACAAACTCACTGTGGGCGGCCGGACCTTCTTCTTTAACGACCAATCCACCGCCCTGAACAACCTGCCCGCTGCAGTGGTGGACAAGATTCGCGTCATAGACCGAGAAAGCGAGCAGACCCGTGCATCCGGCATCCAGGATGGCCAACGGGAAAAGGTGTTGGATGTGGCGCTCAAGAAGGAATACGAAAAAGGATGGTTCGGCAATGTGGGTCTGAAGGGAGGCGCTACGCTTGGAGAAAAAGAGGGAGACGATGTACTGCGTGACAATCGCGGCTTGCTGTGGAACGGCAATGCCCTTGTATCAGCCTACTCCGAGAAAGATCAGGTGACGGTGATTGCCAATGGGCAGAATATCAACGACTCTAATGCGGTCGTCGTTGTCATCAGCGATGCAGGTGAGCGCTCCACGGCGAACCAGGGCCTGTCTACGGCTGCCCAACTGGCGGTGAATGCCAATACTTCCCGTATCAAAGACGTCGAGACTACCGTCAGCGTCAATTACAAGTACACGGATACGGATTCCGGCACTCGGGCGGACAGGACCACCTATCAAGAAGACGGGAACCTGTCATCCACAACGGAAGACATCGGTAAATCCTATGCTCACGGGCTGTCCGCCAACATGGAATTCGAGAAGGAAACAGGCAAGGTCTGGTTCCACCTTCGTCCTGATTTCCGTTACAATAGAGCAGATTCCTATGAGAGCAACCAGGCGGAGATCAGCCGTGAAGGAAGTTTCGTAAACAGATCCACTGGCACCACCCACAGTCTTTCGGAAAGGAAAAACGCATATTTTGATGCCGACGTGACTTTCCGCGAGATAGGTGGCAAACAAAACCGAACCCTCCAGCTGGCGATTGATCCCTATTACAGCAGAAATGACGGGGAAAGCCTGGAGTCTTCCCTCCTGACTACAAATGCCGGAGATGAAACCCGCTCGATGACCTACCACTCTAACGGCCTGTCGTATGGGATGGACGGGAGTGTCCGGTACACGGAGCCTGTTGGAGAGAAGTGGACGTTATCCGCCCAGGCACAATATGACTGGTCTCGTTCGGATGACATCCGGGATGCATTCGATGAGGCTGGCAGAAATGACTACTACTCCTCTGAAAGCAAGTCCGACTATCTGGAACAGCGATATGATTTGACTGCACAGTACAAGTTCGGACAAGGCAGCTGGGTTACTTTTGGCAGCCGGGCCATCGGGATTCTCAATGAAACCTTCTCCAAAAGCTATGGGATAGAGGAGACAACGGGGAAAGATGAGTGGAACTGGTTCTTTGCGCCCTCTCTCCGTTTCCAGTATGCAAAAGGAAATGACCGGATAACACTTTCCGCTTACGGATATGGAAGGCAGCCTTCCTCATCCCTGATGCTCCCGGTTTTGGGTATTAGGAATCCATCGCGTTTGAGCCTTGGAAATGTCTATCTGAAGCCTTATTCATATACCTTCATAAGTTCGAATTGGACCAGGAATAATCGGGAAAAGTTCTCTACGCTTTATGTTTATCTGTCTGGTCAGGTGAATTACAATCCCATTGTTTCCGCGCTCTGGTATGATAGCGACGGCATTATGTATTCCATCCCTGTGAATGCCCTAAAACCGAGCCTGACATCCAACCTGGTTGTAAACTACACTACGCCCCTGGACGCCAAGAAACTCTGGTTCCTGACCTTGAGCGGTGGCGCCGGTTATTCTTCCTCCATCAGCTATCAGGCAAAGACAACGCTCCCGGCACTTGATAAAGATACGTTTGATTATTCAGCGTTTATGACCGACTTCTGGGGAAATGCCGACGGTGACCAATTCTATGGAGGACAGAGCGGCTTTGCAGAGAGCAGGACACGTTCCTTCAGCCCTTCGGCCGGTTTCTCAGTGAAGTACAATCCAGACCATTGGTCTGTAAGCGCGGGAGCCAGGACCGCCGGCCGCATTGCCCGTTACTCATTGAATCCCAAGGCCAACTTGAATACGCTGGACACCAGGTTTACTGCGAGTGGCACATATACCACCAAACACGAATTTGAATTCAATTCTGATATTGCCTACGTGTTCTACAAAGGCTATGCGGCAGGCTATGGCCAACCTGAATGGCAATGGAATGCGGAGATCTCAAAGAATATCGGTGCCTTCAATTTAAGTGTTAAGGTTCATGACATCCTGAACCAGACCCGGAACCTCACGCATACTGTAACCGCCAACTATGAGGAGGATTCCTATCGGCTCATAATGGGAAGGTACATTCTCTTCGGTGTGAAATGGAACTTCGGCAAGATGAATGCCGCCCATAGTGCACGGGCGCAGCAAGCGGCGATGGATATGGTATTTTAAATGATCACCACCGCGTAATAATCGTTATTGCCCCGTTCGTGTAAAAATGAACGGGGCAACTCAGTTTATTTTGTATAGTAGCCGCCGTTCCTGTCGGAATCTCGATGTTCAATCAGATCCTCTTTTATTAATATAGCAAGATGGCGATCAATGGTGGGGATACTCTTGCCGACCAACTCAGCAATGCGCTTGCGTTGAAGACCAGGATTTCTTTCTATTACTAAAAAGGTTGCCTTCACGCTCTTGTTTAGCCTATCAATTCGACTATCATTTGGCCTATCATTATGCCTATCACCTGATAGGCGCGGGGTGATAGGTTCTTTGAAGGCGGCACCTTCGCCCTGCACGACATCTTCTCCCGGAGCAACTACGGTGACATGCAGGCATTCGTGCAGAAACTGAAAGGAATGGGATACGAGCAGGTGGAACTCATCCCCACGGATGGCGGACGGTTCATGACAAGGTGGGAGGCGACGTGGATGGCCCTTTCAGGATCGGCGCTACTGGTGGGGAAGAAATAGCAACCGCTATCTCACGGAAGTCTTGGGGATGTCGCTCCAGAGGGTCGTATAGTGCGGGCTCTGGTGCTCCCGGCTCATCTTGATCTCGCCGCTGCCTTGAGAACCAAGTAAGACCGCGCCGCGGCCGAACGCCTTGTGGATGGAGTCGATGCTCTCTGACAGCCTCGACTCCTTTTCCAATGCCGCCATGTCCGAGAAAAGGGAATGGGCGAAGCCTTCCTCCTGTACGAGCTTTGTGATGACGACCCCGGCTTTCTTGTATCCGTAGCCCTCCCGGTAGAAGTCCCGGCAGCCTTCCAGCGCATGACGGATGAAGATCCGGTGGTCGGCTGTCCCGTCGGGGATGACCACGTACTTGCTGGCATAGGTCTGTGGAGCGTTCTCCTTGAACCGGTTCGTGATGGCGAAGACGACCATCTCCAGAGCGATCGAGTTCTGCGAGCGGAGCTTCGTCACCGCGGACTCGGCGAAGTTGGCTACCTGCTCGCTGAGTTCCTGCAAAGAGGTGATCTCCTTACTGAAGCTCCGCGACACGCAGATGGTCTTGCGCGGTTCGATCATGTCCTCCAGTGCGATGCAGGGAATCCCTTTGAGCTCTTTCCAGGTCCGATAGCCGGGCAGGTGGAAGAGCATCCGTACCGTGGTCTCGGGAAGGGAGACGTAGTCCCAGGCGGTCTTCACGCCCATGGCCTCGAGCTTACGCATCATCCGCCTTCCGATGCCCCAGACATCCTCTGCGGGGAAATTCTTCAGAACCTTCTCGATATCCTGCGGCCGGTGCATGTAGCAGCCGCCCTTGAGTTTGGGATAGCGCTTGCAAAGCTTCGAGGCGATCTTCGCCAGGGTCTTTGTCGGGGCGATGCCGACGGACACCGGGATGGAGGTCTGCCGCCAGCATTCCCGGGATATCTCCTTGGCGTACTTGTCGAAATCCACGTCCATCCCGTCCAGGTCCAGGAACGCTTCGTCGATCGAGTATACCTCTATGGAAGGGGAGTAGCACCTCAGAACCTCCTGAACCCTTCTCGACATGTCGCCGTACAGCGCGAAATTCCCCGAGAAGACATGGACATGGTTCTTCTCCACGATATCCCTTATCTTGAAGAGGGGATCGCCCATCTTGATGCCAAGCGCCTTGGCCTCGTTGGACCTTGCCACCGCACAGCCGTCGTTGTTAGAGAGCACGATGACCGGCTTCCCGTTCAGTTCAGGACGGAAGACCCTTTCGCACGAGGCGAAGAAATTGTTGCAGTCGGCAAGGGCGTACATGGACAACTACGCTGAGGCTTACGGCGAGGCTATGGGTTGCGGAGCAGGTTGACTTTGGAAATATCCTCCAGCGGTTCCTTCTCCCGCCAATGGCTCACGACGCGGCAGATTTCCTCCCCGCGGCCGTTCATGATTTTGCCGACGAATGTGGACGGCTGATCGGTAGCGTATGTGTAATTGGCAATCTCGTCACCCATCCTGGACTCTTTGATGAACTTGATGTTCAGGGAATCCGGCCGGTGCGTCAAAAGGAATTCCCCGTCGAAGCAGATGAGTGCCATGCTCACGTACCGGCGGTTGTTCGTGTGGCCGTTGAAATCCAGGTCGATCAAGTTGATGGTGTGTCCGAGGGAGGACGACGGCTCATCCTGGAGTTTCAGGGGAAGCCGTTTCCTGTGGGGGCCGGCGGACAGTTCGTCCACGACCTCTGAGGTTGGGATGTAACCCTCGCAGGAAACCAGCTTGCGCTCGGACATGGAGATCAGCGACCAGCAGCTGTTTCCCCGGGCGGCGATGACTCCGGAGTGGACCTCCCGGACCGTAAAGTCAATCCAGACGCGAAGCGTCGACAGTTCGCTTACCCAGAGAGTAACCTCGACATCCTCCGACCACATGACGGGAGGAGCGGGCAGATCCAGGTTGATTTCGGAGATGACCCACGTCTTATCTTCCTTCTGGACATCGAACGCCGCCACTCCTAGGGTGGTGAAATAGCGGGCCACGGTGCTCTCGTGGAAATTGAGCAGGGCATCGACGGTAAGCCTGTAATCGGCGTTGATGTTCGCTGCTGTAATCGGGTATATAGTACTGTATTTCATTTGGTTCCTGTTTGGCTATACTTTCTTGATGACCCAGGTGACGACGCCCCAGATGAGGAAGTCATTGTCCGGGCCGACCGGTATGGGCTTGTACTTCGTGTTCTTCTCGTTGCAGGGCATCAAGAAGGCCCCGCTCTCGTGGATCTCCACCCGCTTGACGGTGTACTCGCCGTCGATGAAGCAGACGGCCTTGCAGTTGTTGTAGGGCTCCACGGCCCGGTCCACGATGATGATGTCACCCTCGTCCATGTCCGCGTCCACCATCGAGATGCCATCGATGCGGAAGAAGAAGGTCGAGGCGCTGTGCTGCACCAGCAGTTTCACGAGGTCCAGCTTTTCCCTTACTTCCTCTGCCGGAGAGGGGAAACCGGCCTTGACGTCGCCGGCGAAGGCGAGCTCAAGCGAGTCGCTGTCTGTTATCTGATAAGGAATCATAGGGACAAAGATAGCAAAGGATTGTGCCAAGTGATGACACAGCGGAAGGATTAGTCTCCGAAAACGAGAAATGCAATCACGATAGCGGCCAACAGGATCACGACAAAGAGCCTGAATCGGGCATCCTGGGAGAGGAGCTTCGACCTGGGCTTCTCCACCGGCTTGCGGGAGAATTCCGGGGTGACGTGGTCACGGATGAAGGAGTTTTCGAGGCTGTACTTAACCTTGCAGGCTTCCACCAGAGCCGTGGCTTTCTCCATCAGGGCGTCGCACTCCACGACCTCATCCTCGATATCGTCGTTCATGTGGTCGTAGGGGAGGTTGCTCTTGAGAAACTCAATATGGTCCAGCACGGTGTTCAGCTCCCATTCAATCTTGAACAGGTCACCCCCGTTGGCCTCGAACTCGTCGAAGTCAAGCATCCTCTGGAGAGTATCGATGTCCTGCCGGACCTTATTGGATTCGTTTTCGAACATTCTTCAATAACAAATGTACGAATTCTTGGCGTTAATGAAAAACTGTCAGGACAGTTTGCTTGACCCGATAACGGCGCTACTCTTCCATCCTGACAGTCCCACTCCTGGTCGGGTGGTTATTCAAAGCTAGCCACGGTTCTTGATATTGACGATGACCTCGACCTGCTGCTCCGGATGCACGTCCGGGGTGATGCGGGTGATGCGCACGTCGTAGATGTCAGAGAATCCCATGTCCAGATACTTGGAGATGTCGTGGTTGTTTCCACGGGGGATGAAGCCGAGCTTGAAGTCCCCGAAGTAGATTGCCACGGCGTAGGGGTCGAAAGGATTATCATCCTCGCGGACCAGGTCGAGTTGGGTTCCGATCTTGAGTTGCTCGAAGGCCTCGCAGCCTTCCCAGTAGCCGAAGCCGGCGATGTGGAAGTTGGTCAGATGGACCTTCTTCACAGGCTTTCTGTCTTTGCTTCTCATAATGCTTCAGAATTGAGATTAAATTGTCATTTCTTGTTTCCGAGAGCAAAGTAAAAGCGAGGTTGCTCCAAAATGTGGGACAACCTCGAACAGTTTTACGGAATTTCTATTATTCTCGAGACATATCCTTCTTCCTTATGGATGTCTGGCTTGATAAACAGCTCCTTCCCGTCATGACAGATATACTGAAGAGATTTTAACCTCAGACTCTGCTCGGGTTTATTGGTACTGGCTGTTGACAGGTAATACCTACCACCGGAGCTCAAGGCGGCTCTGCGTTTCGATATCTGATTCTGATGGCCTTGAAATGTATGGATGGGGTTGAGAAAGATATCCGTTTCATCCATCATCTTCTCAAACCGCTTATTCAGTTTGGCATTATCCTTAAAACGGAATTCACCACCTTTCCCTGAGATAATCGCGCTCTCTCCACATTGGAGGATAGTGACCTTTTTTTCGTCGCATTTGAATTGGCGACGAGGAATCTCATCGAGCAGTTTCTCCATCAAGACCTTGTTTCCATTAACCTGCTCCGCCTTCGTGAACACCTGACTTGAGTACAAGTCTTCAAATTCACCGTCTCTATAGATGAAAAGAGAGTTAGGCGTGTTGTTCATTATGCCGTCTCTGGCTATCTCAATAATGGCAGTAACCTTCTCGTTGGTGAGTGCATCAGCCACGAACTCTCGATCCGCTCGATCACGAAGGGCATGGCCGGGGAAAAGGATCAAGTCGGCTTTTGAACTGTTAATGATGTCGATGACTCTTGCAACCTGGTAATTGGGATTCATTTCACCCGAGAAGCTGATAAGCTGAATCTTCATGACTGTACGTTTCTTATTGATCGATCATGTCCTATTCGTACAAGTTTGCGGCATCCATGTGCATCTTCTTAATCTCTTCAGCTAGCCACAGAGGTTCCATCACCCTGACGAGAGGGCCCCGGGAAAGAAGGGGGCTAAAAAAATCCGCAGTTGGACGGAGCGTAAGTTCAAAATCCGAGTATTCCTTAGTTGTGGATATCTCGGTCTGGCTATGGTGGAAAGGAAGGTCACGTAGATAATTGACCTCCCGCCCAAATGCCCTGATGACAACCTTTGTTACAGGGATTTCCGGATCCCGCACGATGCCATAACAGTCGAGGAACCACCCGGCCGGATCGAAGTCCTTGTCGTATTCGTATTTCTCGTCCGTAACCTCCAGCGATACAATACGGTCAAAGGCCAGAGTGAAGAGATTTGACTTAGGGTCCGGGAACTTCACAAGAGCGTACCAACGCTTGTTGAAGAGCTTGACGAAATAGGGGTCCAGCTTCCATTCGGACTTGGCTGCGTCTGAGCCGTACCGCCGATAATCGACCTGGACCCTAACGCCGCGTTTCATCGCATCGATGAACTTGTGAAGGTTGTCGCCGTCAGAAGGGATGGATTCCAGTAGGATTCGCTTCTGAACGGCCTTGCTTTCGGACAGGATGGAGTTGACCGACAACGTGGAGAGCATCCAGTTCTGAATCGTGTCCTCCTCAAGCACCTCCTCATTGAAGATGAAATACCGGAAACAGTCCTTCTTATCACACTCGATGATGATTCCAAACATATCAAGGATGGCGTCGCGGTGACGGTTGAAGGTGCTGCGGGCAATGGGGAGCCCTTCACTGAGATCGGTCTCCAGCCAGCGTTGGTTGATCTCTTCGAGTGTCAGGCGACCGAAGCGGTGGATCGTGTTCACCAGCCAGATATACTCCTGGAAAAGTGCGTAGGCTTTCATAAAAAGGGAGGGTTATTAGGAAGATCGTGGCTCCAAGTATATGATCTCTTTGCCATTCCTGTTAGCGTAATCAATCTCAGAGCGTGTGCTATCACCAATATAGCCTCCGACATTGATGACATAGATGGCATCCGCCATGTCTATCTTACGCTTGTGCATATTGTCTAGCATCTCCTTCGTCCCTTCCGTCCAGACTTCATCATCTCCGGAATGGCCGAAAAGGCCTACGCTGATGACAATGTTGCCTTCCAGGGTGAGACGTTTCTGAGCCTCAAGGAACTGGTCCTTGAAGCGTGTGCTGCCGCAGAGGGTTATGACTTTGAACTTGCCGACCATCAGCTAATAATCTATAGGCTCAATGCCGAAGCTAAGAAGACGAGACCTTATCAACGCAGCCGTTTTTTTCCCAATCCCGTCCAAACTCTTCAACTCAATAATCGTCGTGTTTCGGAGTTGCTCGATAGAGTGAACACCATGGGCGTCAAGCGCATAGATGGCTCTTTTGGGCAAATAAAGATCAATTATCGAGATGTCTGGTCTCTTTTCGACACCTTCACAAGCAGTACCTTCGTAGCTGATTCCGTTTTCCTCAAGAAGCTTCTTCAGCTTGCGGTTCTCCTCCTTGTAGGCATTGACCAACCGTTGAAGATCAGCCACGGTTGCTACTGACTCCTTCCTTTTCTTCCTGTAAGCCTCAAGGCTTTCAATAGAAACGAGCCATCCTCCATTCTCTTTTCTGGCCGACTCAATCTCTCCAGACCTGAGCAGGCGCATCATCATGTCCTTATTTAACCCCAGGGCACGCTGTGCCTGAATCCGTGAAATATACTCCTTCATATCGGTTTAGCCGTTGAGTATCGAGGCGATGTCGCGTAACTGAGATTCGATTTCAGAGAAGACACAATTGAGATTAAGTGTCCTGACCATAATCCGATTCTTTCCAAAAGAAGCGTCCAGATCAGGTGCAATCTCTTCTTGTGTACGGGCGTATAGGAGCATACCGGAGACGTTCCCAGTGTTATCCTTGTCCAGGTTCTTGACGTATGTAAAGATCTGGTATAGATTTCCGGAGTGGATAGTCTGCTTGTCGAACTGCTCCTGCATCATCTTCCCGTAGTACTTCGTGTCGATGATGAGGGTACGATCGCCCTTGTGCAGGGTGATATCCGTCTTCATCTCAGGCAGGAAGTCAATCGCAGCCGTCTCACGGTCAGTGATATCCCATTCGATGCGGTCGGGATAGGCCGACAGTCCCCGGTGATGAACCCGGTAATACTCCAGCACGAACTTTTCGAAAAGCCTGTTCATGTGGTCGTCCGAGAAGGTGGCCATCTTATATGCACCAGACTCCGTAGTCATCAGCATTCCATCCAAGATGAAATAGCAGATGTTCATCAGCATCCGGTAGGTCTGGTTGTTACGCTGAAAACGCAGCATATTCCAGTGGATGTTGAACGGGTCTATCGTGGAAACGCCATCGAAGAAGGGGAGTATGGACTTCAGCTGGTTCTTACGCTTGGAGGAAACAGTCCGCTCCCGGATGAGAATCCCCGCGGTCGTCTTGAGAATCTGGTTGAATGTGTTGTTCTCGGACAATTCGTCAAACTCGCAGGATAGCACCTGCTTGTGCCGAACACGGTTCTTGATGGTCTCTACCATGTCAAGCTTGCCGCGAAGAACGGAAAGGGTGTCATGGCGCTCGATGTATTCACGGTACAATCCCTGCTTCAACTGATATGAGATGCCCTTGTAGAGAATCTCGGCAAACAGATCCTGGATATACTCGAAGTCCTCTTTCGAAATATCATCATAGTTGTTCTTCCTAAGCTCTTGGAAAGCATAGGAGAGCATGTAATAGATGTTCCGGATCAGTATGCCCTTGTCGTTAATCATTGAAGATGGAGTTGAGCTCGGTTTCCCATTTCTTCACTTCGCTACGATTGTCGAACCAGTATTCCTGGAGCATCGGGACGATGTCATAGTTGATGACCTGGTGCAACCACGCGTCATCCACGCTCTTCTGTCCGCAGAAATAGCTGTGGCCAAGCTCGAAGCCGGTTCCAAGAGATTCGTCCTTGGCAATGGCACGGTTAAGATCCTCGATCTTCTCGATGAGACGGTCAAAACGAGGATTGGCCATCGCAGCCTGATACTTCTGGAAACCCTCGGATTTGAATCCAGGGTGCATCTCATAGAAGCTGAACCGACGGCGTAGTGCATAGTCAATCATGGCCAAAGAGCGGTCTGCCGTATTCATCATGCCGATAATATACACGTTCTTCGGGACAAAGAACTTCTCATCCTTGTATGCGAGGGTCAGTTTCTCACCCCGGTAATCCTTCTCGATGAGCATCAGGAGCTCACCGAAGATCTTAGATAGGTTGCCTCGGTTGATTTCGTCGATGATGAAGAAATGCGGCTTATCCGGATTGTTGGCGGCGTTGATGCAGAACTTGTAGAAGATGCCTCTCTGCAGCTCGAAATCACTTCCTGACGGCTTATAGCCAAGGATGAAGTCCTCGTATGAATAGTTCTGATGGAACTGGATAAGGCTCACGCGGGACTCGTCCTTCTCACCCATCAGTTCGTAGGCCAGGCGACGTGCGCAGAAGGTCTTTCCGACACCCGGGGCTCCCTGGAGGATGATGTTCTTCTTGTTCTTCAGCAGGTTCTCAAGGTTCGTAAGGTCATCCTTGGACATGTAGACGTCCTCAAGGAAATCCTCCCGGGAATACTTCTCGTAGGTAGCGACGTGACTGGCGCTCTTATTGGACTCTCGAATGAGGTCCATCAGGACTCCGTATTCGTCCTTGGTCAACTTGAAGAAACTGCCGTTGGGATTCTGGAGGAACTCCATCTTCTGAAGATCGGCATTCTCCTTCACGGTCGCGTAGGGGATAGGAGTCATCAGGGATTCCACCTTCTCGAACCAGATCTGCTGCCCATCATTCTCTTTTGACACGATGGCAAGAGCAGTGATCTGTTTTGTGGGATTCGCCTCATAGCAGATGACCTTGTCACCGGCCTTGGCATCCGTGAAATTGTGGAAGATGCGACGCTTGTTGCCGTTATCGTTATAGAGCGTGTAATCCTGCTCATCGCCCACGGGCCAGTCCGTCATGCTCCAGACGGAGGGGTTGGCGCATAGCCACCAGTACCGGCAGTCCTCTTCAGGGACCACACCGCCGGTCACAAGGATGGTGAGACGCTTGACATAATCAGTGTACTGCGTGATCTCAGTCAACGTCTTCATGGCCTGGAACTGTTGAGTCTCCCAGTTTCCGATTTCCGTCCAACGGACCTTACGTAGGCTGCGGTATTCGTCCCTTTTCTCGTCATAATAATACTCGGACTCGACCACACCACGGCCAACAATCGTTGTGCGGCCGCGCTTCGCAAAGACGACATCTCCAATCTGAATCTCGTTGGCGAATTCCCAGGTCGCAAGGCTAGCATTCATGTATGAACCGTCCAGGCCATACTCCTGACGCATCTGGTCCCTCATATTCTCACGGCTCTCATACTCCTGAAGGTTGCCGAGTTCATCCCATCCAAGGCACATAACACCTTCAGAGGTGCAATCGTTCCATTTGCGGGCATTCTCTCCGGGGGAGTACATCCAATACTTAACATCCTTCTGTGCAACGGGCTTGGCTGGAGTTGTTCCTTCCCAATACCTACTCACGTAGAAGTCAAAATCCACCACGACACAGTTCAGGTTCTCATCCTTGTAGCAGTCTGAGGTCAAGACAGCATTGAGCATTGGACGGATCTCGGGGTCCTTCTGTATCTCCGCGCGGAGGAGGTCAAAGAACTCTATGGCCTGCTTGAATCCCGCAGCATCTGCTCCTTTCCGGACTACATAGCTTGAATCCAGAGCCCGCGTGGTGGCACGAATCTCCGAATACTTGTATATGTAATACTTGTCCGGATATCTGGCCCAAAGATAGGTACTGATAGCATTGAAGTCCTGATAATGCATCTTGTCAGGCCAGTACTGCTCCCGGATTCGGTCTGCTTCTGCCCGGAACTTGTTTACCCTTGCCTCCAGCGGTTTGGATTCATCGAACAGGTCACGAAACATCTCCCGCACGGTATCAGGTTCCGACTCATACATTCCCTTGACCATCCCTCGGGGGAAATGGTTCATCGATGTAAGCAGATTGTCGAATGTGGCAGTCGCTTCCCAGAACATAGCGAGGAAATCCGGGGCCTCAATGTCCCAGTTATCCTGAAAATGCTTTACGGCTTTCCACTTATAGATCTCATCTGCAATATGGGCAGGGAAGTACTTCTTATATCCGGCTATTACTTCCTGAAGCTTGGTGCGGTTGATCGTTATCATGTTGTGTCGATATTTGTCCGTTTTAATGAAATCAGGGATTACTCATACATATTGTAATCAGATGTGTCCACATCTGCCCACTGCTCACACTGGTGGATGACTGTCTCAAGTGCAGATTGCTCTTCCTCGGGCGGGTATTTGTATTTCTTGAGGAGTCGCTTGACCTTTGAACGCATACCAGCACGGGCAGATTCCTTCTTCTGCCAGTCGATAGTACGGTTCTTTCTAAGCTCTTCTGTGAGCTCTTTGGTGAGGTTCACCAACTCTTCGTTAGTATAGAAATCCTTCACAGCCTGTGGCCTTGTTAGCGCATCGTAGAAAGCCTTCTCCTCGGCATTCAGTCCAAGACTGTCGGCCACTTGCTCGCTCTGGGCAATTTCCTTGGCCAGTTCCAGCAGTTCCTTGATAACCTCCTCGTTCGTAAGAAGGCCCTTCAGATAGTTGGACAGGGACATGTTGATAAGGTCCGAGAACTTCTGGGCTTGCACAAGGTTGGTGCGCTGATACAGGTGAATCCTTTCCTTGAGCAGTTTCTTCAAGAGTTCGATGGCAATATTCTTCTCCTTCATCTTGGATATCTCATCCAGGAAGGCTGGATCGAAGAGGGAGAACTCAGCCTTGACATCAGAGAATAGATTGATAACGCCTTCGCTTTTGATGCTCTGCTTGAGCAGTTCGCCTATCCTCTCATTGATCTCCTTCTTGGAGACCTTGCTCTTGATATTCTTGATGCGGTTAATCGTGGTACGAACTGTCTCAAAGAAAGCCGCTTCGAATCGCTGCTCCTCATTCAAAAGGCTACGGCAAAGGCTGACGGCATTCTTAAGTAGCAGAGCCTCCTTCAGGAAGGAAGTACACTGCTCGTCCATATTGGGCCCCAGCATATAGTTGACTGCTCCCTTGATAATCTCAGCACGGTCAGCATCAGATCCATAATGGAACTTGGAATAGTTGAACCCGTGGAAGAAATCGCGACAGACCTCAAGTTTCTCCTTGAACTTGACCAAGGCAGTCTCCTTGATGTCCGGATTGCCGTAGTTCTCTTGGTCCTGTTTCGTGTAGTCACGCATGGCCTCCTTGAGGGCCTTGGCAATACCAATGTAATCTACGACCAAGCCTCCGGCCTTTCCGGTATATACGCGGTTGACACGGGCAATAGCCTGCATCAAGTTGTGACCTGACATCGGCTTATAGACATACATAGTGGCAAGAGAAGGAACATCAAAGCCGGTGAGCCACATATCAACGACGATGGCGATCTTCATCGGGTCGTTGTCATCCTTGAACTTTTTGGCCAGCTCTTTCTTGTACTGTTTGTTGCCTACGATAGAGTGCCATTCTTCCGGGTCGTTGTTGGAACCGGTCATCACAACCTTGACCTTTTCAGTCCAGTCGGGACGGAGTTCCAGGATTCTGTTGTATATGCGAATCGCAATCGGCCGGGAGAAGGCGACGATCATTGCCTTACCGGTAAGCTCATACTGGCGGTTCTCCTCATAGTGCTTGAGGATGTCGCGGACCAGAGAGTCTATGGTTTCAGGAGCGCCGAGTATCTCTTCCAGGTGAGACATCTCATGCATGCTTTCCTCGATCTGCTGCGGAGTGGCTCCTTCGTCTGCAAGAATCTCATATTCAGCATCTATCGCCCGAATCGTAGCCTCGTCGAGCTTCAAATTCACGACGCGAGACTCGTAGAACACCGGGCAAGTGGCGCCGTCCTTGACGGCCTGGGTCATGTCATAGATGTCGATGTAGTCACCGAAAACCTCCTTCGTGTCACGGTCTTTATCGGAGATGGGCGTTCCTGTGAAACCAATGAATGAGGCATTAGGAAGAGAATCATGGATGATTCGAGCCATACCTACACTGATCTTGCCATCGGCATTCACCCTCTCCTCAAAACCATATTGCCCACGGTGTGCCTCATCTGTCATCACCACGATATTACGTCGCGAAGAGAGAGGCTCGTTCGATTCCTCGAACTTCTGCATTGTGGTGAAGATGATTCCATTTGCCTCACGTCCCAGGAGTAGTTCACGTAGGTTATCCCGACTAGTTGCCTGTACTGGTTTCTGGCGAAGGAAGTGCTGGCACTTAGAGAACTGGGTGTATAGCTGGTCATCAAGATCGTTGCGGTCTGTTAGGACGACTATGGTGGGTTTATTGAGGACGGATTGAATCAAGTGGGCATAGAACACCATCGAGAGTGACTTTCCGCTGCCTTGGGTGTGCCAGAACACGCCGATCTTTCCGTCGCTGTTTGTGGCCTTAATAGTACGGTCTATGGCTTTCTTGACAGCAAAATACTGGTGATAACCGGCAAGGATCTTAGCCGATCCGGCCTCATCGACGCTGAAACAAGTGAAGTTCTTGATGAGGTCCAGGAAACGGTCCCGTTTGAACATGCCGACGAAGAACGTGTCATAGTCTATGAAATCCTTGGTCTCCTCCATACCGTCCGTGGTCTTCCACTCCATGAAACGATCTTCTTTACTCGTGATGGTACCAGCCTTGGAGAGAGCCATATCGCTCATCACGCAGAAGACATTGTAGATGAAGAGGGAAGGGATTTCCTGGATATAGTTCCTTATCTGACGATAGGCTGCAGACGCATCCGTCTCCTCGCGAGAAGGGGATTTGAGCTCAACAAGAACGAGAGGCAAGCCGTTGACGAAAACCATGATATCGGCACGCTTCTCAGACTTCTCCACAAAGGTCCACTGGTTAATGGCCTGGAAGGTATTCCTGTCAGGATGAGCAAAATCAATCAGGTAGACAATATCGTTGATGGTCTCACCCTTATGCATATAACTTACCTCGACGCCATTCTGAAGATAGTCCATGAACTTCTCGTTCTTCTGGACAAGTGATCCAGTATCGATGTCACGCACTTTGCGGATTGCCTCATCGATAGCGGACGCCGGTTTGGTGGGATTGACCAACATTAGGCTATGGGCTAGTTGTGCCTGATAATATGGTACGGTGTAGTCTCTCTCTACATCTGGGCCATACAGGTGTTCATAACCCAGATTCTCCAACAGAGAGAGAACTGCATTCTCGTAACTTCCTTCGTCAAAGATGCTCATATTGTAATGACTTATTGATCAATAATATAATTATCTAAATCCCATCCCTATGCCGCCAAATTATGATTTATGCGATTGTTGAGGGCAATTTTGTTTTCGATTGAGTCGAGTATCTGTACACATCGTTTCTGCATCTGTATAGATGGGAGTGATAAAGGGACATCCGCAAGAACTGACGTGTTAAGATTCAACATTGTTGTTCCAACAGCATTACCAACAATCCAGCTCTTGATTTCATCCGTCGATAAATAATAAGCAACGAACTTCGGAACGGCCAGATTAGAATTGATTGTTATCTTTAAGCAGCCGGTTCCACAAAACCAACCATCCTGTTCCTGAGAGACATATGCACACTTTTCAATATCGCCCCGACGGCTATACACAATATCTCCTTCGTGTACGATATGCCGAGATAACTTAAGGGCATCGCCCTCAGAAATATGAGCAATCCCCGCCACTTGGAAATCAAGCATTCTGCCGATGTTTGTCGGCATTATACAAGGCACACCGCTCTCCACATAGTCACTTTGGTGCAACTGGCTTCCAAAAGGGCCTGTCTGGATAGTAGATATATCGCCAAGTTTATATGATTTCCACTCTTCCATAAATGAGAATTTAGCAAACGTCATTGTTAGAAAACATCTCCCCAGACATGAGTTTCGGCAACATCAAATCTCTTTGTTCTCCGAGTTTCTCATTCTCATGACCATTGAAAAGGATCTGTTTATTGAGAGCTGATACTGCGTAGGAGAATAACTGCATTGAGCGTTTATCCGGAATAATAACAGGCTCTCCCATTATTAAGCCACTCAAATCTAAATTCTTTATCCCTGTAGTCCCGTTTTCATATGAAAACATTGTCCCTTTTTCATACAGGTCATTCCAGAGGTATGAAAGGAATAAGGAACAACCTTCAATGGGCCTTATAGCTTTGCAGAAATTTGTACAGATTAAAGAGTGGTCATAGCGCTCGATTAGATCACTTGTTATTCGACAGAATCGCCCAGTAGACTGAGTCGGAGAACCTCCAGATATTTCTATAACAAGATCGTCATTCTTCAGATACTTAGACAGGAAATGCTTCTCTTGTATAAATCGTGTCGGCATTTTTCCGGAACTCCCAACACGAATAGAAGGAATATCAGCACCACGAATACAGAACACACGTTTTGTAAATGCACCTGTGGATTCCTCTTTTCCCCAGTCGCCATTATATGTGTCAGAAATCATTTCTGAGATATTCCCAATATGCCATCCGTCAGGGATTAAGCCAAATTCCGAATCGATGAATTTACCATCTCTAAACGGCTCAAAATCAACAAACCAAGACTTGTACAGCGCTTGTGCTTGTTCCTCTAAATTATGATTTCTTGGCCTCCTTGCGATCAAGAAACGACGCCTGCGATGGCTGTATGGGTGAAGGGCGGTCATCAGGCGATAAATTTACGGTGTGAGAGTTTGACGTTGGTCTGGTTCACCATTGCGTAACGCATGGTGGTGTCAATCTTGACGTGTCCTAAGAGTTTCTGGACCTGCTCCACGGGCATTCCTTTGTCAATGGCCATCGTGGCCAGTGTCCGGCGGAACTTGTGGGGATGGATACGGGGCACCTTTAGGCTACGACCAAGCTGACGGAGGCGTACCTCAACGCCGGAAATCTGGAGCCGCTCATGCGGTTTGTCCAGCGTCACGAACAGGGCAGGATTCTTATCCTTGCGACTCTTGAGATACTGCTGCAAATGAATCTTGGCCCGGGCGTTGAAATAAACCACCCTTTCTTTGTTACCCTTGCCGAATACAATGCACTCACGCTCGTTGAAATTGACATCCGCCCGATTTAGCTTCACCAATTCACCAACACGCATTCCGGTCGAGGACAGCAAATCAATGATGGCCAGGTCTCGGATATTCTTGCAGTTGTCCCGCAGGATTTCCATATTCTCGTCCGAGATGGTCTCCTTGACCTGTTCGCCTGTTTTCACCTTGTGAATGCGGCGGACGGGGCTTTTCAGGATGAAATCCTCATCCTCCAGCCAGGAGAAGAAGGAAGAGAAGATCCTGCGGATGTTGTCAATGGTGACTTTGCTGGACTTGTGCTTCTTCTGGAAGACAGCCAGGTAGGCCCGGAGATCGTCGGTAGTGTAATCTTTGACCGCCTTGGGCATATACTTAAACAGCTGCTTAATGGTGGTCTCGTAGTATTTGATGGTCTTAGCGGAACAGCCTTCCACAAGTTTGGCAGACAGGAATATCTCCAGCAGACGGGTATTGGTGACAATGTCCTCCTGGACCTTGCCGCCTTCATCGATGAGCGTGTAGCCGGAGAGTGTCTGCAATAAGACGCTGCTCAGCTGGGTCATCTGGTCTACTGTCAATGCTCCGGACATTGCCTCGGTAATCTGGGTGATAAAAGTCTCTTTCATATCCTCTTTGATTAAAATGAACAAAGAGGATAAAATACACTATTTCAGTTCAAAACCAATCGAGGCGAGCTGCTTACGGATTTCCTCCTCCAGCTCGTGGGATTTCTTGAACATATCGGAAAGCTCACCGGTCAAACGAGTCATCTTCTCTTCAAAAGGTTCACCGTCATCTTCAGTCTCTGCAATTCCCACATATCGACCAGGTGTGAGGATATAATCCTGCTTGGCAATATCCTCGAGGGTCGACACGGCGCAGAAGCCCTTTTCGTCCTCCAACTCACCAGCTACGTATTTGTCGTATGTTTCGGCAATCTTCATGATGTCCTCTTCAGTAAGCTCACGAAGCCTACGAGTAACCATCGTGCCAAGGTTACGAGCATCGATGAACAATGTCTTGCCAGACTGTTTCTTCGCTCTATTCAGGAACCAAAGGGAAACAGGAATACCTGTCGAATAGAAGAGCTGACTAGGAAGGGCAACAATGCACTCAACAAGATCTGCTTTCAGGATATTCTCCCTGATAGTACCTTCACCACCACTCTGGGAGGAAAGTGATCCATTGGCGAGGACCATTCCAATCTTACCGACGGGGGAGAGGTGATGGATCATATGCTGAAGCCACGCAAAGTTTGCATTACCTGCCGGCGGGATACCATATTTCCAGCGAACATCATCCTGAAGCTTATCGGCTCCCCAGTCACTCATGTTGAACGGGGGATTAGCCATAACGAAATCTGCCTTCAAGGTGGAATGCTGGTCCTTCAGGAAGGAATCCGCATTGGCCTCACCAAGATTGGCTTCAATACCTCGGATGGCGAGATTCATCTGAGCCATCTTCCAGGTTGTCGGGTTGCTCTCCTGACCGAAGACGGATATGTCGTTGATGCGACCCTGATGACGCTCGATGAATTTTGCTGACTGGACAAACATACCGCCCGATCCGCAAGCCGGGTCGAAAACACGGCCATGATAAGGCTTCAAGACTTCAACGAGAGTACGGACAATGCAGGAAGGGGTGTAGAATTCTCCTGCATTCTTGCCCTCTGAAGACGCAAACATGGAAAGGCAGTATTCATAGGTGCGACCAAGGATGTCCTTGCTGTCACCGTGCTCCTTCATATTGATGTTCGTGAAAAGGTCAACTACATCTCCGAGTTTCTGCTTGTCCAGTTCCGGACGGGCGAAGTTCTTCGGGAGAATGCCTTTGAGGCGGTTGTTCTCCTTCTCAATAAGTCGCATCGCCTCATCAATTTTGATGCCGACTTCGGGGGTATGAGCATTAGAAGCAATCACCTCCCAACGAGCATCCTGAGGAACCCAGAATATGCCCTGGCTGGTATATTCATCTTTATCCTCTTCCATCCCATAGCCCTCTGCTACAAGTTCATTGTGACGCTGCTCGAACCGGTCAGAGATATACTTCAAAAAGATGAGTCCAAGAACCACATGCTTGTACTCGGAAGCATCCATGCTGCCCCTAAGTTTGTCTGCCGCACTCCAGATTTGTTTCTCAAATCCGACATCGGCCGTATTGGTCTTTGCCATATGTTGTTATGTGTAATTGATTTCTGTATTCTACAAATTTAGCACTTTTTCACGTTGTATCTATCTTCAGTAGTGTTTTTCTGTTTATTAGCTATTCAACCAATGAGTTAACTATGATCTCCCTACGATTGATGAACGCCTCTGTAATCCGGTAACTCTCAGTTTCTTCGTATTGTAAATAATGCATACCGGCATTGTCAAACCCGATGATATCCGCATCCGGAATTGCCAACAGGATAGGGGAATGAGTGACAATATTGTACTGCGAACCCTCCCTTGACATCTCGACAATCCGGGAGAAAAGGGACAGTTGACGGTTGGGAGAAAGGGCCGCTTCGGGCTCGTCCATCAGGAAGATTCCGGTCCGCGTAAAGGTCTTGATGAAGTTCAGGAAACTCTCGCCGTGGGACTGTTCGTGAAGGGTCTTGTCCCCGTACATCGGCCCCCAACCTTTCTCGTATTCAATGGCCTGGGTGGAGACATTGTAAAAGCTCTCTGCCCTCAGGAAGAATCCCCGGTTCTTGTCACGGACACCCTTGCCGATTGTGATGGCATCGCAGAGCTCCGAATAGTCATCGTGGGTGGAGAACCGATAATTCAATGACCCTCCTTCCGGATTGAATCCATAGGCAACCGCAATGGCCTCAAGCAGGGTTGACTTCCCGGAGCCGTTCTCGCCGACAAAGAAGGTCACAGGCTTGCGGAACTGGAGCTTCTGCAGCAGGCATATCGCGGGAATCCGGGTCAGATAGGATTCTTCCTGAATCTTGTTCCAGTCGATGGATATGTAGTCGATATACATGGCGTTTCTATACTTTGGCTTTGGATTTCTTGACAAGGACATCAATTATTGCAATCCAGACAACCATGCCATACAGGAGGATAGTGCCGATTGTGCCATGAATAACACCCCTCGTGATAGGGAACCACGGATCGCTTTCGGCCAAAACAACACGCATCGCATCAAACATGATTACCGCATACGACACGAACATGAGGAAGCCGGTCAGACAACGGCCTCCTTTCTCGGATTTACTGAACATCCACGCCGCTATCAGATAAACTGACACGGCTATCGACCAGATGATACAAAGGCCCAATCCAGGCATACTGAATCAACGTTTAGGGTAGTTATTACTTGCTTTCGCGGGCAAATATAAATATCGGTTGTGCCAAATCGTGATACAGTATCAAAAAAAACAATAACGCAACAACCCCGGCGTTTCATTTGCCGGGGTTGTCACAATCATCAGGGATCCTCTCGACGGAGACCAATTCCAATCCCAGTTCGCGGATGAGCGCCTTCACATTCTTCCTGCTCTTCACGGAGACATATTCCAGCGCTCCCTTGTCCTTTCGTTTCTTCTTCCTGCCCATGGCGCCCTCTTTCTTCCGGTCATCTCGAACGGCCGTGGTAATGGTGCTGCTCTTCCTGCTCGACAGGCTGGGCCTCCTTGGCCGCCTGGACCTGGTGCTCCTGCGCAGGCTGCTGGCTCTCCATCTTCGCTGAACGGAACTTCCCGTAGTCCGCCTCCTCGCCGCGTGCCATCTCCTGCTGGATGGCTTCGAGGCGTTGGGTAATCAAGCCGGAACTTCGCCGGACGTCGCCGAGGACGCTCTTCAGGTATTCCGGACCCTGCTGGAGGGAACCTAGCCAGGACTTCAGGTACTGAGCGCTGTCGCTCTTGATGTGCTTGCTCATCCCGTACTGGCTGGATATCACCGCTGCAGACAACTCAGCAATCAGTTCCTCCCGTGCATACTCCGGAGAGCCGAAAGGATTCCCGCCCAGATGACGAGCCAGACGGCTGTCCGCACCGGTGGCGTGGGCGCACTCGTGGAGCGTGTTTGTAGCGAAGGCCTCGCCGTCGACGAACTGCTCTCGCTTCGGGACGACGATGTGGTCATTGGCAGGGGAGTAGTAGGCCTTGTCGCCCTTGACCTGGTTGATGGGGCAGAAGAAGAGGTTCTCGTCGATCATCAGGTCGATGGCCGGATGGCTCTTGAGATCGCCCTGCTGCTGCATCTGACCGGCCGCCTGAGCCTTGAGCTTCTCGTACATCTCCGGACGGGTCAGTTCGAGGTTCGTCTGGGCAGCGACGTTGAACACATTGAAGACCTGGAGCTTCGGATAGACCTTGTACTTGGCCTGGTCCTCCTTGGACAGGTTCCGGTAGTCATCGTAAGGGATGCGTTCCTTTGTCTCCGGATTCACGACGGTGAAGGTCGTGAGGAAGACAGGGAAGGACTTCTCGCCCTTGTTGACGGTCACCATTGGAAGCTTGTTCCCGTGCTTGTCACGGGCCTGGAACACGTTGCCGTTCTTGTCCTTGATGTAGTTCAGGTTGGTGATGCGGTCGAAGGTCCCCCACACGGGGATGTCGTACCCCATCTTCTCCGCCTGAAGCATCAGCATCAGGGAGTTGCCGCCGTTGTAATGGCGCCCGGACAGGTTCTGGGGAGGCTGGGTGGCGCCCGGCGTGAACCAAGGCTTCTTCCAGTCTCCCTGAAGCGTCTGGATCTTCTCGATCATCAGCTCCGTGAACCGTTCGAGGGCCTTGTCGGCCGCCGACGGACCGTCGTTGTTGTATTTCTTGTCCGCCATGGCCGTTACTGTTTGGATTCGTCCTTAACCCACTTGGAGAGGTCCTCGACACGGCAGTTGACGCTGACCCTGTCCTTGAAGACCTGAAGCTCCAGTTCACCTTCGGCCTTGATCCGGGTCTTCGGCATCAGCCATACACGCTGGTCATCCCCAAAGTCTACGAAATGCACCCAGATGTAGGAGAACTGGTCCTCGCCGACCTTCTCCGCGCTATATGCGTCGAAGTGGCGGAAGGCGCCCTTCTTGCCCTGGTGCTGGATCACGCCCTTGGTGCCGAGCGTCCCGCGGAACTGGAGCGTTCCGCTGATGGAGTCCTCCTCGCTATCACCGGCTTTCTTGACCTTCTCGGCGGAAAGGTTGTAATAGGTCGCGTCGCCCATCTTCTTGAACGTCATCACGCCCTGCACCTTGACACGGTCGCCCTTGTTGGTGAACAATACGTCCTCGTCCTCGCCGTCGTAGGCGACGCTGATGTCGAGGTCCGCGGAAGCCTCGCCGTCTTCAAGACGGACGCGCATCCCGAAGGTGATGAACGGCTGGCCGTCACGGCCGTTCTTGATGTCAGCGGAACGGGTCACGTTTCCGATGACGGTTACTTTGCTCTTAATCATGATCTTGTACGTTTTATTGGATTGTTGTTCATGGAATTCATCGCATTCTCGAAGTTCTGCGATGCGAGGGTGTTCGCAGCTGACACGGAGGCCTGCTGGGCAGGCGCCTCCTGCTGTACCTGCTGGACGTTACCCATATTGTCGATCTGGATGGCCATAGCCATCAGGGAGGCGAAGAGGGTGCTGGCGATCTCGACGATGGGATCGGCGACAGGGTAGCCGCCGCCCGCACCGAGCAGCCCGAAGAAGTTCTTCCACGGATCCTGCTCTCCGGTAACGGTGTTGAAGTAGTCCTTGTCCTTTGGTTCCTCCTTCTTCTCGGGCTCCTGCTGCTCCTGGGGTTTCTCCTCAGTGGTCGGTGCCGCTGCCGGAGGCTGCTCGCCCAGGACGGCCTTGGAGTTGGCGGCCAGGTCGGCCGTGGTGGTGACAGGGGAGAGCGTGCTCTGCCAGCCCTTCTCCTGCATCACCTGGCGGTCGTACTTATCCAGGCCGTGCTGGCGGATGAGGCTCTGGAGGCTCGACGCATACTGCTGGCTGGAGGCATAGCCGTCCGCCTGCAGTCCGCGCGTCCAGCCGACATAATCGTCCGGGGAGAGCTCGAAGAGGTTCGCGTACCGCTTGTTGCCCCTAAGGAACAACGAATGGTGCTCATAGCTATCCGCTACTGACGCATACTGGCAGAACTTCTCGTTCGGCTTGTCGTCCGTATACACGAGGTATCGGCCGCCGTTGTCCACCCAGGACTTGGTAGCCTTGATCCCGAAATGGTTATTCCCTTTCCTGGACAGTTCGCTCTGCCCGCTTGCGCTCTCCAGTATACCCTGAGCGAGCGTGACGGAAGCTGGGATGCCGTACTTTCGCATCTGCTCCATCGCCGCCTCGGCGTACCTGTCCACATAGTCACTTGCCTTGCTCATCGTTCTCTGTATCGATATCCTGTTCGGTTTCGGAACCGGGTGGTCGTTCCCGGCCTTGAGGGGACCAGCGGCCAGAATCATGGCCGCCAGTCCCGTGATGAGGATCCTAGCGATGGAAACCACGGCTGCGTTCCTCCTCTTGCTGGTCCTGGGCGATTCCGCCCGCAATGACTGCGGCGACAACGCTCGTTTCGGCTCTCGTGAGCGCTTCCTTGGCCTTCTCCTCGCGTTCCTCCTTGGCCTTCTGCTCTGGGGAGTTCTGGCGTTTCTCCTCTTCCTGTTCCTTCTGCTCCTGCTTCTCCTCGATCTCTTTCTTCTGCCTCAGAAGGTCGGCAAAGAGGGTGGCGGCGAGGTTGCGCTTGTACGCCTCCTTGTCCTCGGCCAGCCAAAGGCGCTGGTATTGGGAAGACGTTATCTCGCGGGACAGGGGCTTTTCCATCCCGTCGGCCTCAAGGAAGATCTTGATCTTGCGCTTATCATCGGTGCCCGGCTCGCCCTTGCTCTGGATGATGCTCACGCGCTTGATGGCGGAGAGGTCCACATCCTTCTCACGAGTCGTGAAGAGGTCCGCCTTCATCTCAGGATGGGCGGCCGCCAGGGCGTAGTATTTCTGCACGAGCTCCTGACGCACCTTCCCGTCCTTGTCACCGCCGTTGCGCATAGCGTTGAAGAAACGGCCAAGGTCGGCCTTGTCAGGGTACATGGCGAAGCCCTTCTCGCCCTCGGGGCGGATGAACATCGCCCATTTGCCCTCGTCGTCCTGGACCATCGACAGCTTCGCGCTCACGGTCTCAGAGGGTTTCTCCTCTCGGACCTCGATGGGGCGTAGTTCGACCTTCTCGCCGCGTTCACCCTTGTATATCATCGACCCGG
>JAEEGK010007576.1_pt1 | contig 25855 bp, 21 predicted proteins | sample 8958771 | NCBI WGS metagenome assembly JAEEGK01 (sample SAMN16246547, study PRJNA631951) | gut metagenome | biome: gut microbiome; feature: rumen; material: SC-attached | host: Bos | place: Iran: Karaj | collected 2018-10
AGTAAATCTTCTGATCAAGCTTCTTACCTGTAACCTTAATCTTCTCTGCATTAACTACGATAACATAGTCACCACAATCAGCGTGTGGAGTGAAGACTGGCTTATTCTTACCTCTTAAAACCTTTGCTACTTCAGCTGAAAGACGACCAAGTGTCTGGCCCTCAGCATCAACTACATACCACTTTCTCTCAAGCTGAGATGGGTTTGGCATATAAGTATTCATTGAGAATTCCTCCTTAAATAAATCTAAAAGCTCCAAGCCGGTGATGTCCGGGCACCTGCTAGGAATATTATAGTAAAACTCGCCTCCGGGCTAATGGACGCAAGCCAACTCACTACATCAACTGCTACATTCTACTATAGAATATCAGCCACGTCAATATCAAAATACAATCCGTCAGCTACACTCTCAAGACTGAAACGGTCCCTCCTTATTGCTCTTCATATTCTATCCCAATCATTGTTAATCCGTGGGCTGGTGCAGTTGGGCCAGCCAGCTCGCGATTGCGACCACGGAAAATTTCAAGCATATACATTGGCTCCATTTCACCTGCGCCTACCTTAATAAGGGTGCCGGCAATTATTCGAACCATGTTATACAAAAAGCCATCGCCAGTGATTCTTATATGGATAACATCATCTTCCTTGTACACTCTTGCTGTGTAGATAGTGCGGACCCTTGATTTAACCTGGGCCTTTACGGAAGAAAAGGAAGTGAAATCGTGCTGTCCAATCAAATAGGCAGCCGCTTCATTCATCTTTTCTACGTTTAAATCGTAGTAATAATGGAAGGTATCCTTGCGCTTGGTTGGGTCAGGCATCTTGCGGTTTAATATCTTGTACTCGTATGTCTTGCGACAAGGTGCATACCTTGGATGAAAATCATCATCAACCTGACATGAATACTGTACCACAATGTCGTCTGGCAGCCTCTGATTCAAAGCGAAGCTGATTTTGTCAGCCGGCATTCTTGAATTGGTGTCAAATACTGCCACATTTCCAAGGGAATGCACTCCCGCATCAGTGCGGCTGGCCCCCATTATAGAAATAGGCTCTTGCAACAAATCTGTAAGAGCCTCGTTAAGCTTCTGTTCTATTGTCACGCCATTAGGCTGGACCTGCCATCCGCAGTATCCACTGCCATCATAGGCTACTACTATCATTACTCTCATCTTATAACAATCCTTTTGCTACATAAAAAACAATTATATAAGCCACGATACAAATATAGGCCCTCTGATCTAAAGAACTGTACTTCAGTGGGCGCATCTTGGTACGTCCATCTCCACCGTTATAGCATCTTGCCTCCATTGCAAATGAAAGGTCGTTGGCACGGCGGAATGCAGATACAAAAAGTGGAACCAACAGTGGAACCATATTTTTAGCCTTTTTAATAAGACCGCCTGTTTCAAAATCAGCACCTCTTGCCATCTGTGCCTTCATGATTTTATCGGTCTCCTCAATTAAAATTGGGATGAATCGCAAGGCAATTGACATCATCATAGAAATCTCATGAACCGGCACTTTAAATCTCTTCATAAATCCCAATGATTTTTCCAAACCGTCTGTAAGCTGATTTGGAGTTGTTGTAAGTGTCATAATGGATGTGCCAATAATCAGCAAGACCATTCTTGATGTCATGAGCGCAGCATTTTTCAAACCTACATCAGATACAGAAAGCACACCAATGGAAAACAAGGTTCTGCCTGGTGTCAAAAACAGGTTGAAGATACCTGCGATTAAAAGCAATACAATGATTGAACGCAAGCCCTTTACCATAAATGAAAATGGCACATGGCTAAGCTTGATAATTCCAAACAATGTAATCACAACAAATGCAAAGAGAATTATATTGTTTGCTGAAAACAATGTAATTATAAAAACAAGCGTAGAAAACAGCTTCACTCGTGGGTCTAGTGAGTGAAGAACTGAATCTGCCGGATAATATTGTCCTAAAGTTATTTCACGAAGCATAATTTAGTATTCCTTTATCTAGCCTGCACCCTTAAAAGGCCTTCGGCTTTCCTGAAATATATTAGCAAAGAGCTTTTAAAATATCGTTCTTAGCCTCTTCTACTGTAGTTGCATCCACCTCTACAGCAAAGCCCTCCTGCTTTAAGTCATTCATTACATAGGTAACCTGTGGTGCTGCAAGGCCCATTGATTCAAGCTCCTTATAATGGGCAAACACCTGCTTTGGAGTGCCATCGAAAACCGGCTTGCCGCCATCCATTACGATAATTCTGTCTACGTAGTTGGCCACATCCTCCATGGAATGAGATACCAAAATAACTGTGTCGCCGCGTTTATTGTGCATTTCTGAAATAAGGCCAAGAATGTCGTCCCTACCCTTTGGATCAAGACCGGCTGTTGGCTCATCCAAAATCAAAACTGCTGGCTTCATTGCTATAACGCCTGCAATGGCAGCACGACGCTTTTGACCACCTGACAATTCAAATGGCGATGCCAGATAAAATTCCTCTGGAAGTCCTACAAGGCCAAGAGCCTCATAAGCGCGCTTTATCTGTTCCTTTTCATCAAGGCCCTGATTCTTTGGGCCAAACTGAACATCCTTAAATACTGTTGTCTCAAAAAGCTGATGCTCTGGATACTGGAAAACCATTCCCACCTGAGTCCTAAGCTCCTTGATGTCGTAGTCCTTGTCATAAATATCCTGACCGCGATAATAAATGCTGCCGTCTGTAGCCTTGATAAGACCATTAAGCTGCTGCACAAGTGTTGACTTGCCGCTTCCTGTATGGCCAATAATTCCGATGAACTCGCCCTCTTTTATGGCTAAGCTTACATCATCTAAAGCCTTAACCTCATAGGCTGTATCAGGACTGTACTTGTAAGATACATGATCTAAAATCAATACGTTGTCCTTCTTGGCCTTTGATGACTTGTCTTCCTTACTATAGCCAGGTGCCTGAGGCTTTGCTGGCAAAGAATTCTTAATTTCTTTTAATGCTTCAACAAGCTCTTTTCTTGTAAGGATACACTCAGGAAGTGGAAGTCCCGCTTTTCTAAGCTCATGTGCTAAAAGGGTAACCTGAGGCACATCAAGACTGTGGGCCTTCAACAAATCCACATCCTTAAAGATTTCACGAGGCTTGCCCTCCATGAAAACCTTGCCCTTTTCCATTACAAAGACATAATCCGAATCCACAACCTCTTCCATGTAATGGGTGATGAGGATTACAGTGATGCCCTTTTCTTTGTTAAGTGTGTGGACTGCCTGAAGCACGTCCTTTCTTCCATCAGGATCAAGCATGGCTGTTGGCTCGTCCAAAATAATACATTTTGGCTCCATAGCCATGACGCCTGCAATTGCCACACGCTGCTTCTGTCCACCTGATAGCTTGTTTGGAGAATGACTCTTGTACTTGTACATTCCCACCATCTTTAAAGACTTTTCAACACGCTTGATAATCTCTTCTGTTGGCACACCAATATTTTCGGGACCAAATGCCACATCCTCATCAACTACGCTGGAAATAATCTGATTGTCCGGATTCTGGAAAACCATTCCCGCAGTCTGACGAACGGCAAATGTAAACTCATCATCCGATGTGTTCATGCCATCCACAAAAAGGGTGCCCTCTGAAGGTGTAAGAAGTGCGTTGATATGCTTTGCAAACGTAGATTTACCTGAACCGTTATGTCCTAAAATAGAAATAAACTGTCCTGGCTCAACATTTAGATTAACGTGATCAAGGGCAACTTGAATTCCTTCAACATTGCCCTCTTCATCACGTCTAATATATTCATGTACTAATTCTTTTGCTCGAATAATTGACATCTATACCCACTATTCCTTCCAGTTGAGTCTATGCAAATTACCCTCGGTCTCTAACCCTAGGAAATCATTCTGTCTCAGCGCCTCATACAAAATGATTGCAACTGAGTTTGATAAATTAAGTGATCTAATATCGTGTCCCATCGGAATTCGAATACAGTTATCCTGATTGTCCACAAGGATTTCCTCGGGAATACCTGCACTCTCCTTGCCAAACATAATGTAACAGTCTGGCTCGTAATTCACTTGGGTATGTGTCTTCTTGGCCTTTGTAGTTGCCATATATATCTTGGCGTCTGGATTCTTAGCCTTAAAATCATCCCAGTCATCATAGCGGAACACTTCTAGCTTGTCCCAGTAATCCATGCCCGCACGCTTAACTGTTTTGTCTGTCAGGACAAATCCAAGAGGCTCAATCAAATGGAGTCTCGTGCCTGTTGCACAACATGTGCGGCCGATGTTACCTGTGTTGGCTGGAATCTCCGGCTCATGTAAAACTATATTTAACATATTTTTATTTTCTCAATTCGTTAATAAATTCTTCTATGCGGTCCATGGCTTTCTTAAGGTTCTCCAAAGAGTAAGCATAAGAAATACGCACATTTCCCTCACCGCTATCGCCGAAGGCTGTACCTGGAACCACTGCAACTTCCTTTTCCTTAAGAAGCTTTGTACAGAATTCCTCAGAAGTCATACCAAACTCTGCAATAGATGGGAAAATGTAGAATGCTCCAAAAGGCTCAAAGCATTTTACATTCATCTGCTTAAAGCGGTTTAAGAGGTAACGACGTCTGTCATTGTACTCTTCGCGCATGTTTGCAACATCCTCATCACAGTCTCTGATAGCTGTAATTGCAGCGTACTGGCTAGTAGTTGGTGCACACATAATCGCAAACTGATGAATCTTGGTCATCTGCTGAATAACAATCTCTGGCGCACAAACATAACCAAGTCTCCAACCTGTCATTGCATGGCTCTTAGAAAAACCATTGATGTAGATAGTGCGTTCCTTCATACCTGGGAAGCTTGCAATAGAAACATGGTCCTTACCTGTATAGCTAAGCTCAGAATAAATCTCATCTGTAAGAACAAACAAATCATGCTTCTTTACAATCTCAACGATTGGCTCTAAATCTTCTCGCTCCATAACAGCACCTGTTGGGTTGTTAGGAAATGGCATAATCAATATCTTGGACTTGTCTGTGATGGCTGCTTCCAACTCCTCTGGCTTAAGGCGGAAATCATTTTCCTCCTTAAGATTGATTGGAACAGGAACACCACCTGCAAGTATTGTACATGGATCATAAGAAACATAACATGGCTGAGGAATAAGGACCTCATCACCTGGGTCAAGCATTGCACGAAGTGCAACATCGATACCCTCGGAACCACCTACTGTCATAAGCATTTCCTTGATTGGGTCATATTTCAAACCATAGTGACGCTCCAAGAAATCAGAAATCTCTATTCTAAGCTCTTTTAAACCTGAGTTGGATGTATAGAAAGTGCGGCCTCTCTCTAGCGAATAGATAGCCTCATCTCTAACCTTCCATGGTGTATCAAAATCCGGCTCACCTACACCAAGTGAAATAGCTTCTGGCATTTCTGCAACTATATCAAAAAACTTTCTGATGCCGGAAGGCTTTATCTCTGTAATTACTTTATTTAGAGGGTTTCTCATAAGCTCACCTTCTCCCTCTCATCAACATGCTTTTCTGCCATGATAATACCGTGGTCCTTGTACTTCTTTAAAACAAAGTTTGTCTGTGTAGAAAGCACTGAATCAAGTGGAGAAAGCTTTGCAGAAACAAAGTCTGCAACCTCTCTAAGTGTATGTCCTTCGATAGATACCATGAAATCGTAGCTTCCAGAAATAAGGTAAACTGCGTCAACCTCTGGATAGTTGTAAATACGCTCAGCAACCTTGTCAAAGCCCATGCCTCTTTGAGGTGTAACTCTTACCTCAATAAGAGCAGAAACCTTTTCTACATCTGTCTTATCCCAATTGATGAGTGTAGGATAACCACAGATAATGTGCTCGTTTTCCATCTTTTCAAGCTCATTCATGACAGCAGCCTTATCTGTGCCAAGCATCATTGCCAAATCAGCTAAGTCAATTCTACTATTATGTTGAATGTAATTTAAAATCTTTTCTCTCATTTCAATCACCCCTTAATTCTATAACTTATACTATAGCTTTAGTTTAATATCATTTACACTGTATAGCGCATCAGACTTTGGTGGCTCTAAAAATCTAATTTCATCACCATTAATGACACGCTTATCATTTGAAGAGTTGGACTTCCCGATAATGGCGGATGCTACCCCCGCGTCATTAAGCTTTCTAACAAGGCCGTTTCCATCCTCTGTTGCTATAAGCATAGCGCCTGAAGAAATAAGCTCGTAAGGATTGATTCCAAAATACTCGCATACCTCAATAGTCTCTTGCTTAACAGGAATCGCCTTTAAGTCCACATCAAGACCTACTCCTGAAGCCTCTCCCATTTCCCAAAGAGCACCAAATATACCGCCCTCAGTTACATCATGCATAGCAGCAACGCCGTGCTCAACTGCAATTCGACTTTCTGGAAGAACGCTTAAATATTTATCAAAACTCTTGGCAGTATCCACCAATGACTGTGGTAACTTTTCTAAGAGTTCCTTTTCGTAATCCTTTGCAATAATGGATGTCCCCTCTAAGGCTATCCACTTGGTAAGAACCAAATCCATTCCAGGCTTTGCCCCGCCTGTAGATACCATCTGGCCCTTTTTAACTTTACCAACTGCTGTGACAGAAATAAGTGGCTGATTAACAGCCTCTGTAACCTCTGTATGTCCACCAATTACCTGTACATTGTAACGCTTGCATGCTAAATCAACCTGCTCCATAATGGCCTTTAATTTGGCCTCTCTCATTCTTGGAGTAAGAAGCACGGTAAGTAAAATACCTATAGGCTCTGCGCCGGCGCTTGCCAAATCGTTAACCGAAATTGTAACTGCTAACTCACCTATATCAGAAGCAGTGCCTGTGATTGGGTCAGTAGATAAAACCATTTCTTCATCTGGTCCAATCTGAACAGTGGCACAGTCCTCGCCTACGCTAGGACCTGAGCCTACCTCTGGGCGTTTAACATGAAGTTGTTTGATAACAGAACGCTTAAGCACGTTCTCAGGTAACTTTCCAATTTCCATAATTATGTCCTAAATATCTGTATTATTAACCCCTGGATCCAGTTGAGGTGTTGTCTCTGGGGCAGTTGTAACTTCAGGAGCAGGTGTTGCCTCTGGTGCTGGCTGCTCAACTGGTGCCGCCTCCTGCTGTGCCGGTGTCGCCTCCGTATCAGGAGCATTGGTAACCTTGTACTTTGTAGGTGCTACATAAGGTGTACTATTGGCCACCCCTGGAGCATATGCAGCAACTGCTGCTGCAATAGTGTTAGGATCTTGAGTTGCTACTGCCTGAAGCATTGCCGCTGAAAGGTTTGGATCAGGAGATGCAATACCTACAGTAACTGTTCTATTTGAAGGATTATATTTACTGTTATTGTATACATCACGGCTAACTTCCTGACCGTTTTCGTATACTATTTTCCAAAGCTTGGCTGTGATGCCTGTGTGACCGCTGACTGTAGTTGTCAGCTTTCCAAGCTGTACGTTTGGGTCTGCAACCCAAGTGGTGTTTTGCACGTTGACAGCTGTAATCTCTGTCTCGTAAACAACCTCATGAGATGGTGCATCCTCTTCCTTGCCGTAAATGTTGAAGTTTACAGTGCTACCATCACAGAAACCTTCTATATAGATAGGATAATTCTTGTTGTTTTTAATTTGGAAATCCTTGCCGCCTGACTCTGAAATAGCTGCATCCATGGATGGTTCCACATATGTAACAGCCATTGAGTGGCAATTTCTGGTAAGGACCTCTAGCTCTGCCTGGCGAACAGCACCATACAATGTGGTAGAGACCTGACAAATACCACCACCGTAGGTCTGTACTGTAGTACCGTTTTCATATGAACCGGCGAGCATGTATCCATTCTCTTCTGTAAATGGAGTAATAGTATTAACAACAGAAAGTTCGTCACCAGGATAAAGAATCTTTCCATTAATAAAACTTACACCGTTTGCCACGTTAGTCTTTCTGTTGGAATTAGACGAACTGTAATCAGTTGTGCATGAACCAAGTAAATCCTTAATCTCTGCGAGCTCTTCTTTGCTTCCTCTAGGCTCACGAACTACTGTTGCAAGATCAACTGAAGCCTCTTTGCCATCCCATTGATTTTCAATGAAATTAACCAAAATAGCTGCCGATTCATCTATCTGGACAACTACACCTGATTTACCCTCATGGAAAACGAACTGATCGTCCTCTCTAGTGAGATAATCATCGCTGGCCTCATCATTAACCTGCTCTGATGCTTTATTTAAATATGTTGTGATACCTGCTTTGTCTGCACCGATGGATAACTTGAAATCTTTGCCACGGCCATCCTTTAAGTCTGCAGCTGCCTTGAAGCGCTCTGCCAAGTTGCCATACTTACCATAAGTGGCAGCCTTTACTGTAACGTCTGAATTCTTGGCGCCGATGCAAAGTTCTCCGCCCGTAGCTGCTATCGTCTGGTCATTTGCTGCCAAGGTAAATGCAACATCATCATAGTCTGAAAAATAATCTGCCACTACCTTGTCGGCCTCTGTAACTGTCATTCCTGCTACAGACTTGCCCTCTATTGTAATTCCATCTGGAATGACTCTATCATCTACTACCGCTTCCTCTTCAACTGCTTCTGCCTCTTCGTCAGCAAGCTCGGCCTCCTCAGCCTCAGTTTTGTTCTTTTCTGCTGCATTGACAAGAAGAAGGTTAGAATCTAGTGAAAACATTCCAAGTATTGCAAGTATAGATAATAAAAACCTTAATTTCCTCATAACAACCTCTATGACCTCTATAATCGCATTTCTCTTAATTATACCACACTGCCGCCCAACTTCACCCTTTAATTTTGGGGTAGATTGGCTTATACTAAAGCTGCGGCAAGGGATGTGAATACCATGCACACAAGAACGATCACAAGAATGATACCTGCTATAAGCTGATGTTTTTTTGTACGTTTCATTTTAATACCTCGCATAAGTAAAGGAGAAATCATGGGATTTCCAATCTTACCTTTTTTCTTAATATTTTTAATTTGGCTGGCATTTAGACTTCGTAGCCTCCAATCCAAACAACAACAGCAAGAAGCTGACTTTTGGACCAAGGAGAGACAGGCTAATATTACCCCTGCCAAAGATATATCAAATCTTAGATATATTACCATTCCACTAGAGAAATTTCCATTAAATTTTAGCGATGACGAGAAAGTAATAGAAATCGAAGAAGAATTGAAAGAATTATCTACTCATAGATTACTCAACCTAATTGGCGTCACCAACACAGACTTAAAACTTACTTACGGTGTTCCAAACTTTGAAACTATGAGCAGAATCGGTGATGATTTCGATAAAGTTTGCGTGCTTTTAAACAGCTATGCCCACGCTTTGATGGACGCTGAGCGCATAGACGATGTCATCACAGTTCTCGAGTTTGCCGTCGGTGTAGGCACTGATATTAGTGAATCCTACACTATGCTCGCATCTTGCTACGAGGCAAAAGATATGCATGAAAAACTCGACCTGCTAAAAAAACAGGTCGAGCAAAGTAAACTATTATTAAAGAATTCTATTCTATCAAAGATTGAGGCAAAGACTGTCATATCGTCCGAAGAACAGATTGTTGACATGAAGCTATAGCCTATTTCGTCTTAATCTTTTCAATAGATATGATACTATATCCGTCGATAACACTGTATGGGTTCTTCTTTAGAGTAACCTTTACATCATAGTTAGTTACACCATTATCACTTGTCTTGTCTGTAATCTCAGTGTATTTAGTTGTGAGCGTTACTGTGTCGCCATCTTCGCTATCAACAGTGTAGTCCTTAATCTCACCTTCAACGGAACCACTTGAGGCATCGCCAAGTTGTAACTGATTATTAGCAAGTATTGTAAATTCTGTATACTTTCCAGTTAATGAATACTGAGCAAATTCAACCTGATCCTTTGTCATCACATAATTCTTGTCATATAACTTTGAGAAATCAATTCCGCAAAAACTATTCTGGAAGAACCACTCAACAAAACACTCCTGCCAATCCTTTGTATCAACACTCGAGGTATCCCACTTAGTCTCACCTGGCTGCTTGTAGCAAAGAATCTCTATAGCATTCTTTAAGTTGTCTCCAAGCTTAAACTTCTTTGGATACTCAACTGGCTTCAGCCCAAGTGCATCATAATCAAATACATGCTCCGCACTTGCTGTATCATTATTTGAAGCACTGCTATCTGTAGTTGCAGCTGTTGAATTATCGTCACTAACCTCATCTGCAGGCTGAGAGTCAGTAGGTTTTGATTCATCTGTTGTAACTTGATTGTTATCTGCAGGAACTACATTCTCATCCTCTTTCTTACCGCAGCCAACTAATGCTAAACAAACAAGTAACAACGCAGCCACTATTCTTTTCTTCATTTCATTATCCTCCTTATAGTTGTTATAACATGTATTATTATACTATATTATGAAATATGATTCTAGTTGAGTAGGTTTCTGGTTATTTATTCACATAAAACAGGAGTGAAATCCTAAGATTTCACTCCACAGCTTCTTTGATAGAATAATTCAAATAATTATATAGTTATTTAGTCACCGTTTGGATCTGTGACGTCTTCAGCATTTATGATTGTTGAATCATCCGCATCTTCCAAAGTTCTTCCGCCATCTGCATAAGTATGTTCTACATCGCTATATACGTATTGACGTTCACCAGGATTATCATTATCAATAATCGAATATGCCAGTGGTTCAGTAGATCCACCTGCAAGAATATCTGACTCCGTTGAACCTGAAGGCAATAATATCGATCCATTTACAACGTTATCATCATCTATAGAATTATCTACATAACTTTGTAATACATCAGTGCAAAACTCTAATGACCCATCCATATTAACAATGAAATTTTCCTCAAAATATTTTGTATCATAATTTATAACATCAGGATCAGTATCTCCCATTAAGCAATCTATCACTTCATCTAAAGAATCCACATTCCAATCACCACTATCAGTTTCATAGCCGCCAATTGTATTAATAATTGCATTTAATCCTTGTCTTATAACTTCATTGTTAAGCTTATATGTTCCATCGCCATTATCTATCCAAGGTTCGCCTTGAATGTCAAAGTTTGATATATACGTATCATTAGTAGCTGCCAAATAACCCAAGTACAAACAAGCCAAATGCCCTGTTATATACGAACTATCTTCATCTCTAGCCTCTTCTCCATCAGGACCTATATCAGGCATATCCTCTCCATAATATAACTGAATATCCGTACTATCAGAATTATACATCGCTAATAATTCTTCTGGATCAAATTGTCTTGAATCAATATCATATCCATAATTGTCAGTTAATATGGCATCTTTTCGATATGCATAGATATTTTGGACCGTACTTGCCATACCCTCTTTGAACCATTTTGGGAATTCGACGTAAGGTGCAGGATAAACTTTTCCATTATCGTTAATTCTTTCTCCCATCATGCCTGCAGTAGTATAATCATACATACATATATGTAACATTTCGTGAACCATAGTCGCATCCAAATCTCTTCTTGATTTCTCTGTCAGTAGTCCACTTTCTTCATCAAACTCCAAATATGCAGCATTTACACCCAGACTATAGCCGATTCCTTCACCTTCTATATCATTTGCAGTTATGTCTGCCGTTCCACCTTCATTTGCGTCATAATAAATGTACAAACCAAGTTCACTACTTATTCCCCCACTTACAAGAGCCTCATTAAAACAAGGGAATCCTTCAATAACCGCATTTACTGCCTGTGGCTCAATGGTATAACGTATTAGTTCTACCAACGCAGCCAACGTATCTACATCCAAATTATCTATTGCATTTTCATCACAATGCATCGCAACAAGTCGCTCTTCACGAGTCAACCCCTCATACCAAGGAGTATCACTATCGCTACTATCTTCACCGGAACTATTGTCTTCACCGGCACTATTGTCTTCACCAGTGCTATTGTCTTCACCAGTGCTATTGTCTTCACCGGCGCTATTGTCTTCACCAATGCTATTGTCTTCACCGGCACTATTGTCTTTACCAATGCTATTGTCTTCACCGGCACTATTATCTTCGCCAGTACTAATTGTGCCTACTATACTAGTATCTTTGGCAGTATTGGAATCTTCAATTTGCGCTGGTACGCTTTTTTCTTTTTCTGCTTCTCCCTTTAGTTTGACTGCATCAGCATAATTTGAAGCAGCTACATCAACATTAGTATTCTTGCCAGGGCCATCAAGACAGGTAATAAAAACCCAACCAGTCTTAGGGTCTACAATTTTAACGATTTGTTTGCCAGCATAAACATCTAGTGCTGACTTTGGAAGATTGATTCGCTCTAAGATAGTCGCAGCATCTTTGAGTGTGTAACCTTGTGGAACATAGAATGCAAATACCGGATAGCTCTTTTCTTTTGAAGAACTAACATTGGCAATTTTACCGTCTTCAGTTGCCCAAATTACAGGTATCTTCCATGAAGCTCCATTGTCAGTTGTTACAACCGCACTACAATCAAGCAGCTTACCTTCTTGAGGTACATCCAAATCACCTATATTCATACTAGTAATCTCGTTGTTCCCCTTGTAATCTGCTGTCTGAGTTTCCTTGCTAGGAAATGGCATTGTTACCTGTGAATCCTTACTAGGCAAAAACGCTGCTGCCGGATCTCCATTAACTGTCTGAGCATTAGCAGTCATTGGAACAAATGCACCTGCCGCAACAGCCATTGCAAGCAGGCAAGTTAAAAATTTCTTTCTTTTCATTAAATGTTTCCTCCCTTTAAAAGAACAATAAAATTTAGAACCGCAAATTCAAAAAAAGAGCAGTGAGTACCAAACTTCACTGTACTCACTGCTCCCTATGAAAACATTGTTACATAATGTAATTTTTCCTGCAATACTTCCGTCACAAAATGGCAAAAAGCGCCATATTTTGGCAAAATTTTCCACTACATTCAATACCTTAAATGTTTTCGTAACCATAAAAAAATATCCACTTCTTTCACAAAGAGTTCACAGTATATTGGTTGATTAATTATTTTCGCCTTTCTAAAATAGTTTTAAAGGCACGTCTCCGGTTGAACGTGCCAAGCATTTCTTTTAAAACATGTAAGAGGGGTTTCTATGAGTAGTGAAAAATCATTGGTATTTACTAATGACTCGTGCGTAGGTTGCAATAAATGCATTTCCGTATGCAGCTGCATGGGTGCATGTATTTCGTCTGAGCCAGATGAGACTGGCATATCTAAAATCAATGTCGACGCCACTAAGTGTATCGCGTGCGGTGCTTGCTTTGATGCTTGTGAACACGGAGCAAGAGAATATCGCGATGATACAGAAATCTTCATCGAGGATTTAAAACGAGGCGAAAAGATTTCTTTACTTGTCGCTCCTGCCTTTCTGGCTGATTATCCAAACGAATATGAAAAGGTATTGGGTGGCCTAAAGAAGCTTGGTGCCAACAGAATTATAAGCGTGTCATTCGGCGCTGATATTACTACCTGGGGATATATTAATTACATACAAAAACACAACTATTTAGGCGGTATTTCACAGCCATGCCCTGCAGTTGTTGGCTATATTGAACGATATCTGCCTGAACTTTTACCTAGGCTGTTTCCTGTGCAAAGTCCGCTTATGTGTGCGGCTATCTATGCAAAAAAAGAAATGGGAATAACTGATAAATTAGCCTTTATTAGTCCATGTATAGCTAAAAAAATGGAAATAGATGACCCAAATAATCACGGATATGTAAGCTACAACGTAACCTTCAATCATCTTATGAAATACTTCACGGAGCACAATCTATTTGGACCTCCTATAAAAGATGAAATTGAGTATGGTCTTGGCTCAATTTATCCTATGCCTGGCGGTCTAAAGGAAAATGTATACTGGCTACTTGGTAACGAAGTTTTCATTCGACAAATCGAAGGTGAAAAAAGGATGTACCATTATATACAGGCAAATGCAGAGCGTATCAAGGGAAGCAAAACCCCATTTTTATTTATAGATGCACTTAACTGCGAAAATGGCTGCATCTCAGGAACAGGAACGGATCCCGAAATTACTGGGAATGATGATCCTTTATATCACATCCATGATATTCAGGAAATGGTAAAACGAGATGACAAGAAGAGCGCATGGTCTCGGCCTCTCACACCAAAACAGAGGTTGGCCGCTTTAAACAAGCAGTTTGAAAAGCTCAATTTGGAAGATTACTTGAGAAAATATACAGACCGTTCTGCGGAGTGCAAGATTAAGATTCCATCCGATAGTGAGCTTGATAAAATCTATAATGATATGGGAAAAACCACTGAAGAATCTCGAAAAATCAACTGCTCTTGCTGTGGATACGATTCTTGCCACGATATGGCCACTGCTATCTATAATAATTTCAACCACAAATCTAACTGCGTTCACTACTTGAAGGATTTGGTTGAATATGAAAAAATAGAAGCTCAGGAAATGGTCAAAAAAGAGCGTGCGCTGCTACTTAGTCGTCAGGAGAGCCTTCTAAATACTATTGATGAAATCAATAAGCATTTTGATTCTGTAAGTGCTTCTGTAAAGGATGTTACTGATGGCAATAATGATAGTGCTCATCAAAGTAGAGCTGTATCTAAGGAAATGGCTTCAGTTGAGGAATATTGTGAGAATCTCAAAACATCTGTAGACAATATAAAGGACCATTTAGTTGCTTTAAAGGAAAACAATGATCTGGTGGTTGATATTGCAGACCAGACTAATCTACTTGCCTTAAATGCGTCTATCGAGGCAGCCAGAGCCGGTGAGGCTGGAAAAGGCTTTGCTGTTGTTGCTAGTGAAATAAACAATCTAGCTACCACATCAAAGGATACTGCTCAAAGTAGTGGTGAGGCAGACAAGAATATTGAATCTGCTGTAAGCATTATTTCTGAAGCCACTGACAGTCTCCTTGCCACAATAGAAAATGTAAATTGTCGTGCCCTTAAGCTAGCGCAATCTACGGAGGAAATATCTTCAGCGACAAATGATGTATCTGAAACTATTGAGCAGATAAGAAATGAACTAAAACTTTTAGCCGAAAAAAATAAAGGAGATGACTAGAATGAATGACCAAAAATCAAATCTTACAACAAGGGATATTGCACTAACTGCTATCCTACTTGCTATATGCATACTAAGTCAAATATTTAAGAATTTAAGCATTTTTATTACAGGCCCAATTATAAACGCTTGTATTGTGCTTGCAGTTTTTGAAGCAAACCTACCATGTGCAATCATACTTAGCATAATCACTCCAATAACTGCGTATTTTATAGCAGCATCGCCTCTTATGATGGCAATTCCTGTTATCCTTCCACTTATTATGCTTGGAAATATTGTACTTGCAGTTGTGTCATTCTTGCTATTTAAAAAGAATGTAAATGTTGTAAATACTCAGAATAAAATAGTCAGCTTTTCTTGGAAAGCAATTGTGGCTGCTCTTGCAAAAGGCATTGTAATGGGACTTACTATCTCCCTTTGGGTTATCCCTACCTTCTTACCAGCAGAGGGGCCTCTTAGAGAAAATATGCCAGTATTCCAAATGACATTTTCGGTATTTCAGTTTATAACAGCATTGATTGGATTTGGCTATGTATTTGTAGTACTTGCTGTTTTAAGGAAAACCGCAACGGAATAGCATAAAAAATTTTCAAATATGGATCTAAAAACTAAGAGAGATAGGAATCGCTTCCTATCTCTCTTATTATGTTAACTGAGGCGAATTTGTTTTATATAATTTTCTCCCTTTTATTATTTAATTACTCTTCGCCTTCAGTAGTTGTAGTATCAGTTTTGCTTGCTGCTTTAGCCGCAGCCTGATCATATTCTGTCTCATCTATAACAACCTCTGACGGATTTACATATGTTTTTCCACCATCCAAGAACGTATTATTAGCATCAGATACTGTAAATCCAGCAACGCCATTTTCCGAATTATCAACAATAGTATATGGTAAATTTTCTCTCGTCGAAATTGGTTGATTTAACGGAGAAAGTTCTGTTGAGTCTGTAGGCAATAATAACGAACCACTACTTGTTGTATCTACAGTAGAGTTATCGTCATAATGCTGTAATAGTTGGGCACAGAATTCTGCTGAGCCTGGTATTGAACTAATAAAATCAGCTTGGAATTCTTCAGTATTATTTACTCCCTGAGCGCCTAGTAAGTTTTCAATAACATCGTCCAAAGAATACGAATACCAGTTTCCATCATTAGCCTGATAGCCATGTATTTCGGAAAGAATAGCGCTCAATCCTTGTCTAAGAGCATCATGGTTATATACAACAGTTCCATCTTCTAATGTGGTTTCAACTTCTCCTTGTATATTATATTCAGTTCGAAGATTATCATTACTTGCAGCAAGATAGCTTAAATACATACACGCCAAATAACCTGATGCATATGAACTAGCTGTGTTATCACATTCGATTTCATCACCATTCTCATCATATCTTGGTTCACCATATTGCAACTGTACCTCTTGGTTATTTGTATAACCTTCTTTCAAAGAATCCGCGCTATATTCCCAAACATCGTCAACATATCCATATTCTTTACCATAAAAATTCCCGCATCGAGCCTGAAATCCATTCTCAACAGCAGTTGCTATACCTTCTGTAAACCATCTAGGGAAATTTGTCGGTGCAATATTTACGAGCTTATCAGGATTATTAGCAGCACGCATCTGTCCATTCATGCCACGAGCAGTATAGTCAAACATAAATCTATGGAGCATTTCATGAACCATAGTAGATTCCAATTCACTTCGCTCTTGCTCATTCAGTTCCCATTTATTTGACTCAGTGTTAAAAGTAAATTTGTCACCTTTACCCAATACATTAACAGCAACATAATATCCTAAAGTAGGATCATCTGAATCCTCTGGTTGAACATAAGCTGCATTACCATCATCATTAGAATAAACATATAATCCTATGGTTGAGCTTAACTCACCAGCTAATAGCGCATCGTTAAAACATGGAAAACCATCTAATAGTAATGAAACTGCTTGTGGCTCAATAGTATATCTAACCAACTCAACTAATGAAGCCAACTTATCTATACCAATTTCTTTAATTGCACTTATATCACTATGATTTACAGCAAGCTTTTGCTCTGGAGTTAAACTATCATAATCTAATACAAATGAATTCTCAGTCTGATTACTGCTTTCTCCACCACCTTGGTTAGCATTTCTATTTCCCTTTTCCGCTTCACCAAACTGCTTAACTATATCAGCAAAATCTGCTGCAGCTGCATTAACTTCGAGGTTCTTACCTGGTCCATCAAGACATGTAATAAACACCCAACCTGTCTTTGAATCGACAATCTTAACTACTTTTCTGCCAGCATATACATCAGTCGCTGCCTTTGGAAGCTCTATCCTATCAAGAATAGTCTGAGCGTCTTTAATGGTATATCCCTTAGGCATATAAAAAGCAAACACTGGAAAACTGTTTACTTTTGATGATTTAACTGTTGTTAAACGTCCATCTTCATCAGCCCAAATAACTGGGATTTTCCATGCAGCACCATTATCAGCATTTACAACAGCACTGAAATCTAATAACTTACCCTCTTCTGGTGCATCAAGATCTCCAATTTTGAATGAAGAAATCTCGTTGTTACCCTTGTAATCTGCTGTCTGAGTCTCCTTGCTAGGAAATACTCCTACAACCTGGGAATCCTCGCTAGGTAGGATTGTTGCCACTGGCTCGCCATTGATTTCCTGTGCATTAGCACTGATAGTTGTTGCGCCAATTGTGCATGCTGTAGTCATCATTGCTAGCAAGCATGCTAAGAATTGCTTTCTTTTCATTTAATTATTTCCTCCCTTTAAAAGAAAAATTTAGAACCGCAAGTTCAAATATAACTTTGATTTGCCAATTCTTTTGCTAAATCAAAAAGAGCAGTGAGTACCAAACTTCACTGTACTCACTGCTCCCGTATGCTCATTGTTACACAATATAATTATATACGCAATAGCGTAAAAGCCAATTGGCAAAAAGTGTCATATTTTGGCAAAAAAAGGATTTAAAAACTACTTTGTAGCTTCTAAATCCTTTTAAACCCATTAATTATTCACCCATCTTTGCAAGCTTGGCTGCCTGATCAGCAGCGATTAATGCATCGAGAATTTCCTGAATATCTCCATTCATTATCTTATCCAACTTGTAGAGTGTAAGATTGATTCTGTGGTCTGTTACACGTCCCTGTGGGAAGTTGTATGTACGAATCTTTTCTGCACGGTCGCCAGTACCAATCTGCGAACGACGCTCTGCAGCCTCAGCATCCTGCTGCTTCTGCAACTCTAAATCGTAAAGCTTTGCACGAAGAAGTGCGAAAGCCTTGTCCTTATTCTGTAGCTGCGACTTTTCTGTCTGGCTGTAAATAACAATACCTGTTGGATAGTGAGTAAGACGTACAGCAGAATCAGTTGTATTGACACACTGTCCACCGTTACCAGAGGCACGCATAACGTCTATACGAATATCCTTTTCATCAATCTGAATATCTACTTCCTCTGCCTCAGGCATAACTGCAACAGAACATGTAGAAGTCTGGATACGTCCCTGTGACTCTGTCTCTGGCACACGCTGCACACGATGTACACCTGACTCGTACTTAAGGATTGAATAAGCACCTGTTCCCTTAACCATGAACTCGATGTTCTTCATTCCACCGATGCCAGTTTCGTCTGCCTCAAGAAGCTCAACCTTCCATCCACGAGACTCAACATAGTGTACGTACATACGATATATCTCTGCAGCAAAAAGTGCAGCCTCTTCACCACCAGCACCTGCACGGATTTCCACGATAACGTTCTTATCATCGTTAGGATCCTTAGGAAGAAGTAAAATCTTAAGCTCCTGCTCAAGACGCTCAACCTCAGCCTGAGACTCTTTCATCTCCTCCTTGGCAAGTTCCTTCATCTCTTCATCTGATTCAAGCTCTAAGAGCTCTAAAGAATCCTGAATGTTCTGCTTGTGAGCTGAATATTGCTTATAGGCCTCTACTATTGGAGCAAGATCTGACTGCTCTTTCATTAATGCTCTAAAACGGGCATTATCATTGGCCACATCTGGCTCAGAAAGAAGGTTCATAACCTCCTCATATCTCAATACTAAATCTTCTAATTTATCAAACATAAAACAACCTCCGTCATGAATTATTCCTTTAATTAAAAATGCTAGAAAGAGTCTTGGCTCGCAAAACCCTCACAGTGCAAGGCAACAATTATTTTAAGTAATTAAATTTCCCGATTTCTGTCACCGAAACGCTATAAGTGCCCCTTCACAACTCGATCGTTTTTAGCCAAATCCTTTATCACTTGGACCTCCTTAAAACCCGCCTCTTCAAATAAGGCCTTAACATCCGTCCCCTGGTCATAGCCAATTTCTACTAACAGCCAACCGCCATCTACAAGATATTCCTTGGCTCTTTGAGTAATCTCTCGGTAGAAATATAAACCATCCTCTGTTCCATCTAAGGCAATTCGAGGCTCATGCTCCTTGACTTCAGAAGACAAATCTTCAATATCTTTTGTTCTGATATATGGTGGATTGGAAACTATCCCATTGAACTTACCTGTAGCTTTCTCCCAAAGATTTCCTTGGACAAAATCCACCTTGGTACCTGCTAATCTGCTACCGTTTTCCCTGGCAACGGCAAGAGCTTCCTCTGAAATATCCACGCCGACACCAGATATCCCTTTACCTAAAACGGCAAGAGAAATAATAACACATCCGCTGCCTGTACACAAATCCAAAACGCGACTATTTTCAGGAATTTCTTTTAATGCTTCCTCCACAAGAGTCTCTGTGTCTTGTCTCGGAATAAGCACATGCTCATTTACCTTGAATGTAAGTCCCATAAAATCCTGCTCTCCAGTAATGTGCTGAAGAGGGATGTGGCTAGCACGTTGCTTTAATGCATAATTGTACTCTCTTAAGGTCGCCTCATCTATATCATCATTTTGCTTGAGAAAATATTGCGCTTTAGTAAGCTTGCACACATAAGAAAGTAGATACCATGCATCCAATTTAGCATCTGGTATCTCCTCTTTCTCTAATAAAAGTATGCCTCTATCTAACGCTTCCTTAAGTGTCATTTAAAACATTCCTCATTTTCTTGTTGGAATTTCTTCCAGTCAAAAACCGCCTCCACTGAAGCAATTCCAACCTCTATCATATCATCGTCTGGCTCCATAACAGTAAGTCTCTGCAACCATAAGCCAGGCTTTGAAAATATATCAACAAATTTGTTCTCGTATCGACCTGCTAATCTGATGAACTCGTAAGATATACCTGCAATTAAAGGAATAAGCAACAGTCTTGCCAATAACTTTAGCCATACATTGTCAAAAGAAATAAACATGAATACGAAAACTGAAATAATAAAAACTATAAATATAAAGCTTGTGCCACAACGCTTGTGAAATCTAGTGGAATTGCGAACATTTTCCACTGTAAGCTCTTTGCCAGCCTCCACACAGTTGATGCACTTGTGCTCAGCACCGTGATACATAAAGGTACGCTTAATATCCTCCATGTGAGAAATGGCTGCCACATAACCTATAAAAATAGCTATTCTGATAACACCCTCAACAAAAGCTATCAAAGCCTGGGAATCGACCAACTTGTTTAAACCAAGCGAAATAAAATATGGCAATGCAAAGAACACGCCAAGTGCAAGAGCAAAGGAAACAACTAATGTGCCTCCCATTTCAGCCTTTTCCTTGCGCTCGAGCTTCTTAAGCTCTTCCTCTGAAAGCTTAGACTTGTCAACAGGCTCTTCATCCTCAAAAAAGCTTGCCGAATACATCAACGAGCTAAGTCCAATCACAAGTGAATCCACGAATGAAACTACGCCTCTGACTATAGGAATCTTGTGCCAAATATTGTTGATGTCCTTTGTATTTTTAACGTCTACTGTAATCTCTTTATCTGGCTTTCTGACTGCCACAGCGTATTTGCCGCCGTTGCGCATCATAACGCCTTCCATTACAGCCTGACCACCTATACCTGAATATTTCATTAAAAATCCCTCAATTATCGTAATCCAGCTTGTTACGCTGACAATCCTAATAGTCTCTTCCACTGACTGATGTCAGTTTCCAGAGACATTAGAGATTGTCAACTACAAGCTTCATTTCAATGTCTGTTACGCTCTCTTTATCTCTTGGTTATTTGGTTTTCTTAAATAACTCAAATAATTCATATCCATGCACAGCATACACCGTTACACGGAAAAAGGGCTGAGACGAATCTCAACCCTTAAAAGTCCATAAAACAAACTACTTTGCGTCAATACCATACTTCTTATTGAACTTGTCAATACGTCCACGAGCCTGTGTAGCTTTCTGCTGGCCTGTGTAGAATGGATGACACTTAGAACAAATTTCTACGTGGATGCTCTCCTTTGTAGAACCTGTTACGAATGTGTTACCGCAGTTGCAAGTAACTGTAGCCTGGTAATAATCTGGATGGATACCCTGTCTCATTTGATTTCACCTCTCATTAAATAATTTTACAATTTCCAACTGTAATTTGGTGAGATTTTAATAACCTCAAAGAGCTGCCAAATGCGTAAACTACGCATTTCATCCCGATTAACAGCTTTATGAGTATAACATCAGTTCATTAGTATGTCAAGTATAGAGTCGTATACCAATTCACTGCGTACTTTCCAGTTGTTACAAAGGGTTTCGGCCTGTTCCTTGGAGCCTACATGGAAGGATAAATCCATGGTAGGAATATCATTTTCAGTAATGCGAAGCTGCACCACATAGCCGCCTCTATCGGCCTTGAAATAAGTGGCCTTGTAAGAGTTTTCCTCTCTCATCTGAATAGAATGAAGCTTGAGATATTTGTTAATGTCCTTGGAAAGAGCTGGAGTTATTTTCTCCTTGAAAAGCTCTAAGGTCTTTTTGCCTTCCTCTGTAATGGAATATGTTGTGTTGTTGTGTGTTGTTTTGGCATCAATCAGGCCTGCTTCTTCATCATCGCTAATGGCCTGCTGTGCTGTAAAATAATCTGTTAAATCCCCGTCCAAAAAGAAATCGGTGATTTGGCTATTACTAAGAGGAAATCCGCTCCTATGCAGTAACTCTAGTATGGTAATCTTGTAAATAAAATTTGGTTCTGCCATGATGTCCTCACCTTTAAAACTAAAACTTAAAACTAAATAACTCTCTTGCGAATAATCATGTCGATGTATTCATCATTGCTCTTGGTGTGAGCAAACATATTAAGGATGGTTTCAACTGCATCCTCTTTTCTGGCACCGTTAATAGCCTTGCGCATGATTTCCATAGCATCAAGCTCTTTTCTTGTAAGAAGAAGGTCCTCACGACGTGTACCAGATGCTGTAATATCAACAGCTGGGAAGATTCTCTTTTCAGAAAGTCTTCTGTCAAGGATAAGCTCCATGTTACCTGTACCCTTGAACTCCTCGTATACAACGTCATCCATCTTTGAACCTGTCTCTACAAGAGCTGTTGCAAGGATTGTAAGAGATCCGCCCTCTCTCATGTTTCTAGCAGCACCAAAGAATTTCTTTGGCATGTGAAGAGCTGCTGGATCAAGACCACCTGAAAGTGTACGGCCTGATGGCTGAACTGTAAGGTTGTAAGCTCGAGCAAGGCGAGTGATAGAGTCAAGAAGAATCATAACATCCTGACCATGCTCTACAAGGCGCTTTGCACGCTCGATAACCATTTCAGATACACGTCTGTGGTGCTCTGGGCTCTCGTCGAAGGTAGAGTAGATAACCTCTACATTGCGGCTGTTTCGCATGGTGTCCTTCATATCTGTAACTTCCTCAGGACGCTCATCAATCAAAAGAATAATAAGGTGCATGTCTGGGTGTGAGTAGTTAACAGATGTGGCAACCTCTTTTAAAAGTGTGGTCTTACCTGCCTTAGGCTGGGCAACAATCATACCACGCTGTCCCTTACCGATAGGGCTCACAAGGTCTACGATACGCATTGCAACTGAGCTGCGCTGACGCTCAAGACGAATACGCTCATTTGGGAATATAGGAGTAAGATCCTCAAAATTTGGTCGTCTTGTGGCTGCTGCTGGGTCGTAGCCGTTGATTGTATCAATAATCATTAAAGCAGCAAATTTGTCAGTTGGGTTGTTGAAACGCTTCTTACCAACTACAATATCTCCTGTTTTAAGATTGAACTTCTTGATTTGTGACTGGCTGACATAAACGTCCTCGGTGCCAGGCATATAGTTATCGCAACGGATGAATCCAAATCCATCTCCCATTACCTCTAAAATACCGCTGGCTGGGATAAGATTATCTGTAGGGATATCGGGCTCCTTTGCTTCTTTATTTTCTTTTACTTCTTTAGGCTCTCTTGCCTCTCTAGGTCTTCTAGCCTCTGGCTTTGGAGCTTCACTCTTTGGAGCCTCTGCCTTTGGCGCCTCGTTTTGCTTATCGATTTCGTCCTGGGCAAGCATAGCCTCAACTAAGTCAGCCTTCTTCATAGCTGATGCGCCTTTTATTCCCCTTGCCTTTGCCAGGTCGCGCAAAATAGTTACCGATAAACTTTCATATTTTTCTCTCATCTAACTCTCCTTAAAATAATAATAGGTCTGTGGAAATTAAAAGCCGAACCGACTAATGAATTACTTTGATGATATAAGCATTATATACTCAAAAAACTTAGATGTCTAGAACAAATAAAACAGGCAGCCAAAATATTGACTGCCTGATGATTCTTATTCCTGAAGAGATTCCATAATTGGTGGAATGAGCTGTTTCTTTCTAGAAACAACACCTGCAAGCTTGTATGCTTCGTCGGATACTGGAAGCTTGAAAGCATTTGCGATGATTTCATTTGCGCCCTCACCAACAAATAAGAGCTCTGTGTCCTGATTTAAGATATCAGTAAGCATTACGAATACTGCATTTAAATCTGATGAACCAAGAACTGTATCCATGTACTTCTGGATGTCATCCTTGATACCGTTTAACTGGCCGCGAGAAATTGAGCTAACCTGAGCCACGCCAAATTTGATATCTCCACTTGTAAATACCTTGTAATCCTGGTGGAAAATCTGGTCTGCTGTGCGGTCTGCAAAATCGCTGCCTGCCTCAAACATTGATGTAGCAAGCTCTGTTACATCTACACCTGCGATATCAGCAAGCTCTTTTGCCATAGCCTCGTCAGTAGGTGTGCATGTAGGAGAACGGAACATTAATGTGTCTGAAAGGATAGCTGAGCAAAGTACACCAGCGATGTGTGGTGGCATCTCTACGTTTCTCTCCTTGAACATTAATGAAACGATTGTAGCTGTAGAACCAACTGGCTGGTTTCTAAAGAGGATAGGTGAAACTGTCTCTAAAGAACCAAGTCTGTGGTGGTCAATAATCTCAAGCACCTCTGCCTGGTCTATGTTATTAACTGCCTGAGACTTTTCGTTGTGGTCTACAAGGATGATTCTCTTTTTCTGCATATTTAAGAGAAGTCGACGTGAAACCATACCGATGTAATGTCTGTTTTCGTCAAGGATTGGGAAATCGCGGTGACGAACTGATTTCATAACCTCTCTTACCTCGTCTACGTAATCGTCAAGCTCGAAGCTAACAAGGTCCTCTGTCTTCATGAACTGACGAACTGGCATAGACTGGTGAATAAGTCTTGCTACTGTAAATGTATCGTACTTTGTAGTGATAAGTACTACCTGGTGCTCTCTTGCTGCCTCTTCTACCTCTGGGTCTACTCCATCGGCACCGCAGACTACAAGACAGCTACATCCAGCCTCGATACAGATAAGCTGACGGGCTGCGATGTTACCAACGATTGCTAAATCGTCAGTCTGAATGTCATCTAAAAGGTCCTCTCTGTTGCTTGATGCGATAACTACAGCACCCTTAACAAAGTAAGCGTGTGGGTTACCAGTAACAAGTCTTCCGCAAAGAGTACTGATAATATTTGAATACTGAGTACGTGCTCTAGAAAGGATGTTGTTGTCGTACACATCCATGTAAGAGTACGCAATATCTCCGTTAACGATAACGCCTTCGAGCTTGCCAGTCTTGGCAACAACAGGAAGTGTAGCAACGTCACGCTCAAGCATAAGCTCCCATGCCTTTTTTAGGGAAATGTGACTGTCTACTGGCTCAAGCTGTCTGTATTCGATGTCCATAAGCTGAGCGCCTACGTCTGTAATTGTCTCTGGCTCCTCTACGTTAAAACGGTTTAACACGTAGCGGGTCTCGTTGTTGAGCTCTCCCGCTTTCTTTGGAATGTATTTAGCATCTCCTGTGCTAAGTTGATTTTTAAGGTACGAATAACCAATTGCTGCACAGATGCTATCTGTATCAGGGTTCTTGTGACCGATAATAAAAACTGAGTTCGGCATAATCCCTCCATCTAAAACTCTAAATTAAAAAATACCTAGAGAAAGAATGAGCGATGCAATTGAAACTCCCATTGTCAGAACAAGAAGGACGATAACTATTACGGAAAGCTTCTTAAGTGATGAGTAATGCTCTACTGCCTTAAGTGCCTGTTCTTCACTGTTGTCGTGTTCTTTAAGTAAGTCCTGAATCAAACGATACAAGTGAACTGACTCAGAGTGGGTTTTCTCTGAAAGTTCGTTCTGGATTGAATCCAATCCGTCAGATACATTCTTAAGGGTGTCCTGAAGGTTGCGATTGTGTGCTTCGTATGATTCCTGGTTGTTGTTAACCTGTCCTTTGATATCGATTTCCAGCTGATCCATGTTGCTTTTAACAACCTGCATCATTCTGTCAACCTGTGTCTCTACGTCAGCAACAAGAGTGTCTGCCTCTTCCTGCTTTCTGTTAAGTTCCTCTTGAAGCTTTCCATTGATTGCTTC